>Ga0265338_10000436_pt1 | contig 75054 bp, 65 predicted proteins | sample 42126metaG_FD_193579 | JGI IMG/M metagenome (GOLD analysis project Ga0265338, IMG submission 193579) | Rhizosphere microbial communities from Carex aquatilis grown in University of Washington, Seatle, WA, United States - 4-21-26 metaG | ecosystem: Host-associated > Plants > Roots > Rhizosphere...
GAATCCCCGGCCGCCGACTCCCCAGCCCGTGGCCTCCCGACACCGGCCTCCGGGCCTGAGCTCTCCCCGGTACTGCGTGGATGTGCCTTTGGTGCTGCTATAGCGACACTTACGGCACATCCACGCACTACGGCACTCCCGCCAGGCCCGCCGCGGGGTCCTGAATGGCAACGTGTTGCCAGTAGAGCACCCAGTATGTTGACGTCAATCGAACACCGATGCTGAGCAATCCAGCCAATTCCTGACTCCATCGGCGCGTCGTTCGACTAAGGACTACTCAAAGTGCTAGGTTCCTTCTCATCTAGCACGCTCTCCCGCCGTCCCCCCGCGGCTGCCGGACATGAGCGCGTCACCCGGATTCCCCGATCGAGGAGGATCGCACCATGACTGGAACACCCCCCGTGCGGCGCCGGCTGCTCGGCTCAGCGCTTCGGGAATACCGCGAGGGCCTTGGCTACAACCTGGACGAGGCTGCTCGCATCCTTGAGTGCGACCGCTCGAAGATCAGCCGGATCGAGACCGGCCAGCGCGGCATCCGCCCCAAGGAACTGCGGGAGCTGCTGACCGAGTACGGCGTGCCCGCGGCCGAGCAGGAGGCGCTGCTCGCGGTGGCGCACCGCGGCCGGGAGAGCGGCTGGTGGCTTGACTACCGTGACGTCCTTCCCGCGGGCGCGCAGGATTACGTGATCATGGAGATCGCCGCCACCGACATCCTGCTCTACGAGGCGAACCAGGTTCCCGACCTGCTGCAGACGCCGGATTACATCCGTGCCGTGGCCGGGGCGGACGTCCGTTACGGCTCGGCGGAGCAGCGGGCGCACGCCATGGAGGTGAAGCTGAACCGGCAGCGGGTCGTGCTCGCCGGGCGGGCGCCGGGGCTGGACATCGTGCTCACGGAGGGGGCGCTGCGCCAGATGGTCGGGCCGCCACGGGTGATGCGCGAGCAGCTTGCCCGGCTCGCGGACGTGGCCGAGACCGGGTTCACCGACGGCCAGCATGACGCCCGCGTTCCCGCGGCGAGTCGCTCCCGCGCGTCGCTGCGGGTACTTCCGTTCGCGGCGGGCGTGCACGCGGCGGCCGGCTGCGGCTCGATGACGCTGCTGCGGTTCGCCGAGACCCCGGAGATCGGCGTTGTCCACCTGGCGGCGCTCTCCGGCGGGGTCAGCCTTGAGGGGCGGGAGGAGGTGTCGCGCTACCTGCGGGCGTTCTCATCGCTTCGCTCGGCGGCGCTCAGCCCGTCGCGCTCAGCGCAGCTGATCCGCGCCGCGGCGAGGTCGTATAACCGCTAAGAGCTTGGCGCCTCGGCCTGGTCGGTCTCGGCGGGGGCGGGCATCGCCACCGCGCGGGCGGGGAGCGCGAGTTTCCTGTTGACATCCTCGAGCTTGGCGATCAGGTCTTGAATGTCGCGCAGCTGCTGGGTGTCGTCTCGCACACCGTTGCCATAAGTCATGGACCGGAACTCCAGGGGCCGAGAGGGGGGACTCGACGGATAGGCATACGCCTTTGGGTGCCTAGCTAGAGGCATCTTAGCCTGATTTTGCGGACTTGTCGCCATAGGCGGGGGTGCCTTATTTCGCCTTTGGTGGAAATCGGGTTGCGGGCCCGTGTCCGTGCTCGCGAGCTTATAGCGTGCGGGGCACATCGTGCGCGGTGGATGATCAATTTGGCGCTTCTCTCGATGAACCTGCAGGTCAGGCTGGGTGCAAACGTATGCAGCAAGGTTCCGAAATGTCCATTTCTAAGATAAACGGCCATTGCTGGTGCACGGGCCGCCGGACGTCGTGCGTTTGCACGTGCAGACAGGCTGTGATGGTCCAATAATGGCGGGCAACGCACGCTAATTATGCATTGCCCTATTGCACCTGAAAATGCACGGCAGAAAATCACGTGCGGATGCACGTGCACGCAGGCGCCCCGGTCAGCGCGGCTGGGCGCGCATCAGGTCCCCGAGCTCGCGCACGGTCGGGGCGGGCACCGGGAGCGCCGACACCGCGGCGCGCGACGGGCGCAGGCCGTCGATCAGCATGGCCAGGTAGCGGCGCCACACATCGGGAGTGACGGCGGCGGCGTACTCGGCGAGCGAGGCGAGCATGAACGCGATCATCTTCACGTCGGTCGCCTCGAAGTCCCCGCGCAGGTCGCCGGAGGCCTGCGCGCGCTGGACGAGCCTGGTGATGACCGGGCGCATGCGGTCGCTGGCGTAGCAGACCTGGTCCCTGTCGTAAGTGCCGAACATCATCAGCTGGCGCAGGCCGGTGTCGCCGGCCATGGCAGCGGCGGCGTACTCCAGGTAGGAAACGACGGCCTGCCAGGGGTCGGCCGCACCGCAGGCGTCCTCCGCGACGGTGACGAGGTTATCGATGCGCGCACGGAACAGGGCGGCGATGAGTGCCTCCTTGTCGGGGAAGCGCCGGTAGACGGTGCCGACGCCGACGCCGGCGGCCCGGGCCACGTCGTCGAGGGTGGCGTCGAGGCCGCGGTCGGTGAAGACCTGCGCCGCGGCCGCGAGAATGCGCTGCCGGTTCCGCTCGGCGTCGCGGCGGAGCGGGCGCTCGGCCGCTGTGCCGCGTGACGTTTCCTGAGCCTGAGCCGTCATATGTTCTAGAGTACCCCTAACGGAGGTGGTTCCTCCGGTTGTGTTATGCTCTGCCGTAAGTGGAACTATACCCTCCAGATTGGTGACTGGAATGTCCGAGGCAAGCGTCCCCCTGACGGCGGGGGAGAGCGGCGGGACGCAGTACGGATCGGGCGCGGTGCCCGATTCCCGGCGCTGGCTGGTCCTGGTCGTGATCGGCATCGCGCAGCTGATGGTCGTGCTCGACATGACGGTGATGAACCTGGCGCTGCCGTCCGCGCAGCGTGACCTGGGGTTCAGCAACGTGGACCGGCAGTGGATCGTGACCGCGTATTCCCTGTCGTTCGGCAGCCTGCTGCTGTTCAGCGGCCGGGTGGCGGATCTCATCGGCCGCAAGGTGGTCTTCATCACCGGGCTCATCGGGTTCGCCGCCGCGTCGGCGATCGGCGGCGCGTCGGTGAACTTCGCCATGCTGGTGACGGCGCGCGCCTGCCAGGGCGTGTTCGGCGCGATGCTGGCGCCAGCGGCGCTGGCCCTGCTGACCACCACGTTCAGCGACCCCAAGGAGCGCGGCAAGGCGTTCGGCGTTTACGGCGCGATCGCCGGCGCGGGCGGTGCGGTCGGCCTGCTGCTCGGCGGCGCCCTGACCGAGTACCTGTCGTGGCGCTGGTGCCTGTACATCAACCTGTTCTTCGCCGGGCTGGCGGTGGCCGGCGGCGCGGTGCTGCTCAAGCGGGTGCCGCGACTGACGGGCGCGCGGCTGGACGTCCCGGGCGTGCTCCTGGTCTCCAGCGGCGTGTTCTGCCTGGTGTACGGGTTCTCCAACGCCGGGCTGCACTCCTGGTCCACTCCGTCGACCTGGAGCTACCTGGTCGCGGGCGGGGCACTGCTTGTGGCTTTCGCGGTGTGGATGGGGCGCGCCACCCACCCGCTGCTGCCGCCGCGGGTGGTGCTCGACCGTAACCGGGGCGGCGCCTACCTGGCGATCTTGATCGTCGGGGCGGGCATGTTCGGCATCTTCCTGTTCGTCACCTATTACCTGCAGGTGACCCTCGGGTACTCGCCGGTCAAGAGCGGGCTGGCCTTCCTGCCGATGGTGTTCTGCATCGCGACCGCGGCGAACGTGTCGAACATCGTGCTGCTGCCGCGGATCGGCCCGCGGCCGCTGGTGGTCAGCGGGTTCCTGCTGCTGGCCGGCGCCCAGTTCTGGCTGACCCATATCGGCCTGCGCAGCGATTACGTCGGCACGATCCTCGGTCCGCTGATGATCACCGGCTTCGGCATGGGCCTGCTGTTCTCCACGGCGATGAACACCGGCACCTACGGGATTCCCCCGCGTGATGCCGGGGTCGCCTCGGCCACGGTCAACACGGGCCAGCAGCTCGGCGGCTCGATCGGCACCTCGCTGTTCAACTCGATCGCGGCAAGCGCAGCGGCGAGCTACATCACCAGCCACACGGTGTTCCACGGCCAGCCGTCCAAGGCGGCCGTCGCGCTGGTCCAGGCGCAGGGCGCGCTACACGGCTACACGACCGTGTTCTGGGTCGGCATGGGCCTCTTCCTTGGCGGCGCGGTCGTGGTGGGGACGCTGATGCGCAGCGGCCCGCTGCAGGCGTCGGCGCAGGACGCCCCGGCCGCCTCTGCGGTGGCCGAGAAGGAAGCCGCCCCGGTTACCGCGCTCGAGTAGGGAGGCCGCGTCCCATGCGCACGGGCCCGGTCGGCGCGGACGGCTCCTCGGACGGCTCGGCTAGCCGGTCGAGCACGATCGTGAAGCGGGTCATGCCCGGCCGGCTGGTGACGAGGACCGCGCCGTGGTGGGCGCCGACGACCGCGTCCACGATGGCGAGCCCGAGCCCGGTGGACGAGGCGTTGGTGGCGTGCGAGCGGGACGTGTCGGCGCGGGTGAACCGCTCGAACAGGTCGGGCAGCAGGTCGGCCGGGATCCCGGGGCCGTTGTCGGTGACGGTGAGCACGACGCGCGGGGCGAGGTGCAGCGTGCCGCGCGCGGCCGACTCGGCCCCGGTGCCCGGCTCACCGTCGGGCAGGCGGTCACTGACTCCGACGGTGACGGTGCTGCCGTCCGGCGTGTGCCGTCCGGCGTTGCTCAGCAGGTTGACGAGGACCTGGTGCAGCCGGTGCTCATCGCCACGGGTGAGCACGGGGTCATCGGGCAGCTCGAGCATCCAGCGGTGAGTGGGGCGGGCGACCCGGGCGTCGCTCGTCGCCTCGATGGCCAGCCGGGTCATGTCGACCGGCTCGCTGCTGAGCGGGCGGCCGGCGTCGAGCCGGGCGAGCAGCAGCAGGTCGTCGACGAGGACGCTCATCCTGGTGGACTCAGACAGCACCCGGCCGAGTGCGTGCGTGACCTCGTCGGGTGAGCTACCTGGGTGGCGCAGCGCCAGCTCGGCGTAACCGCGGATGGCGGCGAGCGGGGTGCGCAGCTCGTGGCTGGCGTCGGCGGCGAACCGGCGCAGCCGGGACTCGCTCGCCGCCCGCTTACGCAGCGCGGTCTCCACGTGCCCGAGCATGCGGTTGAACGCGAGCCCCACCTGGCCGGTCTCCGTATCCGGGTCGGTGTCCGGCACGCCGGCGGGCAGGGACACCACGCCCGACTCGAGCGGCAGGTCGGCGACCTGGGCGGCGGTGGTCGCCACCCGGCGCAGCGGGCGGAGCGCGAACCGGACCCAGAGCATGCCGAGCACGCCGGCGAACGGCAGGACGGCGCCGAAGACGATCGCCTCGGCGATCGCGATGTCGCGCAGCTGGTCGTGCTCGGCGGCCAGCGGGAGCCCGGTGATGTAGACCGAGCCGTCGCCGTCGGGGTCGTCGATCGCGGTGACCAGGTACGTCCCCTGCGTGCCGCTGAGGTAGCGGGTGGAGTTGGGGGTGCGCGGGGCGTGGCCATGGCGGTCGGGGTCGGCAGGCCGGCCCTGCGACGTGGGGACGGTCTCCAGGTTAGCCTCGTCGGCGGCGGTCAGCTTGAACGAGTCGTCGCCGACGAGCGCGCTCCGCCAGCGGCCGTTGTAGTCGACCGCGACGAACGTGTGCTCGCCGAGCCCGGGGCAGTCGTTGGAGATGGCCTGGCTGTACGGGCTAGTGCCCCCGCCCGAGGAGCCCGGGTCCGAGTTGTCGGCGCTGTCCGGTCCGCCGCCGCCGTCCTGGCTGGCGTCGAACGCGCGTTCCCAGCAGTTGTACGCGAGCTGGGTCGCGGTGTTCAGCTGGTTGTTCAGCTCGCCGGACAGCGCGTTCTGCGCGGCGAGGTACGTGACCACGCCGACGGTGGCGCAGGCGACGGCGAGCAGCGCGACCAGGCCGGCGATCAGCCGGCCGCGCAGCGTGCCGGGGAGGATCCTGCGGGGGCGCCGCCGGTGCACCGGGTGCCGCCTTGACCAGCGTGACCTGTTTGCCGTGGAGATCACCCGGCCGGCTTGAGCACGTAGCCGACGCCGCGGACGGTGTGGATGAGCGGCTCCCGGCCCGCGTCGATCTTCTTGCGCAGGTAGCTGATGTACAGCTCCACCACGTGCGCCTGGCCGCCGAAGTCGTAGTTCCACACCCGGTCGAGGATCTGGGCCTTGGACAGCACCCGGCGCGGGTTGCGCATCAGGAACCGCAGCAGCTCGAACTCGGTCGCGGTCAGCTCGATGAGCTCGCCGCCGCGGCGGACCTCACGGGCGTCCTCGTCCATCGACAGGTCCGAGACCACGAGCGCGCCCTCGCCGCTCGCGGTGCGGGCCAGGTTCGCCCGGCGCAGCAGGCCGCGCAGCCGGGCCAGGACCTCCTCGAGGCTGAACGGCTTGGTCACGTAGTCGTCGCCGCCGGCGGTGAGCCCGGCCACCCGGTCCTCCACCGCGTCCCTGGCCGTGAGGAAAAGCACGCAGACACCGGGCAGCTCGGACCGCAGCCGCCGCATGACCTCGACGCCGTCGAAGTCCGGGAGCATGATGTCGAGCACGACCGCGTCCGGGCGGAAGTCCCGGCCTGACTTGACCGCCTCCGCGCCGCTGCCCGCGGTCCGCACGGACCAGCCCTCGTAGCGCAGCACGCTGGACAGCAGCTCGGCGAGGCTCGGCTCGTCGTCCACCACGAGCACGCGAACCGGGGTGCCGTCCGCGTGCTGCGTGCCCGCGCCTTGGCCTAGCGCCGCGGCCGCCTGGCCGCTGGGGACCGCAGTTACGGTGGCGGTGCCGCTGCCCGCCTCGTTCCTCGGCTCTTCAAGCATGATCGATCGCTCACTAGGTAGACGCTCGGTAATCCGGACTCCCTACAAGAATGGCAACGACGCCGGGCTAGGTACTACAGAATTTCGTATGGATTTCCTCTGAGAATCCGGTTGGACTCCGCTGAGCAGCCGCGATACCGGTCCAGAGGCGGTCAAAAAGCGTAAAACCGGGCAGATCAGGCGTCGAGCAGCCGCGCGAGCTTGGACCCGTGCCCGGCCGGCCGGGCGCCGGCCGCGAGCAGCACGTCGGCGGCGGCCCGCTGCAGCGCCGGGTCCGCGACGGGCACCTCGACCTCGACCTCCCGCCAGCGCAGTACTGTCCCGCCCCCGCCGCCCTCCCCGCCATCGGCGGGCAGCCGGCGCGCGGTGACCAGGTCGTCGGCCACCTCCGCGACGACCCGGCCATCGCCGGAGTGCAGGGTAACCACCGTTCGTTCCGTATCGAGGGTGGCAATCGGGGCGAGTGGCTGGCCGCCGGTGACCTCGGCCACCCGGGCGGCGAGTTCCGCAGGCACCTCGCGGTCGGCCGGGCCGAGCGGCGCGTGCACCTCACGGCGGGCGCCGGCCGACGCGGGCAGCTTGAGGTGCCAGCCCGCGTCGGTGCCGCCGGTGCGCCGCCGCAGGGTGATCTTGCCGGCGGCGAGCGACCCGTCGGCGGTGTCGAAGTACGTGGCGGACAGGTGGTGCAGGACCGGCCCGGCCGCGGTGACGCCGGCGAGGCCCGCGAAGGACGGCCGCTCGAACCCCGGGTCGACATCGAACTTCTGCTCGATCTCCAGGTGCTCGCTCATTCTCGCCCCGCTATCTGTCCGGGCCCGGCGGCCCGCTCCGGGCCTGCTATGCCCTCTGCGGCCTGCCGTTCCCTCTCCGGCCTGGGAGCCATCGTAGCCCCGTCCCCGCCGGGCCTACGATGGGGGCGTGGTGGCAGGAGCGGTGGTGCTGGCTGGCGGGCGGTCTTGCCGGATGGGCACGCCTAAGGCGGCCCTGGAATGGCACGGGTCGACGCTGCTGCACCGGACCGTCGGCATCGTCGCCCGCGCGACGGGCGGCCCGGTGGTCGTCGTCAGGGCGAGCGGCCAGCAACTGCCTGACCTGCCTAACTGCACGACCATTATCGACGACCCGCGGGAAGGTAAGGGCCCGGTCCAGGGGATCGCGGCCGGCCTCGCCGCGCTGGCCGGCCAGGCGCAGACCGCGTTCGTCACCTCCACCGACCTGCCGTTCCTGCACCCCGCGTTTATCCGGCGGGTGCTCCGCGTCCTCGACCAGCCGGAGGGCGGCGAGCCGGAGGGCGGCGAGCCTGACGGCCGGCCGGACGTCGCGCTGCCGGTCGCCCGCGGCTACCCGCAGCCGCTGGCCGCCGCCTACCGCACCGGCCTCGCCGGGCTCGCCGAGCGCCTCGTCAAGGAGGACCGGCTGCGTCCCGCGTTCCTGTTCGCGGAGTGCACCGTCACCCGGCTCGACGACGCCCAGCTGCTGACCGACCCGGTGCTCGCCGCGCTCGACCCGGACCTGGACTCGGTGCTGAACGTCAACACCCCAGACGACTACGCGCGAGCTCGCCGGCGCCCGGCGCCCGAGGTGACCGTCCAGCTGTTCGGCGCCCTGGCCAAGGCCGGGCGGCCGGGCGGACCGCGGCCGGCGCGGGCGGCGACCGTGCAGGCGGCCGCGGACGCCGTCGGCCTGCCGTTCGACCGGCACGTGACCGCCGCGCTGAACGGCGACCAGATCACCCGCGATCGGCAGGCCCCGCTGGCCCAAGGCGACAGCGTCTTCTTCATGGCCGCTGACGCTTAGCCCCCGTCATGGCCGCCGGCGCGGCACCTCAGGGAGCTGGCTCAGCGGCGGTGCTCAGTGGCCGGCGGGCAAGGTGCGGGCCCGCTGCTCGACCCCCAGCTCGCCGTAGGGATAGTCGGCGGGGTGCGGGTCGCTGGCGGCGTCGAGCGCGGCGGTCTCGGCGGCGGTCAGGCGCAGCCCGGCCGCGCGCAGGTTGGCCTCGAGCTGGCCCAGCGTGCGGGCGCCCAGGATGGTCGAGCTGACCGCCGGGCGGCCGGTCACCCACGCCAGCGCGACCTCGGCCATGGACACCCCGCGTTGCTCGGCGACCTGCTGCACCGCGCCGATGACCGCCCAGGTGCGCTCCGTGCCGCGCCGGTCGTAGGCCTCCATGCCGCGGCCCGGGTCCTCGCCGAGGCGGGTCGCGCCAGACGGGCGCTGGTCGCGCCGGTACTTGCCGGACAGCCAGCCGCCGCCGAGCGGGCTCCAGGGCAGCAGGCCCAGCCCGGCGTCGAGGGCGGCGGGCACGATCTCCCACTCGGTCTCCCGCGCCAGCAGGCTGTACTGCGGCTGGACGGTCACCGGCCCGGCCACGTTCAGGGCCCGGGCCAGGTGCACCGCCTTGGTCAGCTGCCAGCCGGTGAAGTTGGACAGCCCCCAGTAGCGGATCTTGCCGGCCCGGATGAACCCGTCGAGCGTCCGCAGGGTTTCCTCCAGCGGCGTCAGCGGGTCGTAGGCATGCACCTGGTAAAGGTCAACTGCCTCGACCCCCAGGCGGCGCAGCGAGGCATCAAGCGCGCGGGCCAGGTGGCGCGCGGACAGCCCGGCGCCGTTCGGCGAGTCGTCGACCGGCATACGGCCCTTGGTGGCCAGCACCACGGGCTCGGTGACATCGGCCGGGCGGCTGGCGAGCCAGCCGCCGATGATCTCCTCCGACCGCCCGTCGCTGTACACGTCGGCCGTGTCGACCAGCGTGCCGCCCGCCTCGACGAACCGGTCGAGCTGCTGGTGCGCGCCGGACTCGTCGGTCTCGGTGCCGAACGTCATCGTCCCCAGGCACAAGCTCGACACCGCGCAGCCACTGCCGCCCAGCATGCGATAGTCCATGAAACGAGGCTACCGAGGCCGCGGCCGCCGCAACAGACGCGCTGTCCGCGACCCTGAGGTTATCCGCCTGCCATGGCACCGACGATGAGGTAGGGCTCGGTTCCGGCGGCGACGGCTGCGGGCAGCGGGTCGTCGGGCGGGTCATGGGACAGGTCCGTCTCGCAGGCGAAGAACCGGATAAAGGCGCGCCGGGGGCCGCCGTCATGGCCGCGGATCGTCCCGCACAGCACCGGGTAGCGGGCCTCGAGGGCGTCAAGCACTGACCGCTGGGTCACCGGGCCGGCGACGTCGAGGTGCACCTCCCCGGTGATGCTGGCGAGGGTCCGCAGGTGGGCGGGGAGGATGATCCGGATCATGGCAGCGTCTGGACCTCGACCGACAGCACGGCGGGCAGGTCGCGGACGATCGGCTCCCAGGTGTCGCCGGAGTCGGCGGAGGCGTAGACCTGGCCGCCGGTGGTGCCGAAGTAGATGCCGCAGGAGTCGAGCGTGTCGACGGCCATCGCGTCGCGCAGCACGTTGACGTAGCAGTTCTCCTGCGGCAGGCCGGCGGTCAGCGGTTCCCAGTCGTCGCCGCCGGTGCGGCTGCGGTAGACCCGCAGTTTCCCCTCGGGCGGGTAGTGGTCGGCGTCGCTGGTGATCGGTACCACGTAGATGGTGTCTGGCTCGTGGGCGTGCACGTCAATGGGGAACCCGAAGTCGGTCGGCAGGTTCCCGGAGATCTCCCGCCAGGACTCGCCGCCGTTGTCGCTGCGCATCACGTCCCAGTGCTTCTGCATGAACAGCACGTCCGGCCGGGACGGGTGCATCGCCAGGCGGTGCACGCAGTGCCCGACCTCAGCGTCGGGGTCGGGGATGCCCTCGGACTGCAGGCCCTGGTTGATCGGCCGCCAGGTCTGGCCCGCGTCGTCGGAGCGGAACGCGCCCGCCGCTGAGATCGCGGCGAACATCCGGCCCTGGTGCAGGGGGTCGAGCAGGATCGTGTGCAGGCACATCCCGCCCGCGCCGGGCTGCCAGGACGGGCCGGACTCATGACCGCGCAGGCTGGGCAGTTCCTGCCAGCTCTGCCCGCCGTCAGTGGAGCGGAACAGGCCGGCGTCCTCGACCCCGGCGTATACCGTGTCCGGGTCGTCCAGCGAGGGCTCCAGGTGCCAGACCCGGGCGAACTCCCACGGGTGCGGTGTCCCGTCGTACCACTGGTGGGTGCCGGGAGTGCCCTGGTAGCTGAACTTATTGCCCACCGGCGCCCAGGTGGCGCCGCCGTCGTCGGACCGCTGGATCACCTGCCCTGACCAGCCGCTGGACTGCGACGCGTACAGCCGGCTTGGGTCGGCGGGCGACCCTTTCACGTGGTAGACCTCCCAGCCTGAGAAGTGCGGGCCGCTGACCTTCCACTGCTTCCGATTGCCGTCCGAGGTAAGGACGAACGCACCCTTGCGCGTGCCTGCAAGTACCCGAACACCGCTCACGCCTGCTCCTCTCGGTTTCGCCCCGCTGCCATTCTGACGTAACGCCGACACCGAACTCATCGCGCCAGCGGCAATCGCGCAAACAATCGGAAACCATGGGTTGCCTGCCGCAAATCAACTTGTCATCAAGACGTCGCCGACCACCGGCCAGACACGCTGATGCGCCGGGTGATGGCCTGCACCTGGTAACTGTGGCGGGCGACAACCGGGGGACCGGGTCGGCCGAGGCCAGCCCCAGTGGCGCGCGGCCGCGCCGCCCGATCATGGACTGGCCTACAGCCTGGATATAGCGTGGACATATACGACAAGCAGTAACACCGCGCATTGAAACGGAGGTGCGCGCTTTGGGTAAGCAGAGAACCAGGGATCCTGGCAAGCTGGTCCGGCTGACCGAGCCGCTGGTCCGGGAGAACGGGGAGCTACGCCCCGCGACCTGGGACGAGGCGCTCGACCGCGCCGCGGCGGGATTCGCGCGGGCGCGGGACAACGACGCGACGAAGACCTTCGGCGTGTTCAGCTGCTCCAAGGCGTCCAACGAGATGAACTACGCCGCGCAGCGGTTCACCCGCGGCGTCATGCTGTCGAACAACATCGACTCATGTAACCGCACTTGACACGCTCCCAGTGTCGTCGGTCTGGCGGCAGTTTTCGGAGCGGGTGGCGGCACCTGCTCCTACCGGGAAGCGGAAGACGCGGACCTCATCATCATGTGGGGCTCGAACGCGCGCGAGGCGCACCCGATCTTCTTCCACCATGTCCTGAAGGGCATACGTAACGGCGCGAAGATGTACACCGTCGACCCGCGGCTCTCATCGACAGCGAAATGGGCGGACGCCTGGCTCGGCATCCACGTCGGCTCCGACATATCGCTCGCGAACGCGATCGCCAACGAGATCATCCAGGCCGGCTTGGTGCACGAGGAGTTCATCAGGCGCGCCACCGACGGCTTCGAGGAGTACAAGGCGTTCGTCGCCGACTACACCCTGGCGCGGGCAGAGCGCGACTCCGGCGTGCCGGCCGCGCTGATCAGGCAGCTCGCCCACGACTACGCACGGGCGGACCGGGCGCAGATCTGCTGGACGCTCGGTATCACCGAGCACCACAACGCCGCGGACAACGTGCTCGCGCTGATCAACCTGTCCCTGCTCACCGGGCACGTCGGCCGGTACGGCTCGGGTCTCGTGCCGCTGCGGGGCCAGAACAACGTTCAGGGCGGCGGCGACATGGGCGCGATACCCAACAAGCTGACCGGCTTCCAGGACATCGAGCTCGACGCGGACGCGCGGATGAGGTTCGGCGCGAAGTACGGCGTGCCCATCCACCCAAAGAAGGGCATGCACCTGTCGCAGATGTTCGACGCCATGGAACGCGGCGAGCTCACCTGCGCCTACGTCATCGGCGAGAACCCGATGACCTCCGAGGCGGACACGCACCACACCCGCAAGATGCTCGAGGGCCTCGACTGCCTGGTGGTCCAGGACATCGTGATGACCGATACCGCCAGAGTGGCTGACGTGGTGCTGCCGGGCACCGCCTCCTGGTGCGAGTCCGAGGGCACGGTCACCAACAGCGAGCGCCGCGTCCAACGCGTCCGCAAGGCGATCGAGCCGCCCGAGGGCGCCAGGGACGACATCTGGATCATCGGCGAGCTGGCCAGGCGGCTCGGCTACGACTGGGGCAACCCGACCGCCGAGGACCTCTGGGAAGAGCTGCGGGAGCTCTCGCCGATGCACCGCGGGATGAGCTACGAGAAGCTGGAACGCCTCGGCGGCATCCAGTGGCCGTGCCCGGACGAGGAGTCGGAAGGCACCATGTTCCTGCACGCCCGGCTGTGGGAGGAGGACCCGGCCAAGCGCGGCGCGCCCGCACCGTTCCACCTGACGGTCCAGGAGGACCCGCTGGACACGCTCACCGGCGAGTACCCGATCAGGCTCACCACCGGCCGCCGGCTCGACTCCTACAACACCGGCGCGGCGAGCAACCTGTACAGCACGCCGCTGCGGCGCAAGGAGACGCTTGACCTGGCGCCGGAGGACGCGGCCAGGCTGGGCCTCGCCGAGGACGCGATCGCCCGGGTCACCTCGCGGCGCGGCTCGGTCACCGCTCCCGTGCACGTGGACCGGACGCTGCGCGAAGGCCTGGCGTTCATGACGCTGCACTTCCCCGACCAGGTAGAGACGAACATCCTGACGCTCGACACCTGGGACCCGAAGTCGGGCACCGCGGAGTTCAAGGCGACCGCCATCCGGGTGGAGCAGGCCACCCACGAGGAGGCCGCCGCGTACCGGCAGCGCATGACGGACCCGGAGGTGGTGCCCTAGTGGACCTGCGCCTGACGGCGAAGGCCGCCGCGACGGACGCGGAGCGCGCCGCCGTCGACGAGGTGCTCGGCCTGCCGCCCTCGCAGTGGGAGGGCGGCGCGCGCCGCGCGCAGGACGCGCACGTCGCGCTCGGCGGCCATGCCGCCCGTGGCCGCCGCCACCTACTGATCACCGTGCTGCACGCGGTGCAGGAGGCAGTCGGCTGGATCAGCCCCGGGGCGCTCGACTACATCGCCGAGCGGCTCACCGTCCCGCCGGCCGAGGGGTACGGCGTCGCGTCCTTCTACGCCCTGTTCCGGACGGAACCAACGCCCGGCGCGGTGGTGCATGTCTGCGACGACCTGGCCTGCCAGGTGGCGGGCGCGGAAGAGCTGTGCGCCGAGATGACCCGCCGGTTCGGCCGTGAGGGCACGGAGGCGGCGCTGAACGGCACCGGCGTCACCTGGCAGCGCTCCCCGTGCCTGGGCAAGTGCGACCGCGGCTCGGCCGCGCTGATCCAGCACGCCGGCGCGGCCGTCGCCAGGCGCGACCTCGCCCCGGTGACACCGGACGCGGTCTGGCAGGCGCTCACCGGCGGCGAGTCCCCGGCGCAGGTTCCGCTCGGGGTGCTGGTCCCCCAGCTGTCGCGCCCCCAGCTATCCGGCACCGCGTCATCCCGAACGGAGGCACCCGCCCCCGTTCTGTCCTCATCACCATCAGCCCGAACGGAGGCGGGTACTCCAGGCCCCGCACCGTCGTCGCCTGACCCGGCGGGCGGACGGGTCTCCCTGCTGCGCCGCCTCGCCCACGTCGACCCCGCGTCCCTCGGCTCGTACCGGGCGGCGGGCGGCTACGAGATGCTGCGGAGGGCAATCGCCCTGGGACCGCAAGGTGTTATCCGGGAGGTGCGCGACGCCAAGCTGATGGGCCGCGGCGGCGCCGCGTTCCCCACGCACATCAAGTGGGACGCGGTCGCGGCCAACCCGGTCCGCCCGCACTACGTGATCTGCAACGCGGACGAGTCCGAGCCGGGCACCTTCAAGGACCGGGTGCTCATGGAGCACGATCCGTACGCCCTGGTCGAGGCGCTGACCGTGATGGGCTACGCGTGCGGCGCGGAGCAGGGCTACATCTACATCCGCGGCGAGTACCCCACGGCGGAGCGCGCGCTGGCGCACGCCGTCGCCCAGGCCCGCGCCTACGGCTTCCTCGGCCCTAATGTGATGGGCGAGGGCTTCGCGTTCGACATCGAGGTCAGGCGCGGCGCCGGGGCGTACATCGCCGGCGAGGAGACCGCGCTCATCAACTCGCTGGAGGGCAAGCGCGCTGAGCCGCGGAACAAGCCGCCGTTCCCCGCCCAGTCGGGGCTGTTCGGCAAGCCGACCGCGGTTAACAACGTCGAGACGCTGCTGTCCGTGCTCGAGATCCTGCGCGTCGGCGGCCCGGCGTTCGCGGCGGTCGGCACCGAGGCGTCGACCGGCACCCGGCTGTTCTGCCTGTCGGGCTGCGTGGCGGTGCCCGGCCTTTACGAGTACGACTTCGGCGTGACGCTGCGCGACGTGATCGACGGCGCGGGCGGCGTGGCCGGCGGACGGCCGCTGCAAGCTGTCCTCCTGGGCGGCGCGGCCGGCGTGTTCGTCGGCCCGGACGCCCTCGACATGCCGCTGACCTTCGAGGGCGTCCGCGCGGCAGGCGCGACCCTCGGCTCCGGCGTGGTCATGGTCCTCGACGACACGGTCGCTGTGCCCTCCCTGCTGCGCCGGATCACCCGGTTTTTCCGCGACGAGTCCTGCGGCCAGTGCGTGCCATGCCGGGTCGGCACGGTCCGCCAGGAGGAACTGGTGGCCCGGCTAGCTGACGGCTCGCCGCTCGGCTCTGTGGCCACGGAGCTGGCGCTGCTGTCTGACATCGGTCACGTCGCCCGCGACGCGTCGATCTGCGGTCTCGGCCAGACCGCGCTGTCCGCGGTCGAGTCCGCGGTCAAGCTCGGCCTCATCGGAAGGGGATAGCAGCCGATGACCTCGGTGTTCCTTGAGACGCCCAAGCGACTGGTGGACGTGGAGATCGACGGGCGGCAGGTCCGCGTGCCCGAGGGCGCCACCCTGCTCGAGGCGTGCCGCGGCCAGGGCATCGACACGCCGACGCTCTGCTACCTGGAAAACCTCACCCCGGTGAACGTCTGCCGGGTCTGCGTGGTGGAGGTGGAAGGCTCCCGCACCCTGGTGCCCGCCTGCTCGCGGAAGGCCGAGCCTGGCATGAAGGTGCACACCGACTCCGCGCGGGTGCAGACGTCGCGGAAGATGGTGCTCGAATTCCTCGCCTCCTCCGCCGACGTGTCCCTCGCCTCGCCCGACGTGCAGCGGTGGATCGCCGAGTACGGCGTCGACCCCGCCAGGTACGGGTCGCCCGCGCCAGACCACGTGGCGGGGGAGCGGGACGCCGCCCGGGCCGGCGAGCACCATGCCCCGCACGTGCCTGGCGAGGCGGCGACGGTGGGCCAGCCGGTCAAGGTCGACAACGAGGCCTACGTCCGCGACTACTCCCGCTGCATCCTCTGCTACAAGTGCGTGGAGGCGTGCGGCGAGGACGCGCAGAACACGTTCGCCATCGCGGTCGCGGGCCGCGGCTTCGACGCCCGCATCTCGACCGAGTACGACGTGACCCTGCCCGACTCCGCCTGCGTGTACTGCGGCAACTGCATCGGCGTGTGCCCCACCGGGGCGCTGATGCCCGCCTCGGAGTACAACATGCGGCAGGCCGGCACCTGGGATGAGTCCGCGCAGACCGTCACCTCGACGATCTGCCCCTACTGCGGCGTGGGCTGCAACGTGGACCTGCACGTGCAGGACAACACGATCGTCAAGGTCACCTCGCCGCTTGACAGCGAGGTGACTCACGGCCACCTGTGCGTCAAGGGCCGCTTCGGCTTCGAGTTCGTACAGCGCCGCCGCCGGGAGGAGTAAGCCCGGCGGCACCCGGAAAGCGCCGCGGCGTGCGCGCCGCTGAAAATAGTTCGCATAAGACTGCTAGAAGTAACCTGTTGTCACTTTATTCAGGGTGCGCGAACGGTACGCTCGCCATTGTGGTCAAGGTCTCGCCAATGGGGGTATGCCTGATTTAAGCAATATGCAAAGAATCGGGCATACAGGCGGGACCGTACTTTTCGGGAAATCTCTTGATTTCCATATCCGCGCAACGGGGGGAATTCGGTGACAGCGGTGCAGGACGAGCTTGCCAGGCCGGAGGTCATGGCCGTGATCGACGACCTGGTGACCAGGGAGGCGTCGGGGATCCTCGAGGTCGCCGGGAATCCGGCCGGCGTCATTTACCTGGACGGCGGCCGCATCGCCTACGCCCGGGCGTCCTGGGTACCCGGTCTCGCGATCCGGCTGCGCGCCATCGTGCCGTCGCTCACCGGCACCGGAGAGCCGCGGCTCGGTGAGGACGCCGCCGACGCCGCCGTCGCCGCGCTCGCGGTACGGCACGGCTACCTGACCACGGACGAGCTGCACGAGCTCATCGGGTCCGTCACCGTTGAGGCCTTCCTTGTGCTGACGATCCCGCTGGCGGCGGATTCCCCGGTCGGTGCCGTCCGCTTCACGCCCACCCCCGTCTACTGGTCCGACCTGTTCCCGCGGCTGGGCATCGACGTGGTGCGCGGGGAGGCGGTTAGCCGGGCCGGGTGGATGGCGGCCTGCGGGCTGGCGCCGACGACCGCGGTGGCGCCGCGCGACCTCATCGGGCCAGGTGCCGTCCTCACGCCGGAGCAGTGGGCGGTCGCCTGCCAGATCGGCGACCGCGTCTCAGCCCGCGAGCTGGCCATGCGGCGCGGCGCGTCCCTCGCGGATATGGTCCAGTGCCTGGGCAGCCTCGTCCGGGCGGGCCTGTGCGTCGCGGTTGCGCCCGCCCGGCGCGGGCGGTACCCGTACGGCCCCGCGCCGTCGGCACCGCCCGCCCCTGCGCCGCAGATGCCGCCGCGCGTCACGCAGCCGTCGGCGTCGCTGCCCGCCGGGCAGCCGGAGGGGCCGTCCGCCGCGCCGACGGCCACGGCGTCACCGGGATCGCCGGTGACGGAGCGCCTGCAGGTGCGCCTGGCCGGCGACCCCGCGTGGCGGACCGTGAGGCCGGCCCGGCCGCCGTCCGTCGAGGTCCTGCGCCAGGTGCTCAACGCGCTGCGCAAGCTGTAGCGCCCGTTTAACGTGGAGCGGGTGAGCGTCCTTATAAGGTCACTGCGGTCACCGCGGCCGTTCCGCCCTGATTTTGCATCTTTACGAAGATAATGAATGAATAACAGGCGGGTCCGCTCTACTCGGCGACCATATAACCGTATCCCGCGTGCGCCCGCTCAGTGTTATCTGTCGCGTATGCAAATTATTCAGTGACCGGGCAATTCGATGCGCCGGGCCATCGCCGGCGGGGTGCGCCGCGGCCCGGCGGCGGTGTCCGGCCGACGGCGCGCGGAGTATGGTCACCAACGTGGACGATCTCGGCCAGGGCGTACCCGGCGGTGCGCCGCGCGGCGACGGCGGCGCCGCACCGGGGCAGGCCCTGCTGCGGCAGATCCCGCGGACCGACCAGCTGCTCGCCGACCCGCGCATGCGGGCGGCGGAGCACCGCGTCGGCCGGGACCTGGTGAAGGCGGCGATCACCCGCGCCCAGGACAGGGCGCGCACCGGGGAGATCGCACCGGACCGGGTGGCCGACGCCGCCGCGGCGGAACTGCCGGCGATCGCCGCGTCCCTCACCCCGGTCATCAACGCCACCGGCGTCCTCGTGCACACCAACCTGGGCCGCGCGCCGCTCAGCCGCGCGGCGGCGGACGCGCTACTCGCCGCGGCGGGTACCTGCGATGTCGAGTTCGACCTGGACACCGGGGCGCGGGCCCGGCAGCGGGGCCGTGGTGTCATCGAGGCGCTGCGGCGGGCGGTTCCCGCGGCGGCCGCGGCCGGCGTGGTGAACAACAACGCGGCCGCCCTGGTCCTCGCGGCCACCGCGCTGGCCGGCGGACGGGAGATCGTCATCAGCCGCGGCGAGCTGATCGAGATCGGTGACCGCTTCCGCCTCCCCGACCTGCTGACGAGCACCGGCGCCCGGCTGCGGGAGGTCGGCACCACCAACCGGACGACCGTTGAGGATTACCAGCAGGCCGTCACCGCCGACACCGGCTTCATACTCAAGGTGCACCCCTCCAACTACCGCGTCGAGGGGTTCACCAGGCAGGCGTCCGTCGCCGAGCTCGCCTCGCTCGGCGTGCCGCTGGTGCACGACATCGGCTCAGGGCTGCTCGCCCCGCACCCCCTGCTGCCGGACGAGCCGGACGCGGCCACGTCGCTCGCCGACGGGGCGAACCTGGTCACCGCCAGCGGCGACAAGCTGCTCGGCGGCCCGCAGGCGGGGATACTGCTCGGCGACGAGCCCCTGGTGCGCCAGCTGCTGCGCCATCCGCTCGCCCGCGCGCTGCGGGTCGACAAGCTGACCCTCGCGGCTCTCGAGGCGACGCTCAGCGGCCCGCCGTCGCCCGTCGCCCGCGCGCTGACCGCCGCCCCGGCTGACCTGTCCGAGCGGGCGGAACGAATCGCCGCCACCCTGACCGCGCACGCCGTCCCCGCCAGCGTGGCGGTGACCGAGGCGGCGGTCGGCGGCGGCGGCGCCCCCGGCGTCGCGTTGCCGAGCGCGGCCGTCGCGCTGCCTGAGGACCTGGCGCCCGTCCTGCGGCACGGCCCCGCCGTCCGGCGGGGCGAGTCGCCCGCGGTGGCCGGCCGGATCGCGGGCGGCGTGCTCCTGCTCGACTTGCGCGCGGTGGACCCGGCCGATGACGAGCGGCTCGTCACCGCCGTCCTGCTCGCAGCGGGTGCCGGATGACCCGGATGCCGGCGAACGCGGGCATGTCCGCAGCGGCGGGTCCCCGGTGACGCTGCTAGCTCACTCCCGGGCTCACCGCTTGCTGCCGCGGCCGGGTGCCTGATGCACGTTATCGCGACCGCCGGCCACGTGGACCACGGCAAGTCGACGCTGGTCCGGGCGCTGACCGGGATGGAACCTGACCGCTGGGCGGAGGAGCGCCGCCGCGGCATGACCATCGACCTCGGCTACGCCTGGATGACGCTGCCGGCGGCGGAACCGGGGCCGGCGGCGGAACCGGGGCTGGCGGGAGACACGGGGCTGGCGGCGGAACCAGGGCTGGCGGGGGGCACCGGGCCGGCGGGGGAGAAGCTCGCCTTCGTCGACGTCCCCGGCCACGAGCGCTTCGTGCCCAACATGCTGGCCGGCCTCGGCCCGGTGCCCGCGGTCATGTTCGTGGTGGCCGCCGACGGCGGCTGGATGCCGCAGTCCGCCGAGCACCTGGCCGCCGTGAACGCCCTCGGCGTCCGCCACGGCCTGCTCGTGGTGACCCGCTGCGACCTGGCCGACCCCGCCCAGGTGACCAGGCAGGCACTCACCGAGATTTCCCGCACGAGCCTCGGGCGCGTGCCGGCCGTCCCGGTTAGCGCCGTCACCGGCCAGGGCCTCGACGACCTGAGGGCAGCCCTCGCCCGCCTGGCGGCCGCCCTCGGCGCGGCCCGGCCGGCCGGGCCCGCCGCGGTACGCCTGTGGATCGACCGGTCGTTCACTATCCGCGGCGCGGGCACGGTCGTCACCGGCACGCTGCCCGCCGGAACCGTCCGGAACAACCAGGAGCTGCTGCTTGCCCCGGCCGGCCGGCCCGTCCGGGCGCGCGGCCTCGAGGCGCTCGGCGAGCCCGCCGACACCGTCACCGGCGTGGCCCGGGTCGCGCTCAACCTGCGCGGCATCCCCGCGGACCTGCCCGCCCGTGGCATGGCGCTGATCGAGCCGGGCCAGTGGACCATCACCAGCGAGATCGACGTCCGGATCATTCCGCCGGCCGCCGACCCGCAACCGAGGCTCCCCGCCGACCTGCTCGTCCACATCGGCTCCGCGCGGACCCCCGCCCGGGTACGGATCCTCGGCACCGTCGGCCCGGACGCGGGCCATTCGCCGGCCGCGATCTACGCGCGCCTGCGACTGCGCGACCCGCTGCCCCTGCACGCCGGCGACCGAGTGATCCTCCGCGACCCAGGCGCGGCCGGCCTGGCGATCTACGGGGCGATCGTCCTCGACCCGTTCCCGCCGCCGCTCGCCCGCCGCGGTGCGGGCGCCGCCGCGGTCCGTGAACTCGGCGGCTGGCCGGACGGGCCGCGCGCCGCCGACCTGCTCCGCAGGCACAAGCTGCTGCGCGCGGCGCAGCTTACCGCCGCAGGAGTCACCGGCCTGCCGGAACCGGCCGCGCGGGACTGGCTCGCCGACCCCGAGCACTGGGCCTGGCTGCGCGCGGAACTGCCCAAGGTCGTTGCCGCCTTCTGCGCCAGGGACCCGCTCGCGCAAGGCATGCCCGCCGAGGCCGCGCGCGCCGCGCTCGGCCTGCCGTCCCGCGACCTGGTGCCCGCACTGGTCGGCGGCGATGTCCTGCTAGACGGCGCCTACCTGCGCATCTTTACCAAGCACGCCGCCCAGGAACCCGAGACGCCGTCGGCCGGCGCAACCCGCCTGGAGAACGGCGCGCCCGCCGCGGCGCCAGGAAGGAGCCCGGCCGGCGCGGGTGCCACGGCACCAGGCAATAGTCCCGCCGGCGCGGCCGGCCCAGCGCGAGGGGAAAGCCCCGCGGCCGCGGGGCGCCTCGCGCCGGCCAGGAGCCCCGCGGCCGCGGCCGGCCAGCTTCCGCCGCGGATTGCCGAAGCGGTCCAGGCGGTCCTCGACGGCCTCGCCGCCGAACCCTTCGCCGCCCCCGACACCGAGCGGCTGCGCCAGCTCGGCCTGGACGCCAGGGCGCTCGCCGCCGCCGCCCGCGTCGGGCTGCTGCTGCGCGTCGCCGACCTGGTCGTCCTCGCCCCCGGCGCCGACAAGGAGGCGGCCCGCGTGCTGGCCGGCCTCGACCAGCCCTTCACCACGTCCCAGGCCCGCCAGGCCCTGAACACCTCCCGCCGGGTAGCGATCCCACTCCTCGAGTACCTAGACCGCGCCCGCGTCACCGAGCGCCTCCCGGGCGACCTCCGCCGCATCCGCCCCTGACCCGCCAGCAGGGCGGCGGGAGCGTCACGCTCGTGATAACAGCAACAAGCGTGCAGCGCCAGGCCTGCCGGGACCGGCTGTCCGGCAGCGGGCGGGGCTAGCCGCCGATGGCGGACATGGGGCGGTCCGGCTGGAGGAAGGTCGGGTCGTTGATCCCGTGCCCCGGCAGCTTCGACGCGACGGCCGCGCGCCAGCGGTCGGCGATCTCCTCGTCCGACGCGCCGCCGCGCAGCGACGCGCGCAGGTCGCTCTCGGACCGGGCGAACAGGCAGTTGCGGATCTGGCCGTCGGCGGTGAGCCGCACCCGGTCGCACGCGCCGCAGAAGGGGCGGGTGACGGACGCGATCACCCCGACCCGGGCCGGCCCGCCGTCGATGAGGAAGGTCTCGGCGGGGGCGGCGCCACGCGCACGTTCGGTGTCCGGGGAGAGATCGAACGCGGCCGACAGCGAGTCGAAGATCTCGCCGGCCGTGATCATCTCGGTTCGCTTCCAGCCGTGCTGGGCGTCGAGCGGCATCTGCTCGATGAATCGCACCTCGTAGCCTCGCTCTAGGCAGTACCGCAGCAGGTCGGGGGCCTCATCCTCGTTGAGCCCGCGCATCAGCACCGCGTTGACCTTGACCGGGGTGAGCCCGGCGGACGCGGCGGCGGCGAGGCCGGACAGGACGTCGGAGAGCCGGTCGCGGCGGGTCAGCTTACGGAAGACCTCGGGGCGCAGCGTGTCGAGTGAGACGTTGATCCGGTCGAGCCCGGCGTCGCGCAGCGCGCCGGCCCGCCGGTCAAGGCCGATGCCGTTGGTGGTCAGCGAGATATCGGGGCGCGGCGCGAGCGAGGCCGTCGCCGCGATGATCGCCACCAGGTCGCGGCGGAGCAGCGGCTCGCCACCGGTGAACCGGACCTCGCGGATGCCGAGCGTCTCCACGCCGATCCTGATCAGCCGCACCAGTTCGTCGCCGGTCAGCACCTCGGGCGCGGGCAGCCAGTCGAGACCCTCGGGCGGCATGCAATAGGAGCACCGCAGATTGCAGCGATCCGTGAGCGAGACCCGCAGGTCCGTCGCTACGCGCCCATAGGAGTCAGTGAGCATTTACCCAGCCTACGTTGCCAATGTGCAGTAAAAAAACGGTGCTACCAGGGGTTGCGCAGCGCTCATGTTGGTTGCGGGAACTCTGTGACACCGAGGCGACACGCGCCGGTGATCACGGACGAGAACCCGGCTCGTCGGCGACGCGGCACGCCGCCTACTGGCTGTGACGGCCCGCCCAGGGGACCGACCTTACCGCGACGGCGCTGCGGGGACCATGTGCCCCGCGCACAGCGGTACCGGCTGCGATCAGGGGACAAGCGCTGGCCGTGGCCTGAGCGCCGGCATTCGGTGCACTTTAAGTACTCAATTGATTGCTGAGTGTTATGATCGGCACCCCGGGGGCGTGTAGCGGGGTGAGCTTTCCGGTTTCCTGGTTCCCTGGTTCCTTGTCTTGGTTCTTGTTCTCGTCGCGTCCGGCGCCTGCGCGCGCCGGTGCCGAACGGAGAGGGCTTTCACCGATGGTCCCTCAGGCCGGCCATTCCACGACTACAGGGAGTCTCCAGGCGACTCCGAATGGTCAGGATCCGGTCGACGGCACTCGCGGCCTGCTCGCCAGCCTGTTCCCCGCGGCCCCGTCCGCGCCGCCGCGGGCGTGGAGCTTGCGGGCGCTGGCCGCGGCGGCCCAGGTCGCGGCGGTTGCCCTCGGCACGGTTGTGCTCCTGCTGCGCGTCCCGGGGATTCCCCCGTGGCGCACCGTGTACGCGGAAGACTACTTTCTGTTCCTGCCCTGGGCGCTGCAGCACCCCTGGCACCTGCTCGTCGCGTTCGACGGGTACGTGCAGATCGTGCCGCGGTTGATCGCGCAGCTCGTGACTTACCTGCCGCTGGCCGACGCCGCGCGGGGACTCGCGGTCGCTGGCGCGCTTGTCGCCGCCCTGTGTGCGCTGTTCATCTTTCACGCGAGCGCCGGGCACATCCGGTCGGTGGCGCTGCGGGTGCTGCTCGCCTCCGGCGTGATCTTGCTGTCGAGCGCGCCGATGGAGATCGCCGACAGCGGCGTCAACACCCTGTGGTACTTGGGGCTCGCGATGTTCTGGGCGGTACTCTGGCGGCCGCGCACGCCGGCGGGGATCGCCGTGGCCGCGGTCGTCAGCTTCCTCGTGACGGCCTCCACCATCATCGTCATCTTGTACGCGCCGCTGCTCGCGATGCGCCTGTTCGCACTGCGCCGCCCCCGCGAGCACGCCGTGACCGCGGGCTGGCTGGCGGGCTGCCTGCTCCAGGCGCGCTTTGTCGTCAGTGCCGCGGTCGCCGGCCAATCCCGGCTGGTGGGCGGCGGGGGACCGGCCTTCGGCCGGGACAACCGGTGGGGCAACTCGCTCACCTTTTTCCTGCACGACGTGGTGCTGCGGTGGGCCGGCTGGCACCTGTCGTGGCGGCTGCAGTCGTTCACGACGATCGACCGGGCCACGCTGATCGCCGGCGTCGCGCTTGCCGCCGTCCTCGGCCTGATCATCGTCACGCAGCCCGGGGCCCGGCCGTTCATCGCCGTCGCCCTGACGACCGGCTTCGCCTTCACCATGTTCGCGGTCTACCTGGACCCATGGGACGTGGTCTTCCCCGTCACCGCCAAGAACGAGGTGGCGGCGCGCTACACGGCGCTGCCCATCATGGCGATCGAGTCCTCGCTCATCGTCGGGGTGGACTACGCCCTGCGCAAGGGGCGCGCGACCCGCGTCCGGCCCGGCGCCGGACGGCGGGACGCCGGGGCAGCGCGGCGCCGGGCGCTCACGGTCGCGGCGCTGGTGACGTTCCTGGCCGGCAACTGGGTGGCCGACTTCCGGTACGACGGCATCCGCAGCGGGCGCGCCGCTCATCCGTGGGCTCCGGTAGCGGCCGAGTGGCGGCACGACTGCCAGGTCTCTCCCAACGGAGTGATCAGCCCGGCGGTGGGCAAGGGCGTCCGGCCCGCGATTCCTTGCGGCAACATCCGGTTCTTACCCGGCCTTCCGCTCGGGCCTGAGGCCGGGCCGGCACTTGCGCGCACCAGAGCCGAACGATGGGGGCTTTCACGATGATCTACCAGGCCAGGCAGTCCGCACTGGCTGCTGATAGCGGCCAGTCGGCTCCGGGGCGCCCGGGTTACGGCGGTGGCCACCGCGACGTCCTTAGCGGTCTGTTCCCCGCCGCTCCCGCGCCGGTCCCGCTGCGCTGGAAGCGGCGGATGCTTATCGCGTTCGCCGAGGTCCTGGCGGTATGCCTCGGGGCGGTGGTGCTTTTGCTGCGCGTCCCCGGGCGCCCCTGGGACAGCCTGTACGCGGAGGACTATTACCTGTACGTTCCCCAGGCGCTGCAGAATCCCTGGCACCTGTTCAGCGGATGGGAAGGGTACCTGCAGCTCGTGACCCGGCTAGTCGTCCAGCTCGTGACCTGCCTGCCGCTGGCGGATGCCGCGAAGGGAGCGGCGGTGAGCGGTGCGCTCGTCGCGGCCTGCTGCGCGCTGTTCATTTTCCATGCCGCCGCCGGGCACATCAGGTCAGTAACGCTGCGGGTCCTGCTCGCCGTCGCCGTGATCCTGCTGTCGAGCGCGCCGGTGGAGATAGCCGACAGCGACGTCAACCTCGTCTGGTACCTGCTGCCCGCGCTGTTCTGGGCGGTGCTGTGGCGCCCCCGGGCCGGGGCGGGGATGACGGTGGCCGGGCTCGTCGGCTTCTTCGTGGCGGCCACGAGCAGCCTGGTGATCTTGTTCGCGCCGCTGCTCGCGATGCGCCTGTTCGTACTGCGCCGCCCCCGTGAGCACGCGGTGACGGCTGGCTGGCTGGCAGGCTGCCTGCTCCAGGCGCCGTTCGTGGTCAGCGCCGCCGTCGCCGGCCAGTCCCGGCTGGTGGGCGCTGGGGGGCCGGCCTTGGGCCGGTACAACCGGTGGGACGACTGGCTCCTCTTTTACCTGCACGACGTGGTGCTCCGGTCGGTCGGCTGGCACCTGTCCTGGTGGCTTCAGTCGCGGACGACGACCGACTGGGCCACGCTGATCGTCGGCGTCGCGCTGGTGGCGGTCCTTGGCGTGGTCTTCACGACCCAGCGCGAGGCCCGGCCATTCCTCGTGGCCGCGGTGTCGACCGGCTTGGTCGTCGTCATGTTTTCCCTGATCCTGACGCCGTGGTACGTCTCTCGTCCCGTCACCGGCCAGGGCGAGGTAGCGGCGCGCTACACGGCGCTGCCCATCCTGCTGGTCGAGGCCTCGCTCATTATCGGGGCTGACTGCGCCCTGCGCCGCCGGCGGGACACGCGTACGCGGCATCCGGCGGGTCAGCGGGATGACCCGGCGGCGGTTTGGCCGGCGCTCGCGGTGACTCTCCTCCTCGCCTTCCTGGCCGGCAACTGGGTGGCCGACTTCCGCTACCCCAGCGGGCGCACCGGGATCTCCGCCCATCAGTGGGCTCCGGTCGCGGCCGCGTGGCAACGTGACTGCCAGGTCTTGCGGGCCAAGGCGATCAGCTCGACGCTGTACCACCACGACTACGCCATTCCCTGCGACCACATCCGGTTCTGATGCCCGGTCAGGACGGCTCCCAGCGCCAGCCGTCGTTGTTCTCGCAGGTGATTGGCTCGCCGTCTCCGGCCACACCGGAAACACCGTGGTCGGAACCGCGGCAGTATTCGCCGGGCTCGTAGCAGTTCCCCGCGTTGGTCAGCGGATGGCAGCCGGCCGGCGCCGCGGAAGTAGCCGGGGGCGGGGCCGCCGCCGCGGTTGTCGTCGGCGCGGGTGTCGTCGGCGCGGGCGCGGGTGGTGCCGGTGCTTGGGCGGACGGTGCCGTCGTATGTGGCGGTGCCGGCGCCGGTGCCAGGGCCGTCGCCGGGACGGTCGGCGGCGTCTTCTCCGGTTGTGTCTTTCGCGCGGCCGCCGCGGCCTGCGTGGCCTGGTGGCCGGGCGTCCCGGTGGCCGTCGCCGAGGCAGAGATCGTCAGGCTGGCGGTGGTGCCCCTTCCCGGCGACGAGGCTGATCGGCCCGAGTTCGCCGCCGCCGCGACGATGATGACGAGGGCGACGAAGGCGAGAAGCGCGGTCAGCGCCTGGTGGCGGGCTGGCCAGGACTTGCCGCGCGGCGGCGGCCCGGAAGGTGGCGGCGGGGACGGCGGGCCGGCACCTTGCCGTCCGGGCTGAGCGGGCCATGGAGGCAGGAACTGAGACGGGGGCGGCTGAGGCTCGTATCCCGGCTGGCCGTTCCCTCGCTCAAGCTGTTGCCGCCCGTAGCCCGGTTCGGGCGGCTGCCACGTTCCGTTGCCGCCTGCCTGCGGCCCGCCCTGCTCGTATCCCGGCTGCCCGTACCACGCGAGTTGCCGCGTGCCGTCTTGCCGCTCGCGCCGCCACTGCGGTGGCACCGCTGCTGCGCCACCCGGCCGCTCCTGCCGCTCCTGCCGCCCCTGCTGTGCCGGTTGTCCCTGCTGCCCGTCTTGCTCAGGCCACTGCCCGTACGTCATCGCATCCCCCTTGACCCGTGCCGCTCCCCGCCTACGCGTCAGCACATGCTTAAGAGACGCCCATCCTGGCGCATAGGTTTACGTAGCGTCCGCAAGCCATCACAAGATGGCATAGACCCCTCCGGTCGCGCGCGGTCTCAATTGACCGTGAACAGGGGCAGCAGTCGCTGGACAAGGGGGCCGATCAGGACCGCGTACAGCAGGGTTCCCACGCCGAACACGCCGCCGAGCAGCCAGCCGAGCACGACGACGCTGACCTCGAGCGAGGTCCGCACCATCCAGATCGGCCGTCCGGTACGCCGGTTCAGGCCGGTCATCAGGCCGTCGCGCGGGCCCGGGCCGAACTGGGCGCCGATGTACATGGCGGTCGCGACGGCGTTGCCCGCGATGCCCCCCACCATCAGCCCGGCCCGGCCGGCCAGCGCGTGCGGTTCATGCAGGAAGGCCAGTCCCACGTTGGTCGCCAGGCCGATCACGAACGCGTTCGAGATCGTGCCGAGCCCGGGCATCTCGCGCAGCGGCACCCACGCGAGCAGCACGACCAGGCTGACCGCGATCGTGACGACGCCGATGCTGACCCCGAGGTGGCCGGCGATGCCCTGGTGCAGCACGTCCCAGGGAGCGTTGCCCAGGTGGGCGCGGATCAGGCAGGCGAGCGTGATGCCGTACAGCACAAGGCCCGCGTACAGCTGAGGCAGGCGCCGCGCGAGCCGGCCGGCCCGCAGTTGTTCAAGCGGCCCGAGCCGCCGGGTCGCGCAGTCGTGCTGACGGGCGGCCGGCGGGCGTCGGCGGGCATCGGGAGCGAGGTGGATCACGAGCCAAGCACACCATGAATTGGACCGTCCCCTTAAGGGCCAATTCCGGAGAGACTGGCTCTAAACGAGCGCCGCCGGCTGTTATGGGCCCGGGCCCGGGGCCGGTTACCGGACCACCGCTTGCATCTTCCGGCGGCCAGGCAAACTTCTGGGCATGCGCTGCGTCTCTGGTACGTGGATTCAGTGAAGGAGACCTCCGCCCCGCCGGCCGGGGCCGGGAGCCAGGTGGCCGCGCTCTACCAGGCGCACGCGGCCGGCCTGGTCCGGCTCGCGATGCTGATGCTCGGCGGCCAGTCCGGCCAGTCCGCGGCCGAGGACGTGGTCCAGGAAGCTTTCCTCGGCCTGTACCGCCAGTGGGGCAAGCTCAGCGACCAGGGCCGCGCGGTCGCCTACGTCCGCTCCAGCGTGCTCAACGGCTGCCGCGACGTGCTGCGCAGGCAGTCCCGCACGGTGCCGGCGGCGCTGCTGGAACCGAACGTCGCCTCGCCCGAGGCACAGGTCCTGCTGGCCGAGGAGCACCGTGAGGTGCTCGCCGCGCTGCGCCGCCTGCCGGGCCGGCAGCGCGAGGCGGTCGTCCTGCGTCACTGCCTGGGGCTGCCCGAAGCCGAGGTCGCGGTGGCGATGAAGGTCAGCCGGGGCACCGTCAAGTCCGCCGCGCACCGCGGCATCGCCGCGCTCGCCAAGATCCTGAAGGAGGACCAGTGACCATCGAAGAACGGCTCCGCGCCACCAACCAGGCCGTCGCGGACGCGATGCGCCCGGTCCGCCCGCTGGAACTTCCTGGTGAACAGCCCGCGCGCGTCCCGGCGGGCCGGCGTTCCCGCCGCTGGCTCAGCTGGGGAGCTCCCCTCGCGGCCGCGGCGCTGGTCGCGGCCGTGGCCGTGTCCCTGGCGCTGGTCCGCCAGGCCGAAGGCCCGCCCCCCGTTACGCCCACGCCCGCAACCAGCGGGTCCGCTACGCCGCTAGCGTCGATTCCCCGGTACTACGTGGCCTTGGCCGGCGTCGGCCGCTCCCGCCCGGGAGTGCTGAAGGCGGTGGTCGGCGACGAGCAGACCGGCCGCACCGTCGCGGTGCTCAACCCGTCCGCCGGCCAGAACTTCTACGGCGTGACCGGTGCCGCCGACGACCGGACCTTCGTGGTGACGAGCTACGCGGGCACGGAGACGACCTGGTACCTGCTCCGCCTCACCCCGGGGGCCGCCAATCCCGCCCAGCTGACCAGGCTCCCCATCAAGCCGGTGGCGGCCCGCGTGGCCGGCCTGGCGCTGTCCCCGGACGGCCGGGAGCTGGCCGTCATGTGGCGGACCGGCACCACCCAGGCCAACGCCGTGACCTACCTGGCGGTCTACTCGATGACGTCCGGTGCCGCGCTGCGCACCTGGATCACCCGGGGCGACAACATGAACGCGATCGGCGGAGCGGCCAACGAGCAGGGGCTGTCCTGGGTCAACGGCGACGAGGGCATCGACTTCCGCTGGAGCGTCCTCAAGGACGGGACCGGGATCTACACGACCCTGATACGTCGGATCGACGTGACCGCCCCGGGAGGCGACCTGCTGGCCGACAGCCGAGTCGCCGTGCGGTTGCCGAACACTGTCGCGGTGACCAAGACCACGCGCTCCTGGCCCTGCTACACCTCGCTGACCGCCGGCAACGGGACCGTGGTCTGCGGGACGCTCAGCACGGGCAACTCGTTCCAGGAGGTCTGCTCGACGGTCCCCCCGTCGTTCGTCACCTACTCGGGAACCACCGGCAAACGGCTCAAGGTCCTGTACCAGTACCACGGGCAGTGCCTGTACGCGGTGTCCGTTGTGGTGTGGACGGACCCCACCGCCAGCCGGGTCATCGCCTTCCTGGCGCTATCTGAGAAAGGCATTAACATGGCGGCGACCGACCAGTTCGGCGTCATCACCGACGGCCGCTTCACCCCGCTGCCGAAGCAGGTCGTCGGTGACGCGAACGACGTGGCCTTCTAGCGGATCGTGACGCCGGAGCGCGGGACGAAGGGGTGTCCCGCGCTCCGGCGTCACCGTGCCTGGGGTCCCGTCGGCACCGCACCCCGGCGTTTCTTGCGGCTAGAAGTTGTACTGGAGGTAGTTCGCCTTCGTGAACTCCAGCGGAGCGGAGAAGATGATCGTCCCAGGCGCCGGGCTGTCGCTCACCGTGAAGGTGCCGAGGCTGCCCGCGGTGAAGGTGGCGCCGGCCGCGGGCATCTGCCCGTCCGCCACCATCCGGGCGACGTAAGCGACCAGCTCGCCCTCCTTGACCTCATCCCAGAGGAAGAGGCCGGTCAGCGAACCGTTGGCGAAGTACTTCTGGTTCGGGTTGGGGTCGCCGATGCCGAACACGCCGACCTTGCCGACCTTGCCGAGCGCCTGGACGGCGGCGAGCGCCCCCGGCACCGCGGCGCCGTCGATGGGGATAAGCGCCAGCAGGTTGGGGTTGGAGTTGATCAGGTTGGTGGCCTGCGTCTGCGATGTCGCCTGGTTGGACTGGCCGTAGCCGATCGGGCCGATCTTCAGGTTCGGGTACTTCTGGGCGATGTAGGTGCGCATGGCGCCGATCCACGCGTTCTGGATGGTGGCGTCCGGGGTCGAGGACAGGATGCCGATGACGCCCTTGGAGCCGAACTTGGCCACGACCGCGTCGATGAGCCCCTGGGCCATCGCCGGGTACGCCGTGTCCTGGATGAAGTAGGAGCGGGCGCTCGCGGTCACGTCGGAGTCGAAGCCGATGACCTTGATGCCCGCCTTGGCGGCGGCCTCAAGCGCGGGGACCTCGGACGTAGGGTCGTTGGCGGAGTACGCGATCACCTTCGGCGGGTTGTTGCTGTGCACCAGCCCCATGATCACCGCCGCCTGGTCGGGGCCGCTGGCGTCCACCGAGGCCGTGTAGTCGATCGTCTCGTTGAGGCTAGGGGCCACTTCCTTGGCCCCCTTGACGTTCGCCTCGAACACCGAAAGGCCGAGCAGCTTCGGCACGATGGCCACGGTGATGGGCGTGCTCGAAGTCGACGAGGACGACGAGGATGACGCGGCTGCGGACGATGACGTCGCGGGCGACGAGGCGGCCGACGACGCCGGGGCCGAGCTGGCCGAGCTGCTCGACGAGCCGTTGCTGACCGAGCAGCCTGCGAGCGCGAGCGCGGCGACGGCCGCCAGCGGCAAGGTCCCCTGGGCGCACCGTCTCGCCAATGAGACTTTCCTTGACATATTGTCCTCCTTTGTAACTAACTGACCGTTTTTCTGGCAAATTTTGGGTGTGCTTGACTCACCGGCGGAGTTCGGGGTTCCGCGGCAGGCGGTCAGGGAGTGCGGCTCACCCGCACGCGGGGCTACTCATGCGTGTCCCGGTCGAGGGTGCGCAGGCGCTGCATTCTCGCGCCGAACCGCTGCCTGAGGTTCCGTTCGAATGCGAACTTGATGACCAGGGCGCCGATCAGCACCAGGCCCGTGACCATCGTGACGGACAGCGAGCTGTCCCCTTCAATCAGCATCCCCTGACTCAGGAAGCCGAGCAGGAACACGGCCAGGACCACTTCTCCGATGCGGCCAGCGCCGCCGAAGATGTCCATTCCGCCGAGAATGACCGCGGTGATGGCCGGCAGCAGCAGGTCGGTGCCGATCTGGGGCTGGGCCGAGTTGTAGTAGGCCGCAAGCAGCACGCCTGCCACCCCGGACATGAAGCCGCCCAGGGTGAACACGGCGGTCAGCGAGCCGCGGATGGCGATGCCCGAGTACAGCGCGGCCCGCGGGTTGTAACCAATGAGCGTCAGCGAGCGGCCAAGGCTCGTGTAACCGACGGTCACGATCACGGCGAGCGCGATCACTAGGAAGATCAGCAGGGCGAACGGCACGTCGTTGACGCTCCCCTGGCCGATCAGCGTGAACGCGGATGGGAACCCGAACGGCGGCGACGCCCCGGCTACGGAGGTCGCGATGCTGGTGACGATGAACTGCGTGGCCAGCGTCACCAGCAGCGAGTCGATTCCGACGAAGGCCACGATGAGGCCGTTGAACAGGCCGAACAGCGTGCTCACGGCGATGGCGGCCACGATGGCCAGGACCGGGCTGCCGCCCTTGGCGAGCACGGTTCCCGCGATGACCGCCGCGAGGCTGGCGCTGGCCCCGCAGGAGAGGTCGATGTTGCCAGTGAGGATCACCATCGCCAGGCCGAGCGCGATGACGCCGGTCGGCGCGAACTGCTCGGTCAGGTCGAGCATGCCCGTGCCGTGCCCGGCGAACTGCCGGGTGGTCAGCGTGAAGTAGACGAGCTCGGCGACGATGGCAAGTACCAGGCAGGTACCCCAGGCTGGTACGCGGTACCGCCTGGGCAGGGCAAGAAGGGTCGTCATCGCGCACCTCGCTGCCGCTTGGCCGTGCGCCGGGTCCGGCCCGCCCGCGAGCGGCTGTCGTAGACGACCGCGAGCAGCACGAGCACCCCCACGCCGGCCGGCTGCCACACGTCCGAGACGTGGGCGAAGCTCATCGCGGTGAGTGTCACCGTGAGGAACACGCTGCCCACGAGCGCCCCGAACGCGCCGCCCACGCCGCCGGTGAGCGCGGTCCCGCCGATGATCGCCGCCGCGATCGCGGTGAGGTTGTCGTTGACGCCCGTGGTGGAGGAGGCGCCGCTGGTGTAGACCAGGAAGGCCACGCCGCCCAGGCCCGCGAACAGCCCAGAGATGACGTAGGTCAGGAACTGGACGCGCTGCACCCCGATGCCCGCCCGGTACGCGGCCTCCGCGTCGTCGCCGACCGCGTAAACCGAGCGGCCGAATACGGTGTACCGCAGCACCCAGGCCGAGACGAGCACGAACGGCAGGGTGAGCAGGAGGATCACCGGGACGCCGGGCAGGACCGTATTGCTGCCGAGGTTAGTGATGGAGCTGGGGATGGTGTCGACCTGGTTCCCGTTGGTCACGACGAACTCAAGGCCGGAGTAGACGCTGAGCGTGCCAAGGGTGGCGATGATCGGCGGGAGCCGTACCAGGCCCACGAGCACGGCGTTGCCGACGCCGAACACGATGCCCACCGCCGCGCCGAGCAGGACGGCCGGCAGCAGCGTCATGCCGTCGTTCTGGATGCGGAAACCGACGACGATCGCGGACAGTCCCATGATCGCACCGACCGACAGGTCGATGCCGCGGCCGATCATCACGAACGACTCGCCGAGCGCCAGGAAGGTGATGACAACGGAGTCGGCGAAGATGAAGGCCAGGTTGCCCGACGACCAGAAGTACGGGTGCGCAGCGGTGCTCGCCGCCACGACGATAACGATCGCGGCGGTCACCAGGATCTCCCGCCGCCGCAGCAGCATGGCCCACCGGGGCGGCATGTACAGCTCGCGCCAGGCGGATGACCCGGCCTGAACGTTCCGTGCCGTCGTCATCACGCACCTACCGCGAGTTGTCCGAGGGCACCGAGGGTGATCGCCTCGCCGGCCAGTTCGCCGGTGACGCGGCCCTCGTAGACGGAGTACACGCGGTCGCAGATGCGAACAAGCTCCTCGAGCTCGGAGGAGATCACCAGGGTAGCGAGACCGCTGGCGGCGAGCGACTCGATGGTGGCGTAGATGCTCTCCTTGGCGCCGACGTCCACGCCGCGGGTCGGCTCGTCGAAGATCGCCACCAGCGGCTTGGCCAGCATCCAGCGGGCCAGCAGCGCCTTCTGCTGGTTACCGCCGGACAGCGTCTTCATCGCCGCGGCCACCGAGCTGGCCCGCACGTCCATCTCGAGCGCGGCCGCCCGGGCGATCTCCTGTTCCTTCCGTGGCCGGATGAACGAGCCCGCCGTCCTCGGCAAGTGGCGCACGATCGCCGACGTGGCGTTGCGGGCGATGTCGACATCGGCGAATATCCCGTTGCGGCCGCGGTCCTCGGCGAGGTAGATGAGGCCTGCGTCGATGCACTTGCGCGGGCTGGCGCCGGTGATGACCCGGCCGTTCACCGTGACGGTGCCGCTCGCCGGGCGGTGAATACCGAACAGCGCCTCGGCGAACTCGGTGCGCCCGCTGCCCACCAGCCCGGCCAGGCCGACGACCTCCCCCGCCCGGACGCGGACGGACATCCCGCTGACCTCGGGCGGCGCGACGAGCTCGTTGACGTCAAGCATGACGGGGCCGAGCTCGGCGGTGCGCCGGGAGCGGCGGGAAATGGTAAGCGTCCGGCCGATCATCGCGGTGACGAGGTTCTCCCTGGTATACGTGCCACGCTCCGCGCGTGCGACGACGGAGCCGTCGCGAAGCACCGTGATCCGGTCGCTGACCGCCTCGATCTCATCAAGGCGGTGGCTGATGAACCCGAGGGTCAGCCCCTGGTCGCGCATCTGCCACATGAGCTCGAACAGCCGCTCCGCGTCGCGCGCGGTCAGCGGCGAGGTCGGCTCGTCGAAGAAGATCGTCCCGCAGCCGTGCGACAGCGCCCGCGCGCACTCAAGCAGTTGCTGCTGGGCCAGGGATAGCCGCCCGGCGGGCAGGCGCGGGTCGGCGCGCAGGCCGACGCTCGTGATGAGTTCCTCGGTGGTACCGATCATCTTCCGCCAGGCCACGGCGCCGAGCCCGCGCCTGGGCAGCGCGCCCAGGTACAGGTTCTCCGCGACGGACAGGTCGGGCATGAGGCGGGGCTCCTGCGGCACGAGGTAGATGCCGTGCCGCTGCGCGTCCCGCGGGGTGAGCGTCGGCAGGCTCTTGCCGTTGAGCACGAGCTCGCCGTGGGTGGCGGGGAACATCCCGGCCAGGATCCTGACCAGGGTCGACTTACCCGCGCCGTTCTCGCCGATGATCGAGTGAATTTCGCGCGGGTGAAAGTGAACGGTCACATCGTGAAGTACAGTGACGTTGGCGAAGCTCTTGCTGACGCCACGAGCCTCGTAATCGGTGCCCGTTAGCGCCCGCAGTCCCTGCTCGCGCTGGACAGCGGGCTCTGCCCGCCCAGCGTGACCAGTCACCATTGACCTCCCTGGATCGTGATGTTAACGGTCACATTCCCGCTTGGAAAGAGCCACCGGCCACACTAATGTGACCGTTAACATCTCCGCTGATACTGAACCTGCGCCCCGCCCGACGTCAACAGCCCGGAGTCACAACATCATTACGTTCGCCTCCGTCCCCGGGCCGCTCGCCGCACCGCACGGCGAGCCGGGGTACCGAGTTCTCCAGCAAGCTCCCGCGACGTGCGATGCTCAATGCGTGCAGCCATCTTCCGTGGGGAGTGCCCTCCCGGGCCCTTCAGGCGTGTTCGGCGGAAGGGCGAGTTACCGGACATGACGGTGACCGAACCCAACGCCGACCAGGCGTGGCCTCGTCGGCGGCCGTCGAGCATCCGCGATGTCGCGCGCCTGGCCGGCGTCTCGCATCAGACGGTCTCGCGCGTGCTGAACGGGCATCCGAGCATCCGCGACGTGACGAAGTCCCGGGTGCTTGCCGCCATGGACGAGCTTCAGTTCCGGCCAAGCCGGGCGGCCAGGATACTATCGCGACAGCGGTCGCAGACGATCGGGATACTCGCCGCCGCGGTGGGGCCGCACTACGGTCCCGCGAGGTGCGTGAACGCGATCGAGGATGCCGCGCGCGAGCGGGGCTACTACGCGAGCATCGCCAGAATCGCGTCCGTCGCCCCGCACGCGATCTCGGCGGCAATCGAGGACCTGCTGAGTCAGGATGTCGAGGGAATCGTCATCGTCGCGCCGCGCAGCACCGTCCTGTCGCTGGTGGCCGAACTGCCGATGAACGTGCCGATCGTGGCGGCCCAGGGCGACCCGCGCAGCGCCAGCGGCATCCCGGTCGCCTCCGTCAATCAGGAGGCGGGGGCCCGGATGGTGCTCGAGCACCTCATCAGACGAGGGCACCAGCGGATCCTGCACGTGGCGGGGCCGCCGGACTGGAACGACGCGCAGCTGCGGCTGCGCGCGTATCAGGTGCAGCTCAAGGAGGCGGAACTTCCCTCGTCACCGCCGCTGTTCGGTGACTGGACCGCGGATTCAGGCTTCGAGATCGGCCGCGCGCTGACTAGCGCCACGGCGAGCTGCTCCCGGACGGAGCTGCCGTTCACCGCGGTGTTCGCCGCGAACGACCAGATGGCCCTCGGGCTGATTCACGCCTTCCGCGCGGCAGGCCTCGACGTGCCGCGCGACATCAGCGTCGTCGGGTTCGACGACATCCCGGAATCGGCGCACTTCTGGCCGCCGCTGACCACGGTGCGCCAGGACTTCGGGAGCCTCGGCGTGCGATGCGTCGCCATGATGCTCGACGCCATCGGCCGGGAAACGAATCCCGCGGCGCCGGAGGCGAGCATCTCCCCGGTCGTGGAACCGCAGCTCATCATCAGGGACTCGGTCGCCTCCCTCTGACCGTCAGCACTGACGTGAGTTACCGGCTGCTCGAACAAGCAGCAGTGGACGCGCACGGCCGGGAAAGCTCAAGCGGCGAATGAGGGCGGGTCGGCGCCGAGGTCGGTTGTGTGGGTCCAGGTGGGGGTGAGGTCGCCGATCTGTCCGGGTGGCCGGACGACGCGGACGGCGAACCCGCTGCCGGGGACGTCGGCCAGCAGCGGCTCTGCCCGGGGTTCTCTCGGCTGCGATGGCCGGGAGGGCCCGGTGTCGGTGAACCATTTGGCCGTGCGGGCTAGTGACAGCTGCTGGTAGCGGGCGCGGCCGTCGGCCTGGCTGGCGGCGAGCGCCATGACGCCGGCTGCGGCGGCGAGGTAGCCGGTGGCGTGGTCGAGGGCCTGGGCGGGCATTGCCCCGGGCTGACCGGGGCTGCCTTCGATGGCGGCGATGCCGGTGGGGCACTGGACGAGCGAGTCGAACCCGCGACGCTGTGACCACGGGCCGGCGGGTCCCCAGGCGGAGAGGGTGACCACGCTGAGGTGGGGGTGGCGTTCGGCCAGGGCCTGGGTGCCCAGGCCGAACTGGAGCAGGGCACCGGGCCGGTAGCCCTGGACCAGCAGGTCCGCTTCGGCGAGCAGTTCTTCCAGCTGTGCCCGGCCTGGCGGGGAGGCCAGGTCCAGCAGGGCGCTGCGCTTGCCGAGCAGGGTGTCGGTGGCCTGGGCGGGTATCTCGGGCAGGTGCGGCGGGTCGAGGCGGAGCACGTCGGCGCCCCAGGCGGCCAGCGTCCGGGTGGCGACCGGCCCCGCGATGACCCGGGTCAGGTCCAGGACCTTGATCCCGTGCAAGGCCCGGCCGGCGGAGAGCCTGCGGCCGGGGGCCGGCCCGGTCTCGGTGCGGACCAGCGGCTGGTCGGCCACCGCCCGGCCCTGGGGGTGCCCGGTCCACTCGCCGAGGCTGCGCACGGCGAAGGCGAGGGCGCCCGCCGCCGCGAAGGAGTCCTCAAGGTCGGCCGTGGTTCGCGCCGCGATCGCCTGCCCGGCCTGGCCGGGGTGGTCCTGGCAGCCCAGGACGTCCAGCGCCCGCCGCAGGTGCCATGGGTAGTTCGCGTGCAGGCGGACCCACCCGTCGGCGGTCTTGAAGAACCGTGACAGGGGGGCCATCTGCGCGCCGGCGTCCGAGCCGGCGCGCCGCGCGTAGCGCTCGCTGCGGGCGGCGACGGCGACGTGCTCGGCTGAGAGGGACACCGGTGCCAGCGGGGCCTGGTTGCGGGCCGCGTCGAGTGCGGCGACCGCCAGCAGGGCTGAGCCGACCGCCGCCGTCATCAGCTCCTGCACCGGCAGCCGCGAGGGCAGCAGCCCGGCCGGGTCCCCCGCGACTTGCACCCGCTCGAGGTCAGCCGGCCGTCCGCCGAGCGCGGCCCACGCCTCCACGGCCGGCGCTGATGACAGCAGGCTGGTCACGAACCCTCCTCACCGGCCAGCCGCCCGCGGCCAGCGCCACCATCCTCAGCCGGGCCTCCGCGGAAATCAAGGCTGAGCAGGATGCAGTCCGGGTCGCCCTGCCCAGGTCGCCCTTCACCTGGGGTCAGTGCTGGTGGCGGAGGCGGACGGGAATCGAACCCGCCAGCGACGCGGCACGCCGCTCTCTGGTTTTGAAGACCAGGGGGACCACCAGGAACCCAGACGCCTCCGCGCACGACTTTACTGATGGCGCCACCCTGTGTGAATAATCAAGATCACAGGGAAAGGGGCATCGGGTGAGCGAAAACGGCAGTCTTCTCCGCGGCGGGCCCGGCCCGGCGGCCGCGGCGGTCCGCGCATGACCGGGCCGGCCTGGCTGAGCGACGCCGTCCTGTACCAGGTCTACCCGCAGAGCTTCGCCGACTCCAACGGTGACGGGATCGGCGACCTGCGCGGTATCACGGAGCACCTGGACTACCTGGCCTGGCTCGGGGTCACCGCGGTGTGGCTCAACCCCTGCTTCACTTCCCCGATGCGCGACGCCGGCTACGACGTCGCGGACTACCTCACGATCGCCCCGCGCTACGGAGACAACGACGACCTGGCCAAACTGGCCGATGAGGCCCGCGCACGCGGCATCAGGCTCCTGCTTGACCTCGTAGCGGGGCACACATCCGACACCCACCCGTGGTTCACGACGTCCGCGCAAGACCCGGGCGATCACCGCTACATCTGGGCTCCGGCCGCCGACGACGGCCGGCTGCCGCAGAGATTTGTCCCCTCGCCGGGTGTCCGCCCGGGCGGGTACCTGCCGAACTTCTTCGACTTCCAGCCCGCGCTGAACTTCGGCTACGCCCGCCAGAAGGCGGGGGAGCACTGGCGCCAGAGCCCGGAGGCCGAGGGGCCCCGGGCCAACCGCGCGGCGCTGCGCACGATCATGGACTACTGGCTGCGGCTCGGCGTGGCCGGCTTCCGCGTCGACATGGCCTCTTCGCTGGTGAAGGACGATCCGGGCTTTGCCGAGACCAGCCGGCTCTGGCGCGAGGAGCGCGGGTGGCTCGACCGGGCGTACCCGGACGCGGTCCTGCTGTCCGAATGGGGCGACCCGGCAGTGGCCGTGCCCGCGGGGTTCCACGCCGATTTCTTCCTTCACTTCGGCGGCCAGGCCAACGGGAGGCCGCTGCGCTCGCTCTGGAGCAACGGCATCGCCCCCGGCCCCCGGGAGTGGAGCCCGGACGGGCCGCCCTTCTTCGACGCCGACGGCCGGGGTGACCCCACCGCGTTCCTGTCCGCCTACGCCGGCGCGCTCGCGGCGATCGGCGAGCCAGGGCACGTCGCGCTGCCCACCGCCAACCACGACTTCGCCCGGCTGCACGCCGGAACGCGCACGACCGAGCAGTTGCCGTGCGCCTTCGCGTTCCAGCTCACCTTCCCGACCCTGCCGGCCATCTACTACGGCGACGAGATCGGCATGCGCTATGTCTCCGGCCTGCCGGACGTCGAAGGCAGCGTCTCTGTGGCCTCCACCTTCAACCGCGCCGGGTCACGCACCCCCATGCAATGGGATTCAAGCCCCAACGCGGGATTTTCCGTCGCCCCGGCGGAGGCCCTCTACCTGCCGGCCGACCCGGACCCGCAGCGGCCCACCGTCAGCGCGCAGCGGGCCGCGGAAAACTCGCTCCTGCACACCGTCAGGGACCTGATCGCGCTGCGGCGCGCTCACCCGGAACTCGGACCTGACGGCCGCCTGGAGATCCTGCACGACGCCTATCCCCTCGCGTACCTGCGCGGCGGGCGGTTCCTTGTCGTCGTCAACCCTAGCGACCGCACCCGCGCATTGCCCCACGACCGCCCCGGACTGGCGGGCGCGACGGCGGTGCGGCACACGGGCGTCACGCTAGACCCCGCCACGATCACCGCGGGCCCGTTCTCCTTCGGGATCTTCCGACTGTAAGAACGCCACCTCGCGGTCGGGACTCGCGGGGAGCTTGGCCGCCAGCGCGCCTGGAGAGCCGCGCGCCGCGGATGCTGAGGGAACGCACAGCGTTACCGGGGCCGCTGACAGCGTCCGCCGGCCTGGCTGCGGTACCGTGCGAAGAGCCAGGTGAAACCGGTTACGGGAGGACCAAGGTGGCTAAGGTTCGGGTGCCGCGCACGGGCGTCACGCAGGTGGAGGTCGCCAGGGTGCTCAGCCGCCGGCTGGGCGCGGGGTTCGAAGTCGGCGGCGACGAACCGGGCGAGGTCATCGCCCGCCGGTCGCCGCTGAGCGCGGCCGTGGTGCGGATCACCCGCGTGCCCGGCGCCACCGTGTTCCGGGTCCGCGGCGTCGGCGTGCCCGTGGTCAGCCTGGGCACGGCGCGGATCGTTGCCGACGCGCTGCGCCGGTCGCCGGAGTTCCGCAGCATCTGACCGCGCTCAGCGTGCCCGTGCCCCCACATCAGGTGCGGATGGCGACAGAACGAGGGCGGGTCATACCAGGCACCCGGCTCAGCGGTCGCGGGATGGCCGGTACGCCGGGCCGTGAGAGTCCTCGCAGTGGGAATCGCGGGCCTCGTCGGCCCGGTGGTGGTCATCGGTGTCCTGCTCAGGCACCGGCCCGGGGCGCCCGGTCGCGGCCTGCGCGGCCTCCGCACCGCGAGCCGGGTCGGGCAGGTGGTCGACCTGCAGGGTCAGGTGGGTGATGCCGTACTCGCGGGCGAGCAACTCCTCCAGGTCGGCGCGGACCGCATGGCAGTCCTGCCGTGGTTGCACGAGCACGTGGGCGGACGCGGCCGGCATCTCCGTGGTGATCTCCCAGATGTGCAGGTCATGGACCTCGGCGACGTGCGGGCGGGCGGCCATCGCCGCGCCGAGCGCAGCCAGGTCGAGTCCGGCGGGCGCCGCCTCAAGGAAGATCCGCCCGGAGTCGCGGATCAGCCCCGTGCCCGCGCGCAGCATCAGCACCACGACGACCAGCGTGGCGATCGGGTCGGCGCGGTTGAACCCGCTGGCCAGGATGATGACGGCGGCCAAGGCGGTGGCCGCGAACGCGTACAGGTCGGTGAGCACGTGGGCGACCGCGCCCTCCATGTTGAGGCTGCGCCGCCGGCCCGCGCCGTTGGCCCGCGCGAGCAGCCAGCTCGCCGCCAGGTTGACGGCCACCCCGATGAGGGCAACGCTGAGCATCAGGCCGCCGGCCACCGGATGCGGCGTGACCAGCCGGCGCACCGCCTCGTAGCCGAGCCAGACGGCGAGCAGCACCAGCGTGATGCCGTTCGCCTGGGCGGACAGGATCTCCATCCGGCGCAGCCCGTAGGTGTAACCGCCGCTGGCCGGACGTCCCGCCACCCGGACGGTGAGCAGGGCGAGCCCGATGGCCGCGGCGTCGGTCAGCATGTGAGCGGCATCGGACAGCAGCGCGAGGGAATGTGCGACGAGGCCGGCCACCACCTCGCCGGCCATGAACGCCACGATGAGCGCGGCGGCCGCGGCGAGCCAGCGCCAGTCCGCGTCCGGTGACGCGCCGTGCGCGTGCCCGTGGGACCCGTGCCCGTTCGGCCCGTGCCCGTTCGGCCCGTGCTGGTGTCCCGTCACCGTCACCGCCCGTTCACCCCGGTCCGTGGCTCGTTCATGCCATCAGGATAAATGCCACGCGGACAGCCGGGTAACCGCCGCAAAGCCGGCGAAATCGCCGCGATATGGGTCACGAAACGCTAACGTAATCGTCCTGGGGGCTTCGCGTCCGGCGAGCGACCGCCGGCGGTTACCGGGTTCTTACGGGCGTCACGGTGACCAATGCCGGCCTGTCCTCTTGCCGTAGAAGAGATGCTGACGGCAACCACGAGCGAAGGAAAACAGTTGACCGACGAGTCCCAGCATGATCACTGCGCCACCCGGCGCTGCGTACTGCTCGGCGCGGGAGTCCTAGGTGCGGCGGGGATACTGTCCGCGTGCAGCACCGCCGCCGTGCCGTACGACGCGAACGGCGCCGGCCAGGCACCCGCCCCGGCGGGCATGCCGACGACCGCGACGATGGCACCCTCGGCCGCCGGCAGCGGCGCCATGAGCAACGGGTCGATGAGCAGCCCGAGCGGCGGCCCCATGAGCAGTGGTGGCATGAGCAGCGCGAGCAGCGGCGGCTCGACGGGCGGCACCGTGCTCGGCCTGGCCGCGGACGTCCCGGTCGGCGGCGGGAAGGTCTACACGGCCGCCCAGGTGGTGGTCACCCAGCCGGTCATGGGGCAGTACAAGGCGTTCAGCGCCATCTGCACCCACGTCGGGTGCATATGCAACCAGGTCGCCGGCGGGACGATCAACTGCCCCTGCCACGGCGCGAAGTTCAAGATCACCGACGGCTCGGTCGTCACCGGCCCGGCCACCACGCCGCTCGCCGGTGCCACGGTCACCGTGACCGGCGGCAAGATCTACCTCCAGTTACCGGCCTAGCGGCCGACCCCGCCGATGCCTAGCTCGCTGCGCGACTCCCTGCCCGCGGCGTGAAAGTGCCATAGGTGCTGCTATAGCGACACCAAAGGCACATCCACGCAGCCAGGCCGCGCCAGCCCCGGCCGCGCCAGCCCCGGTGGCGCCAGCCTCACGAGGTGAGGCTGGTGCGCGGCGCGCGGCCGGTCAGCAGGAGCCACAGCGCGACAAGCAGGTAGAGCAGGCCGGACACGCCGAGTACCAGCGCGATGATGACGCCGAGCACGGTCAGCGCCGGGTTCTGCCACTGGACGCGGACGACGAGCGCGCAGCCGATCGCCAGCACGCCGTTCGCTCCGAGCAGCGCTACGGCCAGCCTGGACCGGTGGCGGGACGGCGTATGCCGCCGCCCGGCCGGCGGTTCCCGCCGCTCGCCCGGGGCTTCGCCCGAGCCCGTGTCGGTACCCGGGTCCGGGCCGGCGCCCGGCTCCGCGCCGGCCCCGGCGAGCGCTACGGCCGCCGCGATCGCGTGCCCGATGTCGCCGGCCACGGCCGGGACACGGAGCAGCCGGTCGAGGGGGCCCTTGCCCCAGGCGTACAGCGAGACCTCCCAGCCCTTGGCCCGCCCGATGGACACCTTGTTCGCCTCGACGAGCACGGCGGTGACGTCCGCGATCCTGATCCGCTGGAAGACCGGCCCCGTCCGCATCCGGAGCAGGCCCGCCCCGGTGTCCAGCGTGACGGACGCGCCGAACGCGGCCATGCCGAGACCCCACACGCCGAGCAGCACCGCGACCGGGACCGCGAGCCACAGGGGGAAGAACACGAGCGCGACTGCCACGCCGGCCGCCGCGGTGATGACCGACTTGACCCGCAGCACAACCGGGCACCGCCAGCGTTGGATGGGCATGCGCAGATTATGCCGCATGCCGCCGACCTGCGCCGACTCGGAGCAGGGCGGTCCCGTAGGGGCAGTCGCCGCGTAAGACCACCGAAGGTGGCAGTATTACCGGCGTGGGCTCGTTGATGCTGCTTGACACGGCGTCGCTGTACTACCGCGCGTTCTACGGGATGCCGGAGACGGTGACCGCGCCGGACGGGACGCCGGTGAACGCGATCCGCGGGCTGCTCGATGCCATCGCCCGGCTCGTACGGGACCACGGGCCGGCCCGGCTGGTGGCCTGCCTGGACGCGGACTGGCGGCCGGCCTTCCGCACCGCGGCGCTGCCCGGGTACAAGGCGCACCGTGCGGAGCCCGACGGGTCCGAGCAGACCCCGCCCGGCCTCGCGGTGCAGATCCCGCTGATCACCCAGGTGCTGATCGCCTCGGGGATCGCCATCGCGGAGCACGACGGCTACGAGGCCGACGACGTGATCGCCACCCTGGCCGCCGCCGCGCGGCAGCCCGTCGACGTGGTCACCGGCGACCGCGACCTGTTCCAGCTCGTCGACGACGCGCGGCAGGTGCGCGTGCTTTACACCATCAAGGGCCTCGGCAAGCTGGACCCGGTCACCGAGGCGGAGGTGGCGGCCAAGTACGACATCCCGGGGGACCGGTACGCCGACTTCGCCGTGCTGCGCGGCGATCCCAGTGACGGGCTCCCCGGTGTCCCCGGTATCGGTGAGAAGACCGCCGCGGCCTTGATCAGGGCGTTCGGTGACCTGGACAGCCTGAAGAACGCGCTGGACAAGGGGTACGGCGGGTTTCCCACGGGCACGAGGAAGAAGCTTGAGGCCGCGCGCGGCTACCTCGACATCGCCCCCGCGGTGGTGGCGACGGCCACCGACGTGCCGCTGCCCGACGACATCGACGGCACCCTGCCCGCCGTGCCACCGGACCCGGAACTGCTCACCGAGATCGGCGCCGAGCTCGGCCTCGGCTCCTCGCTCACCCGCTTCCGCGCCGCCGTTACCCGATGAGCCGCCAAGATTTTGGGATAACAGCAAGAAGCGCGTAGCGCAACATGCGCGAAGCGCAACGAGCACCCAGCAGAGAGAAGGACAGACGTGACCCACGACTCCGCCCTGTACCCGACCGAGCGCCTGGCCCGCGTCGCGGACGCCGTCCGGGCGGTCGGCCTTGACCTCTTGCTGCTGACGCCCGGCCCCGACCTGCGCTACGTGACCGGCTACGACGCCAAGCAGCTCGAGCGGCTGACTTGCCTCGCCGTCCCCGCGGACAAAGCCCCATTCCTGCTGGTGCCGCAGCTTGAGCTGAAGGCGGCGCAGGCCTCGCCGGCCGGCGCGCTCGACCTGGAGACCGTGACGTGGGGGGAGACCGCGCACCCGTTCGGGATGATCAAGGCCAAGGTCGGCGACCCGCGGTCCATCGGCCTGTCTGACCGTATGTGGGCGCTGCACGTGCTGCAGTTCGCGGACATCTTCCCCACGGCCAGCCAGCGGCTGGCGAGCACGGTGCTCTCGCCGCTGCGGATCCGCAAGTCGGCCGCCGAGGTCGGCGCGCTGCTCGAGGCGGGCGAGGCGATCGACCGGGTGCACGCCAACGTGCCCGGCTGGCTCAGGCCCGGGCTGACCGAGCGCCAGGTCGGCGCGCGGATCGCCGAGGCCATCCTCGCCGAGGGCCATGTCCAGGTCGACTTCGTGATCGTCGGCTCGGGGCCGAACGCCGCGTCGCCGCACCACGAGGTCTCCGACCGGGTCATCGAGCACGGTGACGTGGTGGTGGTCGACATCGGCGGCACGATGCCGTCCGGTTACTGCTCGGACTGCACGCGGACGTACGCGGTCGGCCATGCCCCGGAGGAGTTCCTCGCCTATTACGAGGTGCTGCGGCTCGCCCAGGACGCGGCGACGCTGAGCGTCCGGCCCGGCGTCACCGCGGAGAGCGTCGACCGGACGGCCCGCGAGATCATCGCCGGCGCCGGGTACGGCGAGTGGTTCATCCACCGCACCGGGCACGGCATCGGCCTGGAGTCCCACGAGGACCCCTACATCGTCGAGGGCAACGTCGTCCCGCTCGAGCCGGGGATGGCCTTCTCCATCGAGCCCGGCATCTACCCGGGCCCGCACGGCGCGCGCATCGAGGACATCGTGGTGTGCGCCGACCCGGCAACCGACCCAATCACAGGCGACCCAACCACGGGCGGGGCCGGCGTCCAGCGGCTGAACAACGCGCCGCGCGACCTGGTGATCGTCTAGCGCTTAGTCTTCCGGCCCGCCCTGCTCGGCGAGGAACTGCTCGAACGCCGCGGCGAGCTCTTCCGCGGTCGGCATTTCCTCGCCCTCGGCGAGCAGGTTCTCGCCGTCGTGCGCGACCGCCGCGTCGTACTGCGCCTCCAGGCCCTGGACCAGCTCGGCGACCTCGGCGGACTCGGCGACCTGCCGGTCGATGAGCTCGTTGGTCCGGTCCGCCGCCTCGCGCAGCTCGAGCGCGGGCAGGTCGAGCCCGGTCACCTCGGTGAGCGCGTCGATCAGGGTGAGCGCCGCGGTCGGGTAGGCGGCCTGGGACAGGTAGTGCGGAACCTGGACGACCAGGCCGATCGCGTCCTTGCCCGCCTCGCCGAAGCGGAACTCCATGAGCGCCGAGGCCGACGCGGGCACCTGCAGCTTCGACGGCAGCGGCACCTTGGAGGTCACCAGGCCCGGACGGGTCGCGTGCGTGATGACGCCGAGGGGGCGGGTGTGCGGAATGCCCATCGGCACACCGAAGTAGGTGATCATCGGCCCGGCGCCGAGGCGCTCGGCGAGGCTCTGCGTCGCGGACACGAACGCCTCCCACTCGTGGTCCGGCTCCGGCCCGGTGAGCAGCAGGAACGGCTTGCCCGTGCTGTCCGCGAGCTTGAACACCGCCAGCTCGGGCGCGTCGTAGCTCTCCCACTTGCCGCCGTCGAACGTCATCAGCGGCCGCCGGGACCGGTAGTCGAGCAGTCGGTCGGTGTCGAACCGCGCCACCGTGGTGTGCTCGAACGCGTCGAGCAGGTGCTCGGTGAGCAGGCGCCCGGCCGCCCCCGCGTCCATGAACCCCTCCAGGTGCACGAGCAGGGCCGCTCCCTCGACCGCTTGCGTCGAGTCGGTGTCCAGTTCGTAGAGTTCTTCCGGCTGCATGCTTCCAGTCTCTCACCACGGACGACCGTTTTCTCCCAGGGGGAGGACCGGGCAGTTGGGCGGGTATCCGGATGCCCGCGCGAGCGCTCCCGAGACGAAGCCGTTACCGCATGCGGTCACGATTCACCGAGGTGGCACGTTAAGTTGTCGTAGTGGAAGAGATCGACCGTCGGATTGTTTCCCTGCTGTCCCGTAACGGGCGGATGAGCTTCACCGAGCTGGCGAGGCAGGCAGGCCTTTCGGTGTCCGCCGTGCATCAGCGGGTGCGCAGGCTTGAGACCGACGGGGTCATCACCGGCTATGTCGCGCTCTGTAACCCCGACGCCATCGGGCTGCCGCTGACCGCCTTCGTGTCAATCAAGCCATTCGACCAGGCGGCTCCCGACGACGTGCCGGACAAGCTGAAGGACCTCGAGGCGATCGAGGCCTGCCACAGCGTCGCGGGGGAGGAGAACTACATACTCAAGGTCCGGGTCGGCTCACCGCACGACCTGGAGGACCTGCTGCAGCAGATCCGTACCCTCGCCAACGTCTCCACGCGCACCACGGTGGTGCTTTCTACGGCGTACGAGAACCGGTCCCCGGGGTTCTGACGCTCCCCGCCCGCAGGCCGTCGAGCATCATGCCGAGCAGCCGGTCGGTGTCCTGCGGCGCTGTCTCGGTCGCCATCACGATGCCGTGCACCAGCCGCAGCACGTCATGGGCGGTGACGTCGGGACGGAGCACCCCGGCCTGCTGCGCGTGCTCGAGCAGCCGGTCAAGCGTGTCGCGCATCCGCAGTGAGCAGGCGGAGATGAGCTCCGAGTCCTTGCCGAGCGAGTCCATGAGCGCCCTGGCGAGCCCGCGCTTGGTGATCAGGTAGCCGGCGATCGCCCGCACCGAGCCGGCGAACGCCTGCTCGGGCGATACCGCGCCGATCAGTTCGTCGGCCGTCGCGCAGACCGCGTCCACCTGGCTGCGGAACACGCCCGCCTGCAGGTCGGTCCGCGTGGGGAAGTGCCGGTAGAGCGTGCCGATGCCGACGCCGGCCCGGCGGGCGATGTCCTCCAGGGGCGCGTCGGCGCCGTGCTCCGCGAACGCCGCGGTCGCGGCCTCAAGCAGCTTGGCCCGGCTGCGCCGCGCGTCGGCGCGCATCCGCGGCTCGTCGCCCGCCTCGGTGCGGGGGATTTCAGTCATGTCCATCGGTCAGCGCACACAATCGGTTTGCAAAGCGGAGGATGCCTCCGTATAGTAAGTGGAGTGAACCTCCGTATATTTCCTCATGGTACCTCGGGCGTAGCGAATCGGGGAACGGGTGGACGGGCCGCTCGTGACCGGCGGCCCACCCGTCCCGGCGTGGCGCTCGCGCTCATGCTCGGCGCACAGCTAATGATCATCCTGGATGCCACGGTGGTAAACATCGCGCTTCCGCACATCCAGGCCGGACTGCACTTCTCCGCGACGAGCCTGTCGTGGGTGATGAACGGTTACACGCTCACGTTCGGCGGGCTCCTGCTGCTCGGCGGGCGGGCCGGCGACATACTCGGCCGCCGGCGCATGTTCCTGGCCGGCATCGCCATCTTCACCCTCGCGTCGCTGGCCGGAGGCCTGGCGCCGAACGCGGGCGTGCTGCTCGCGGCCCGGGCCGTGCAGGGCGTCGGCGGCGCGCTCGCCTCGCCGGCCGTTCTCGCCCTCGTGGTCAGCGGCTTCGCCGAGGGCCGCGAGCGGATCAAGGCGCTCGCCGTCTACTCCGCGGTGGTGACCGCGGGCGGCTCGCTCGGCCTCGTGCTCGGTGGCTTGATCACCCAGTGGGCGTCATGGCGGTGGGTGCTGTTCGTCAACGTGCCGATCGGCATCGCCGTCTTGCTGCTCACGCCGCGGTTCGTCACCGAGACGCCCCGGCAGAGCGGCCGGTTCGACCTGCCGGGCGCGGTCACCTCCACCGCCGGCGTCGCCGCGCTCGTCTACGCCTTCATCAGGGCCGCGTCCGACGGCTGGGGCAACCACCTCGCGCTCGCCGCGTTCGCGGCGGCCGCCGTGCTGCTCGTGACGTTCATACTGAACGAGACCCGCGCGGCGCAGCCGATCACCCCGCTCCGGCTGTTCGCCGACCGGGCCCGCTCCGGCTCGTTCGCCGCGCGGCTGCTGGTGGTGGCCGGCATGTTCGGGATGTTCTTCTTCCTTACCCAGTTCCTGCAGGACGTGCTCGGCTTCGGCCCGCTGCGCGCCGGGCTCGCGTTCCTGCCGATGACCCTGCTGCTCTTCGCGGTGTCCAGGCTCGCGCCGCGGCTGATCCCGCTGGTCGGCGGCTGGCGGCTCATGCTGGCCGGCATGATCCCCGTGATGGCGGGCATGGCGTGGCTGTCGCGGGTGTCGCCTGGCACCGACTACTGGTCCGGCGTCTTCGGCCCGATGGTGCTGCTCGGCGTGGGCATGGGCGTGGTGTTCGTGCCGCTGACCACGGCCTCGCTCGCCGGGGTGCGCCCCGCCGAGTCCGGCGCCGCGTCCAGCATGGTCAACGTGATGCAGCAGCTCGGCGGCTCGGTAGGCCTCGCCGTGCTTGTCGCGGTGTACGGCACCGCGACCCGGGCCTCGCTGGCGCATCCCGTCGCCGGGCTGACCGCGCAGGCGTTCCGCCGGCAGGTCCTTGCGCACGGCATGTCCACGGCGTTCACCCTCGCCGCGATCTTCGACCTGGCCGCGTTCGCGGTCATCGCGGTCCTGCTGCGCCCCCGCCGGCCAACGGTGCCCGACACCCCCGCGGCGCTGGCAGACGGCACGGAGGTCGCCGCGACCGCGGTCGGCGACTAGTGATAGCAGCAGCGAGCGGCGCCCGGGACAGCTGGCCCGTGTGCCGCTCGCCGCGCGTCGTGCCGTCCGCACCACCGGCCTCAAAGGCACCGGCGCCGCGGTCCACCAGCATGATCATGAAGGGTTGATAGTGTCCCCACGCCACAAAGCCCCTTCACAACCCCACAACCCTCCACGATCTTCAGGCCGCCCGGCCGACCTTGGTACCTCACACGCCTCACCGTCCCCGGCAGCCCCGGACTATGCGGCCTCGCGGCTAGACCACGGTGAGCGGGACGGCCTCCGAATAGCGCACGCGCCCGAAGTACATCAGCTTCACCAACAGCCACGACTCCCACCCGGGTGTGGCCGTCGCCGGGACCGATACGGTGAAGCGCAGCGTCGCCTCCTCGCCCGGCTCGACGGTGACCGGCTGCGTCCACGGCGCGGTGGCGGGCCAGGTGCCGACGGGGGAGATGAGCTGCATCTCGCCGCGCAGCTGCGAGGCCAGGCGGCTGGCGACGCGCACCGCGAGCTCGCCGCTCTCGCCTGGCCCGAGCCGCACCGCGGGGGTGAGCACGGTGACCTCGGCCTCGTCGGCGAGGGCCGTGACGTCGGACTGTAGCCGGGCGAACAGCTCGTCCGGCTCCATGTGCGGGTCGGGCGCGCCCGCCTCCCCGATGGTGACGAGCGCGGTGTCCTCAAGCGCCTGACCGGGCCCGTCGCCGATCCGCGCGGTGAGGAAGTACCGCCCGCCTGCGGTGCCTGGGAGCGCGCTGACCGTCACGTCCCAGGACGCGAACTCGTTCTGGCCGAGGTCGTAACGGAGCGGCCCGCCCGGGCTGGTGACCGCCGCGAGCCCTGGCGGCACGATCAGCTCAGCCTCGCCGCTGCCGCCGGCCGGCCCGCACGCGACGGTCAGCGTCAGCCGGTCCTGGTCGTCGGCCGGGCCCGGCGCCGCGCCTGCGCTCCCGTCACCGCGGAGGGTGGCTCTGGTCGGGGAGAAGTGCACCGCGGCCGGCATGTTTCCGGCCGGCGCGGGCCCCTTCCCGTGCAGCCAGTACCGCGTGTAGACGGGCTGCGCCGGCTCGGGCGGCTCGCCGGCCGCAGCGTCCGCCGGCCCGGCCGCCTGGTCCGTCGGCGCCGGCCGGACGCGCAGCGTCACCGTCTCGAAGGGCCGCACCGGGACGAGCACGGCGCCGTCGCGCATCGCGAGCGGCCCAGCCGGCTGCCCGGGCCCTGAGCCGGACGGCAGCGCCGCGCCGTACCGCTCCTCTAGCAGGTCGCTCACCCAGGCCGCCTCGATTCCCGCCGCGAGCCGCAGCTCCGCGACGGCCGCCCGGCCGTCGGTCTCCCGCAGCCGGACCGTGACCTCGCAGGGCGTGCGGGACGGCGTCCCCGGCCGCCCCGCCGCGAGCGGGTTGCCCGCGGGCTTGACGGCCGACAGCGTGACGTTCGGCGCGCCGGTGACCGAGAGCAGCCCTCCGGGCGCGGGCGACGGGTCAGCCTGGGCGGTCACCAGCGCGGCGAGGTCGTGGTTGTACTCCTCGGCGGCGGCGCTGAACCCGGCCGACCGCCAGCCGCCGGCCGCGGGAGTCGCGGCGAGGGCATAGCAGAACGTGTGCGACCAGTGCTGCCAGGCGAACGAGGAGCCGTCGGGCGCGGTCCGCCGGTCACCGTCGATCCAGACCCCGCTCGGCCATCCCGAGCACGCGCGGAACAGCGACATCCACAGCGTCCCGTCCGGGGTGACCGCACAGCCGGGGGTGCCCCGGTTGAACAGCGCGACCGCGCCGTCCCCGAGCGGCGCGTCCCCCGGCGCAAGCACGTCGGAGCCGGACGCGTCGGCCGGGATCACCTCGAACATCAGGTCGCGCTCCAGTTCGCCGACCGCCGCGGCGAGCGCCCCGGGCTCGGCGGTGGCCACGATGAGCACCGGCAGGTCACGGGGCCCGCGCAGGTCCGCGCCCGCCGCGAACGCGGCCGCGCGGTTCCTGGCCGCGGGTACCCACAGGCGCGCCCCGCCGGCGTCGCTGACCAGCCCGGCGAGCCGCTTGGCCACCGACGGGTCGCACGCCGCGAGCACCTCCGCGGTGAACGCGTTCTCCGATGGCCCGCCGAGGGATATCCGGAAGTCGGGCAGGTTCGAGTCCACGTCGGCCGAGCCGTACCTGGTGCCGGACGAGCGCGAGCAGGTGGCCGTGACGCCGGCCCGGCCCAGCCAGGTGACCAGGTCCTTGATCGTCGGCTGCAGCTCGCGGGGTACCTGGTCAGGCGAGACGACCTCGGCGACCCCGAGGGCCACCGAGACGTCGCCGCCGTCGGCGGCGACCGCGGCCCGCGCGACCGACCCGATGCCGAACCAGTGGTTCGCCGGGTTGTCCAGGGTCCACCAGTGCTCGGCCACGTCCGCCTCCGGCGCGCCGAACGGCCGGCCGATGACCGCCGTCGCCGTCTGGTACACCGGCAGCCCGCCGGGCAGCGCGGCGGGGAACCGCACCCGCAGCAGGTGCTCCTTGCCGATCGACCCGGACACGTGGGTGCGGAACTCGACCCGGTCGCTGCCGTCCCACAGCACGGTCTCCGCGGTGACGATGAGGTCGCCGAGTGCGTAGGTGGCGACGAGCCGTGAGCCTGCGGGCGACCGCTGCGCCCGCACGCTGGCCGCGACGGCGCACGACGCGAGGCCCGGTCCCTTGGGTGACAGGTGCCACGGCCCCTCGTTCCACCGCGGGTGCTGCTGGTACTCCTCCTGCAGCACCAGGTCGTTGCCCGGCCCGGTGAGCAGTTCCCGCCCGGCGGCCTTGTCGAAGACCGAGGCGAGCCCGCCGTGCCCGTCCGCGCCGGTCACCAGGAACGCCTCGTTCTCGATCGCGAGGCCCTCGGCGTCCGTCCAGCCGTCGGCGGCGGGCCCGCCCGGGCCGGCCGGCACCGCCGCGGCGACCACGGGGTAGCGCAGGAACCCGAGCGGTGGCACGCCCCGCGCGCGGAACGTCAGCGTCGCCTCGGCGAGCGACCCGTCGGGATGCCTGCGCACCCCGTCGGTCAGGGCCGGCACCGGGTCGCCCGCCTCCGGGTCGATGACCGTCAGCCACGGGGTGCCCGGCGACGGGAGCCGCACCGTCACCGTGGCCATGCCGTCGCGCTCGCGCGCCAGCCCGTTGACCACGGTGACCGCGAGCCCCGCGTCGTCACCGTCGCCGCCCGCGCCGGTGTCCGCGGTGTCCGCGGTGTCCGCGGTGCCCGTCACCGCGGCGCCCGCCCCGCCGGGAACTGCCCCCGTCAGGAAGGCGATCGCGCCGCGCCGCGCCGTGTCGCCGCGCTGCCACGCCTCCCGCCAGCTCGCGAGCAGGTCCAGGTACACCTCGTCGGACTCGGTGCCGGTGATCGCGTCGTGGTGCGCACCGTAGGCGAGCTGCCGCCACGCCTTGTCGAGCGACTCGGCCGGGTACGGCGCGCCCCGCAGCCAGGCAAGCGTGGCGAGCCGCTCGCCCTCGAGCACCGCCACCTCGCCCGCCCGCGCGGCGAGCTTGGTGTCGGCGTAGGAGACGTCCTTGCCGGTGTAGACCGGGTTCATGTCCCTGGTTTGCGGCATGATCCAGAACCTGGCCGGCTCCGCCTCCGACTCGGCGCGCACCGCCGCGAAGAACTCGCGCGGTATGGCCGGCACGAACCGCGGCCAGCGGTAGCGCGCCGACCACTCGCGGGCGACGTCGGTCACCCAGCGGGCCGGGATCACGTGGTCCGAGCCGACTGGCAGCATGACGTTGCGCGTGGCCGCGACCGGCGCGAGCGACCGGAACTGCGCGTACGCGTCGTCGAGCGCGCTTGGCAGGTCTTTCGCCGTGTGCAGCTTCCAGCCCGCGCCGTAGTGGTTGGCCATGTAGGCGGTCAGCAGCCCGGCGCCGTCCGGGGAGAGCCATTCAAACTCCGCGGGGAACTGCATGCTGGTGTTCTCCGCGGGCCCCCACTGATGGAACGGACCGCGCGCCCAGGAGGAAGAGGTCAGCCCGGCCTGCGCCATCAGCCCGGGGAACCCCGGGTCGAAGCCGAACGCGTCGAGCATCCACGCCGACGCGGGATCCGCGCCGAGCACTCCGCGCTGGAAGCCCACCCCGTACACGGCGTTGCGGATGGTCGTCTCCGCCCCGGTCAAGTTCGTGTTCGGCTCGTTGTACGTGCCGCCGACGAGCTCGGCCCGCCCCTCTGCGAGCAGCGACCGGACGAACGCGCGGTCGGCCGGGAAAGCGTCGAAGTGCGGCTTGAGGTAGTCGATCTCGGCGAGCACGAACTTGTAGTCCGGGTCCCGCCGCGCCTTCTCCAGGTGCAGCCGCACCAGGTCGAACGCGGTCCTGGTGTCGGGCAGGTCGCCGTCCTCGTCCGGCAGGACCATCCGCGCCTCGGTGAACTGCCCTTGCGTGTTCCACCACACCGGGTCGTAGTGAAAGTGGGAGACCATCCACATCGTCCAGCCGGGCTCGGCGACGGTGACGCTGGCGGCGAGCTCGGCCCGCCCGGCCCGGCCGTCCGGCAGCACACCATCGGCTAGTACTGGCTCCGCGATCACGGTGACCGGCAGCCGGGTTCCTGGCGGCCCGGTCAGGGCGACGCTCACCTCGCAGGCGCGGCTCTGCCCGGGTTCCGGCAGGCTCACGACGAACGGGTGCGGGGTATCCGACCCGGCCCCCATGACCCGCAGCGTCGCGGCCGCCCCCGCCTCGCCCGTCTCCGTTGCCTCAACCGTGACCCTTACCACCTGCAGCGCGCGCCCGGACGTCGCGCCGCTCCCGGTGAACAGATCCGTCGACTCGACCCCAGTGATCCGCATGCCCTAATCGTCCCACGCCGGACCGCTCAGGGACGCCGCCGCCGCCCAAACCGTGCCGCGATGACCAGGGACCATCCCGCCAGCCACCCCGCCCCCGCCCCCCGCCGCTATCCCCCCGCCAGCGCTGGCCGTCTGGCCCGCATGATCTTTCGGAAGAACTCTTCCGAAAGATCCCTTCCGAAGACTTGTGGAAAGAACTCTTTCGAGCGTAGTATTTCGAAACATGAGTTCCGAACCAACGCCACAGCCGGCGCCGCAGCCGGAGCCCGCCGTGAGCCCCGCCGCGGCGGGGGAGGCGCCCGGCCTGCCGGTGAGCGACTCCGCGCCGCTTACCGACTCACTCGCGATGCGCGCACTGGCGCACCCGGTGCGGGTGGCCCTGATCGAGCTGCTCGCCGTGGTCGACACGCTTACCGCGACCCAGGCGAGCGAGCTGCTCGGCGAGAGCCCGGCGAACTGCGCGTTCCACCTGCGCACCCTGGCGAAGTACGGCTTCGTCCAGGAAGCGGGCGGCGGGCGCGGTCGGGAGCGGCCGTGGAAGTCGGCCGAGCGGCACATCACGATCACCACGAAGCAGGACGACCCGCGGGCCGCCACCGCGGCCGGGGCGCTCAGCCTCACCTGGCTGGACCACTGGATGGAGCGAGCCAGGCAGATTTTCGGGTCGAGCGACTACCTGCCGGGCTGGGAGAACGCGACCGGGTGGTCGCGCAGCGCCGTGTTCCTCACTCCCGAGGAGACCGCGGACCTGCGGGGACAAATGCGCCGGCTGCTTGAGAAGTACGAGTCGCGCAAGTCCAACCCGGCACTGCGCCCGCCTGGCGCGCTGCCGGTGGAGTGGACGGTCTTCGCCGCCCCGGTCCCCGAACTCGCCGAGTACACCGAGGCGCAGGCCCGCGCGGCGGCGAAGCGCAAGGACGACCCCGGCCGGGGCCCGGCCGCTTAGAGATTCGCGATATATCTTGTCAGTCTTGAAGAAACGCGATACATCTTAATTAGCGTGGCAGTGCCCGAGGGCGGTCACGCACGATCACCCAAGGAGTACGTCGTGCATCCAGAACTGCTCTCCGCCGTGGCCGCCGAGCGCCGCCGAGACCTGACCGCCATGGCGGCCGTCCCCCGCCGATCGCCGGCCGCCCGCGACCACGCCCGCCGCCGGGCACTGCCGCGCTTCCACGTCAGCTGGACCCGCACCACGCTCGCCGCCGTGGCCGACCGGCGGCGGGCCCGCTCCCTGGTCATCGTCATCTCTGCCACTCGCACTCGGTAAGCCCCCCGTATGCGGCCCGCGGCGATGAGCGGCGCGCCCGCCGGGCGGGTTTCCTGGCGGCGGGGTGCGCCCGGTGAGTACTGTGAGCAAACGGAGCGGGGGCAGCGTTTTCCCACCCTATTGACCTGTGCTGACGATCGCAGAGACAAGGACGTAATGGCGCACACTGACCGGCCCGCTACGCTGCGGGACGTGGCCACGGCCGCGGGAGTGCACCCGGCCACCGCGTCGCGCGCGCTCAACCCCGGGACCAGGCTCCTGGTCAGCGAGGAAACCGCGCGGCGGGTGAGCGAGGCGGCCGACCGGCTCGGCTACCGGCCCAACCCGGTGGCGCGCAGCCTGCGGACCCGCCGCTCGAACACCATCGGCGTGCTGATCCCTGACCTCAACAACCCGCTGTTCCCGCCGATCGTACGCGGCATCGAGGACCGGCTGGCCGAGCACGGGTACGTGGCGCTGCTCGGCAACACCGACGCCGACCTGGCCAAGGAGCAGCTGGTCTTCGACCAGATGCGGGCCAGGCACGTGGACGGGTTCGTGCTCGGCACCGCGACCGCGGGCAGCCCCGTCCTTGCCGAGGCGGCCCAGTCGGATGTCCCGCTGGTGCTGATGAACCGCACCGCGCAGGGCTACCCGTTCTCCGCCGTCTCCGTTGACAACGAGCAAGGGGTGCGGGCGGCGGTCGCGCACCTGGTCGCACTCGGGCATACCAGGATCGGGCACATCGCCGGCCCGCAGGACGCCTCCACCGGCGCCGCCCGGTTGCGCGGCTTCCTTGACGGCATGGCCGCGCACCACCTCCCGGTGCCCGACGCCCAGGTGGTCAAGGCCACCGCCTACTCCCTCGAGGAGGGGGCGCGCCTTGGCCGGGAGCTGCTCGAGGCGGGCGGCGGGCTCACCGCGGTGGTCGCCGCCAACGACATGCTCGCGATCGGCTGCTACGGCGCGCTCGATGAGCTCGGCCTGCGCTGCCCGGAAGACATCTCCGTCATCGGGTTCAACGACATGCCGTTCGTCGACCGGCTCCGGCCGCCGCTGTCGTCGGTGCGCTTCCCGCACTACCAGCTCGGCGTCGAGGCGGCCACGCTGCTGATCGAGCGGATCGAGGCGCAGGACAGCCCGGTCAAGGTCCTCTTGCTCGCGCCTGAGCTCGTCGCCCGCGGCTCGACCACCCGGCCGTCGGGCCTGCCGCGGGCCGGGACCACGATCCCGCTGGACCACGGCCGCGCGGGCACCTGACCGGCTGGCCTCTTGCGCGCCACCCGCCTCCTCATAGATAATCATCTATCTCTATGTTAACTCTTGATACATCCCCACAACCGCGCTGAAAGCCCCACCAGCTACCTTAACTAGATATTGATTATTGAGGATTGACAAAGTATCCCGCGCCGGTCCAGTCTCTCATGCAAACGATTGTTAGATCTGCTTAGATAAGACGCCGCGCGGTTACCCCTGCGGCGTCTGTTTCGCCGCGTTCACGCGCGGCGTTTGACATGCCTGCATAACCCACCGAGGGCGGGTTCCGAGGAGGCATCCTTGGACCCAAACCCCAACAATCATGACCGATGAGGAAGGAGGAACCGGGCGTGAGCGCACCCCTCCCCTGGTTCTCCAGGAATGCCATCGCGCTGGGCGCCGTCGCGCTCTCCGTCGGCGTTCTTGCCGCATGCAGCAGCGGTGGCAGTAGCAGTAGCAGCAGCAGCTCGTCCGGGAGCTCGAGCCCGGCCAGCTCATCCGGCGCGGCCAGCTCGGCGACGGCCAACTCGACGCCGATCACTGTCGGCGCCTCGCTCTCCCTGACCGGCGACTTCTCCGCCGACGGCCAGGCCTTCAAGCAGGGCTACAACCTGTGGGTGAAGGACGTCAACGCGGCGGGCGGCATCCTCGGCCGCCAGGTCCAGCTGACGATCCTGGACGACAAGAGCGACCCCAACCAGGTGGTCACCAACTACCAGACGCTGATCAACACCAATCATGTCGACCTGACCTTCGGCCCGTTCTCCTCGCTGCTGACCGCGCCTGCCTCGCAGGTGGCGGCCCGCAACGGGTACGCGTTCGTCGAGGGCGCGGGCGGCGCGCCCAGCGTGTTCGACACCGCGTGGAACCAGACCGACCACAACGTCTTCGACGTGTCGCTGCCGGTCGCGGACGAGCTCATGCCGTTCGTGAACTACATCGCGTCGCTGCCGGCGGCCACGCGCGACAAGCTGACCGCGGCGTACCCGTCGGCGGACGACCCGTTCGCGACCCCGCCGGTGCAGCTCGCGCAGTCGAAGCTTGAGGCGCTCGGCGTGAAGACCGTGTACTCCAAGGTCTTCCCCGAGGAGAGCTCCTCCTACAAGCCGCAGGCTGACCTCGTGGCGAGCCACAAGGCGGACATCGTGGTGCTCGGCTCGACGGACGTGCCGACCGTCGCCGCGTTCATGTCCGAGTTCGCGCAGGACCACTACACGCCGAAGCTGTTCATCGCGGCGGCCGGCCCCGACCAGGGCGCGTCCTTCATCAAGGCGGTCGCGCCTGCGGGCAACGCCACCGGCATGATGGTGCCTAACAGCTGGTACCCGGGCTACGCCGACACCGCCAGCGAGAAGATGGTCTCCGAGTACGTCGCGCAGTACGGCGGCAACGCCTCCGGCGTCAACGCCGACGTGGCCGAGGCCTACTCGGTCGGCCAGGTTGTCGCGCAGGCGATCACCGCGGTCGGCAGCGTCGACAACGCCAAGATCATCACCTACCTGCACAGCGGCGTCACGCTGACCACGGTGCAGGGCACGGCGAAGTTCGACGCGCTCGGCGAGAACGCCAACGCGGACGGGTTCATCTTCCAGTGGCAGAACAACGGCACCAAGTTCGTCCAGGTGCTGCCGGCCACCTCGCCCGGCTCGGTGCCGATCCTCGCGACCAAGCCGAACTGGGCCAGCTGACCAAGCCAGCGCCGTAGCCAGTCACCCGCCCGGGGGGACACACCCCCCGGGCGGCTTAATTCCGACCAGGACGGAGTCCGAATGGGACGAGAGGTCGCCACGGCCATCGTCGATGGCATCCTCACCGGGGGCGTCTACGCTCTCATGGCGGTGGGCCTGACGCTGATCTTCGGCGTGCTCGACATCATCAACATCGCCCAGGGTGTCCTGGTCATCCTGGGCGCTTACCTCTCCTACTCGCTGTTCAACAAGCTGCACATCGACCCGTTCCTCGGTCTGCTCATCACCATCCCCGCGATGTTCGCGGTGGGCGTGATCATCCACTGGGCGTTCATCAGGCGGCTGCGCGGCACCGAGCGAACATCGATGACCCTGCTCGTCACCTACGCGGTGGCGCTGATCATCGAGGGCACGCTGTTCAAGATCTACGGCGCCAACAACGTGCAGATCAGCCCCTCGTACGTGAACAGCACCGTGCACGTCTTCGGCTTCTACGTCGGCTGGATCTACATCTGGGGCTTCGTCCTGGCGGTGGCGGGGGTCGCGGCCGTCTACGCGCTGCTCTACCGGACCAGGTTCGGGCGCAGCGTGCGGGCCACCATGCAGGACGAGACCGCCGCCAGGCTGGTCGGCATCAGCGTGAACCGGGTCTCGGCGCTGACGTTCGGCATCGGGGTGGCGGTTACCGCGGCGGGCGGCCTGGTGTACGGCGCGACGAACACCTTCAACGCCAACAGCGGCTACGACCTGATCTCCCGGCTGCTGTCCATCGTCATCCTCGGCGGCATGGGCAGCGTCGGCGGGGCGCTCGGCGCGTCCGTCTTCATGCTCACCCTGGAGTCGCTGGTGACCATCTGGCAGCCGACCTGGGCGGTCGCCGTCTACTACGCGGCGCTCGTCATCGTGCTGCTCTACCGGCCCACCGGCCTCTTCGGCCGCAAGGCGGTGCGCGCCCAATGAGCAACGCAGCGTCCACCCGGCGCTCGCCGGCCGGGCTCGACGTCCCCGGCGGCCTCGGCCCAGTGTCGGCCAGCACCGCGGCCAAGGGCGGCGGCCTGCTGCTCCTCGCGGCGGCCGCCGTCGCGTTCCCGCAGGTGTACACCAACCCGGCGGTCACGCAGTACGGCGTGTTCGCGCTGATCTACGTCACCGCGGCGACCGGGTGGAACATCTTCTCCGGCAACACGGGCTACATCGCACTCGGCCAGGCCGTGTTCTACGGCAGCGGCGCCTACGCGCTGGCGATCGCCACGCGGGACTGGCACATCCAGGGCGCCGCGGCCTTCGCGCTGCTCCCGCTCTGCGCCGCGGTCGGGGCGCTTATCGCGGTGCCGTTCGGGCTGATCGCGCTGCGCGTGCGGCGGCATACCTTCATCGTGATCACCATCGCCATCTTCTTCATCTTCCAGCTGATGGCGTTCAACTTCTGGTTCACCGGCGGCTCGAGCGGGCTGGACGCGCCGTTCCTCAACTGGCCCGCCGCCAGTTTCAACACGCCGTTCTACTACATCGCGCTCGGCTGCGCCGCCGGGGCGATCGCCATCGCCTGGCTGGTCAGGCAGTCCCGGTTCGGCCTGCAGCTGCGGGCGATACGGGACGACGAGGACCGCGCGCGCGGCCTCGGCGTCAAGGCCATGCGGGTCAAGCTGGCCGCGTTCGTCATCTCCGGCGCGATCACCGCGCTGATCGGCGGCGTCTGGGTCTTCTTCATCGGCCAGGCCGAGCCGCAGACCGCCTTCAACCCGCTGTTCGACCTCACCCTGGTGCTGATGGCGTTCCTCGGCGGCTACGGCTCGATCAGCGGCCCGGTGCTCGGCGCGCTGATCATCGAGCCGCTCACGCTCTGGCTGAACACCCAGCCGGCGTTCAGCGGGTCGGTCAGCGAGATCATGCTCGGCGGGATTTTCTTGCTCGTCGTCCTCTTCCTGCCGCGGGGCATCGTCCCGACCGGAGGCGAGTTCATCACCAGGTTCAGGACGCGGGGCCGCCCCGCGGTCAACCCGGCCGCGGCGGGGGCGGGCCCGGCCGCGGCGACGTCGGCCACCCCGCCGGTCAGCTCGGGAGGTGCCCGGTGACCGCGCTGCTGCGCACCGAGGGGATCACGAAGGCCTACGGCGGCGTCCAGGCGCTGAACGGCGCGACGATCGCCGTCGAGGAGGGGACGGTGGCCGGCCTGATCGGGCCCAACGGCTCGGGCAAGACCACCCTGTTCAACGTCATCACCGGCTACGAGCGGCCGGACGCGGGCGATGTCTGGTTCGGCGACCACGCGATCACCGGCTACGCGCCGGACAAGGTGTTCGCCGCCGGCATCGGCCGGACCTTCCAGCTCACCCGGATCTTCCCCCGGCTGACCGTCATCGAGAACATGCTCGTCGCGGCGCAGACGCGGGACCGGCCGAAGAACCTGCTGGCCCGGCTCGGCCGGGATGCCTGGACGCACCACCGCAGGCACGCGACGGAGCTGCTTGAGTTCGTCGGCATCGAACGGCACGCGGGCGTGCTCGCCGGGTCGCTCTCCTACGGCCAGCGCAAGCTCCTCGAGCTCGCCTACGTGCTCGTCGCTGACCCGGCGGTCATCCTGCTCGACGAGCCGGCCGGCGGGGTGAACCCGACGCTGATCAACCTGATCGCCGACCGGATCAGGCAGCTCAACGAGGAGCAGGGCAAGACGTTCCTGCTCGTCGAGCACAACATGGAATTCGTCATGGGGCTGTGCTCCGTCATCACGGTGCTCGAGTCGGGCGCCACGGTGGTGAGCGGCCCGCCGGACATCGTGCGCACGGACAAGCGGGTCCTCGACGCGTACCTCGGCGCCGACCTGGACGAGGATGACGGCCCGCCAGACGACGGCCAGCACGCCGCCGGCCAGGGACAGGAGAGCACCCGATGAGTGAGCCGTTGCTTGCCATGGACGGCGTGGTGGCGGGCTACGGCGGTGGCGACGTGCTGCGCGGCGTCAGCTTCACCGTGCCTCAGGGCAGCATCACCTGCGTGGTGGGGCCGAACGGCGCGGGCAAGTCCACCGTCATGCGGGTGGTCAGCGGGCTGCTCCGGCCGCGGCTCGGCACGGTGACGCTGCGCGGCGAGCGGCTGAACGGCCGGTCGCCGCGGCAGATCCTCGACCTCGGCGTGGTGCAGGTACCGCAGAACCACAGCCTGTTCACCGACATGACCGTGCACGAGAACATCGACCTCGGCGGCTACACGATCAGGGACCGCGCCAAGGTCAGCAAGCGGATCGACGCGGTCTACGACCTGTTCCCTCAGGTGCGGGGCTGGGCGAAGATGAAGGCGGGCTCCCTGTCCGGCGGCCAGCAGCGCCTGGTCGAGTTCGCCAGGGCGCTGATGCTCGACCCGGTGCTCATCCTGCTCGACGAGCCGTCGATGGGCCTGTCCCCGCTGGTGCTCAAGTCGGTGTTCGACGCCGCCCGGCAGATAAACGCCAACGGCGCGACCGTCTTGCTCGTGGAGCAGAACGCCAGGGCCGGCCTCAAGCTCTCGCAGCACGGCGTCGTGATGGAGAACGGCATCGTCCGGCTGGCCGGCACGGGCCGCGAGGTCCTCGAGCACCCCGAGATCGGCGAACTGTACCTAGGCGGCTCAGTGAAGAAGAAACCCTGAGGTCCCTTACAGAAATCGCAAATTTTCGGTGCCGGTCACGACGGCGCGGAGATTTTCGCGATGGCCGGGCCCCCTTCGAATAACACATAACAACACGATGATCATTAGCCGGCATTTGCCAGAAATAGCGGGGTTGGCCGACCTAAGATCGACAGGTGCGAGCGGCGCCAGCGGCGACAAGGCGCCGCTGGCTTACCTCGCGGCCTCCCCTGCCGGTCATGCGGTATGTGGTTGCGGTATGCGGTAATGCGGCGTGCGAGAACATCGCTTTCCAGCGAGGACACTGATTTATGGGAACCCATGGTGCTGCGGGCACGCGGTCGCGCGCGCTCGCACGGGCCCGCCGGGCGGCCGGACCGGACAATGTGCGCTCCAGCCAGGCCGGGCGGATGGATGTGTCGCTGACCGACTGGCCGGTGGCCCGCCGGCTGTTCGCCGTGATCGTGGCGGCCCTGCTGATGGGGCTCGTCTTCGGCGGCCTGCGGGTGACGGACGCGGAGAACAGCGCGAGCCAGTTCAGCAGGACGCAGCAGCTGGCCAAGCTCAGCGCGCAGCTCGTCACCGTCGTGGACGACCTGCAGAACGAGCGGGACGCGACGCTCGTCGCCCTGATCAACAACAATGACGCGGGGCTCGCGCAGGTGCAGGCCAAGACGAACAGCGATCTCGGCCCGGTCAGGCCCGAGATCCAGCGGATCGTGAACGGCGGCTATCCCGCGACCATCGCAAGGGCCGCGGGCGCGGTGAACACCGACCTGTCGCCGGATAACGTCGACAAGCAGCTGCACAAGCTGTTCCAGACGGCGTACGGTACCGGTGCCGTGGTGTCCCCGGAGTACGGCGGCGTCATCAAGGACATCATCACCCTGCAGGCCCAGGTCTCCCTGGGTACCACCGACCCGGCGCTGACCAGTGACGTGCAGACGCTCAACGCGCTCGCGCAGGCCAAGGACCTCACCTCGCAGCAGCTTGCCCTGCTCGACCAGTCCATGTCGAACAACTCCGTTTTCGGAACCGCCGGGTTCCTTGACTTCGCGACGGAGACGAACCTGCAGGTCGATTACGCCGAGGAATTCAACGACGAGGCCGCGTTCCAGTCATCGGCCACCCCGGCGGAGAACGCCATGTACGACGCCCTGCTCGGCCCGCAGGCCGCGAAGCTGAACGGCGAGACCCAGTCGGACAACATCGAGCAGGCCATCTTCGCGGTCGCCGGCGGCACGCTGAACGAATCCTCGGCTAAAACGGTGCCGATCGTCGGCGCCTTGGGCATCTCTTACCCGCTGTTCATCAACAACCAGCAGCTGGATCCCCTGGCCAGCAACCCCACCACGGCCAGGCAGGACGGCATTACCACCAGCCTCGGGCTGAAGGCGGCGTGGGACAAGGGCAACGGCGCCAAGCTCGACGCGATGCAGGCCACCGAGCAGTTCGTCGCCGACAACATCGTCACCCGGGCCACCCAGCTGCAGCAGGCCGCGCAGCGGACCGCGCTCACGTACATCATCATCACCGTCGCGGTGCTGCTCATCGTCCTGGTCGCCGCGCTGCTCGTCGCCAGGTCCCTGGTGCTGCCGCTGCGCCGGCTGCGCGCGGGAGCGCTTGACATCGCCTCGGTGCAGCTGCCCGAGCGGGTCCGCCTCCTGTCGGAGGACCCGGAATCGGCCGGGAGCATGGACGTCGCGCCGATCAACGTGACCTCGCGGGATGAGATCGGCCAGGTGGCGCGCGCGTTCGACCAGGTGCACTCCGAGGCCGTGCGGCTGGCCGGCGAGCAGGCGGTGCTGCGCTCCAGCTTCAACGCGATGTTCGTCAACCTGTCCCGCCGTTCGCAGACCCTCATCGAGCGCCTTGCGCGGATGATCGACACCCTGGAGCAGCACGAGGACGATCCCGACCGCCTCGGCAGCCTCTTCTCCATGGACCACCTGGTCACCCGCATGCGCCGCAACTCGGAGAACCTGCTGCTGCTCGCCGGGCACGACAACCCGCGCAAGTGGTCGGAGGCCATCGGGCTCGCTGACGTGGCCCGCGCCGCGACCTCGGAGATCGAGCAGTACAACCGGGTCACGCTGAGCATGACGCCGGACATCTCGCTGGCCGGGCAGGCGGTCTCCGACGTGGTGCACCTGCTCGCCGAGCTGATCGAGAACGCCACGATCTTCTCGCCCAAGGACACCCAGGTGCACGTCGCCATGCAGTACCTGGCGAGCGGCGGCGTGCTCATCGAGGTCAGCGACAAGGGCATCGGCGTATCCGAGTCCCGGCTCGAGGAGATGAACTGGCGGCTGGACAACCCGCCGACGATCGACGTGTCCGTCTCCCGGCACATGGGCCTGTTCGCCGTCGCGCGGCTGGCCGAGCGACACGGGGTCCGGGTCCGGCTCCGGCCCGCCCTGCCCCAGGGGCTGTCGGCCCTGGTATGGCTGCCGGACAGCCTCATCGAGCGGAGCATCAAGCCGTCGTCCTCCGTCAGTGGCGGCTGGTCGGGGCAGCAGGTCAGCGCGCGGCCGGCCACCGCGGAGGTACCCGCCTACGCGGGCGGCGGCCACGCCCTCCCCGCTAACGGCAGCCCCGCTAACGGCAACGGCAACGGGTACGGGGCGACCGGCGCCAGGATGCCGTCGGGCTGGTTCCGCCGCGGCCAGGCAGGCGCCATGTTGGCCGGCGCCGGGGCCGGGCTGAACGGCGTGCCTGGCCCGGGCGAGGACGGCACGGCCGTCTCGTACGCCGAGCGGGCCAACGGTGACCAGAGCACCGCCGGGCTGCCACTCCGCGTTCCCAGGGCCAGCCGTGGTCCGGGTGGCGGCCCGCCAGACGGCCAGGGTGCGGCCCTGCCCGGCCGGACGCCAGGCGTCCCGGCGGCGGGAACTGGAGGCAACCCGCTGCCGCAGCGGTCACCTGACCAGGCGCGCAGCCGCCTGGCCGGGTTCCAGCGCGGAACGCGCCGGGCGGAAGGGCAGGGCACCGGCGGCAAGGCGCCGCAGTCCGGGGAGGGGACAGGACGTTGACTCGACCGTATCTTCAGGACCTGAGCTGGCTCGTGAGCGACTTCAACGCGCGCGTGCCCGATGCGGCCCACACGGCCGTGGTGTCCGCGGACGGGGTGTCGCTTGCCATGTCGGACGGGATACCCGGGTACCTCGCCGAGCAGTTGTCGGCGATCACCGCGGGGCTGGCCAGCCTGATGGCGGGGGCCGCCCGCATCTTCGAGGCGGGGCTGCCAAACCAGGCGCTCGTCGAGATGGAGGGCGGCCTGATGATCGTCAAGGCCATCAGCGACGGGTCAAGCCTGTGCGTGCTCGCCGCACCGGACTGCGACATCGAGCTGGTCTCCTACGAGATGTCATTGCTCGTCGAGGCGGCCGGCGAGGTGCTCTCGCCGGCCCTGCGCGGCGGCCGAGGGTAGTTAGGTTAGGACACTGTGGTTGCTGCTGGAAGGCGGCCCGCAGACCGGGCCGCCTGGGCCCGCCACCACTGCTGGCCGGCCTCGGGCAGCAGGTGAATGGGGTCGTAGTAGGGGTACTCCCGGTCGAGGGCCAGCGGGTCGTCCGCCTCGATCGCGGTGAGGTAGCCCTTTGTCCAGTAGGAGATGCCGAGCTCCTCGTCGTACCGCGTCACCTGGTGGACCCAGCGCTTGCCCACGTAAGGCACGTCGCACACCATGCGCGGGGTCGCGAACCCGGGCAGGTAGCCCATGATCGCCGACTGCAGCGCCTGCGCCTCGCGGACCGACAGACGCCAGTGCTCGGCACCGGGGATCATGTCGCACAGGTAGAAGTAATAAGGCGTGATCCCGGCCCCGTCAAGCAGCGCGAAGCACAGGTCGAGCAGCGCGTTGGCGGAGTCGTTCACCCCGCGCAGCAGCACCCCCTGGTTGCGCACGTCCCGCACCCCGGCGTCGAGCAGCGCCCGCGCGGCCCGGGCGACGAGCGGCGTCACCGACTGCGCCGCGTTCACGTGGGTGTGCACCGCGAGCGAAACGCCCCTGGCCCGCGCCGTCGCGGCGAGCCGCTCCATCCCCGCGGTCACGTCGGGCGACAGCCAGTGCTGCGGCAGCCCCATCAGCGCCTTGGACGCCAGCCGGATGTCGCGCACCGACTCGATCTCAAGCAGCGCCGCCACGAACGCCTCCAGCCGCGGCCACGGCAGGTTGGCGACGTCGCCGCCGGATACCACCACGTCCCGCACCGACGGCGTGGACCGCAGGTAGGCGAGCATCGCCGCCAGCCGGTCGTCGCGCGACACCGCGAACCGGTGCTTGTCGAACGACGCGGTGGGGTTGCCCACCAGGTCCATCCTGGTGCAGTGCCCGCAGTACTGCGGACAGGTCGGCAGCAGCTCGGCGAGCACCTTCGTCGGGTAGCGGTGGGTGAGTCCCTCGACCGCCCACATCTCCGCCTCGTGCAGTGAGTCGCGGGCCGCGTAGGGGTGGGAGGGCCAGTCCGGTCGCCGGTCGCTGAACACCGGCAGCATGTACTGGCGCACCGGGTCGGCGTACCACGCGTCGGTGAACCCGGGATCGGACGCCGCCGCCGACGGCGCGATCGTGTTCAGCATTTGCGGCGGCATGAGCATGGACATCGTGGCCCGCTCCCGCTGGTCCCGCTCCAGGTCGGCGTAGAACGCATCGGACAGCCCGTCACCCGTCACGTCCCGCAGCTGGCGCGCGTTCTTCACCGAGTGGGCGCGCTGCCACTGCGCGGACTCCCAGTCCTCCCGCGTCACCCCTGCCCAGCCGGGCAGCCGCCGCCAGTCAGGCTCCGACAGCTCCTGCCGACGGTACTGATACGGCTGCTCAACCATCCCGCCTCCTGCACTGATAACCAACAGTCTTGTCGTTATACCCTAGTTGAACAGAAAAAAATACATCAGAGAAGGGGTTGATGTAAAGATTTTCCCGAACGAGGGCGTCTCTTAGCCTCCCAGCCAGCCGCTTCTCCCCGGGCGGGCGGCGCGCCGCGTCCCGCCAGCCGTTCCCCGCAACTGGCTCGCCTCCGCCAGCCGACCAGCCCGCTCCCGCGCTCCCGCGCTGGCATGAATGTGCCATCGGTGCTGCCCTGGCGACACCAATGGCACATTCACGCAGTTCGGTTACCTCGGCGTATGCTCGGGCGATGACACCGGAGACGGAGGACCTGGTCCGGTCCGCCACCCGGTGGGCGGCGGTGCCGTTCGTGCCCGAGGTCACGCTGCTCACCGCCGCCGAGCCGTTCGGCCTGTGGGACCGCACCGCGCTTGACGCGCCCCCGTTCTGGGCCTTCCCCTGGGCCGGCGGCCAGGGACTGGCGCGCTATATCCTCGACCACCCGGAAACGGTGGCGGGCCGCGCCGTGCTCGACGTGGCCTCCGGTTCCGGCCTGGTCGCCATCGCCGCGGCGAAGGCGGGCGCGCGGAGCGTGCTGGCCGCCGACATCGACGACAACGCCCTGACGGCGATCGCGCTGAACGCCGCGGCCAACGCGGTTCCCGCGGTGACCCCGGGCCAGGTGGACCTCGCCGCCGACGCTGCCGATTGTGCCGGCTGCGCCGACGGTGCCGATTGTGCCGGCTGCGCCGACGGTGCCGATTGTGCCGGCTGTGGCGACGGTGCCGGCTGTGGCGACCTGGCCGGCCGGGCTGACCCGGCTGGCTGCCCCGGTGGGGCCGGCGTCGTCCTCGCGGCCGACGTCTTCTACCAGCGTGACCTGGCCACCATGGCGCTGCGCTTCCTGCGGGCCGCACGGCAGCGCGGCGCCGACGTCCTCGCCGCCGACCCGGGCCGTGCCTTCGTCCCGCGGGAGTCGCTCACCGCCCTGGCGACGTACCAGGTCCCGGTGCTGACGGTGCTCGAGGACGTCCCGGTCAAGGAGGTAACCGTCTACCGCCTCCGCTGACCACCCGGCCCGGTGACCCACCGCGGCGATGGTTGTGGCAACCATCCGCCGACAGCCGTATCGTTGCCGCAACCATCGGGCTTGCCTGCCGTGACCGTCACCGCGGTCTGAGCCAGAGCTGCCGATTTGGTGTCACCCCCTATGGCCAAGCCGGCACCCCGCGTCTAGCGTGGCAGGAGTTGCGCGCGGGCGTCGCGCGGGGAAGGACGGTGCAGGATGGAGTACGAGCGGGGCCGCAAAGATGGCGTCGCGTCCAACGTCGGGCCCAAGCCCACGTTCACCGGGAACGCGATGCAGGACTCGCTGCTCGACGACGGTGACAAGGGCCAGGTCCGGGTGTACAGCGTGATCTTCGAGCCCGGCGCGCGGACCTACTGGCACTCCCACGCCGCCGGGCAGACGCTGCTCGTCAACAGCGGCCAGGGCATGGTCCAGACGCGGGACGGCGACAAGCGCGTGGTGCGCGCCGGCGACGTGGTCTGGGCGCCGCCCGGTGAGGTGCACTGGCACGGCGCGGCGCCCGACGCGTTCCTCAGCCACACCGCCGTCTCCCTCGGCCTGACCAGCTGGGAAGAGGAAGTGGACGAGGGCCACTACCGTGGCGCGTTCCGCGACGGGCACGCCTGACCGTGGGGCACGCACGATGACGGCGGCGACCGCCGGCGGCCAGGCGCGGGAGGTGCTCGCCGTCAAGTACGGGCACCGCGTCACCACCAGGGCCGAGAGCTACCTCAACTTCCACCTGTACGGCGAGCCGGACGCCGACCTGGACATCGATTACTTCTTCTGGGTGATCAGGGACGGCGCGGACGTGATCCTGGTCGACACCGGGTTCGCCCCGGAGGCCGGCGACCGGCGCCGCCGCGCGCACTACGGCACCCCCGCGCAGGCACTGCCGCTGCTCGGGATCGACCCGGCGGACGTCACCGCCATCGTGATCACCCACGCGCACTGGGATCACACAGGCAACGTCCGGCAGTTCCCGCACGCGCACGTCGTGATGACCGAGGCCGAGTACGCCTTCTGGACCTCGGCGCTGGCCGCGCGCCGCCACTTCGCCGCGCACAGCGAGCCGGAGGAGATCGCGCTCCTGGAGCGGCGGCGCGGCGACGGCACGCTGTCGGTGTTCACCGGCCAGTCCGCGCTAGCGCCGGGTATCGAGCTCATCGAGGTCGGCGGGCATACCCCCGGCCAGCTCATCGTCACCGTGGCGGGACCGGGCGGCGGGACGGCCGTGCTCGCCTCCGACGCGCTGCACTTCTACGAGGAGGTCGAACGCGACCGCCCGTTCGCGATCATCGCCGACCTCCCGGCCATGTACCGGGCGTACGACACCCTGGCCCAGCTGGCCAGCCAGCCCGGCACCCACCTGGTCGCCGGGCACGACCCGGCGGTCCGCGACCGTTTCGCCAGCTACGCGCCGGCGCGCCCGGCCATGGCGGCCGGCGAAGGCGGCGAGGTTCACGTGACCGACCTGACCAGGCCGCACGCAGGCTAGCCTTCGACGGTGACGAGCGTGCCGTAGGGCAGGTACGGGTAGGCCGTCTTCGCGGCGCCGTACGGCAGCTCCACGCAGCCCAGGGACTGCGGCCAGCCGTACGAGCCGCGGTCGAAGTAATGCACGGCGTCGCCGCCCTCGAAGTATGACACCCAGTACACCGGGTCCGCGTAGTGCGATCCGTCCGGGTTGGTGCCCGTCATGACCTGGAACGGCATCTTCAGGTACACCGGGAAGGTGCCAAGGCCCGTCGGCCGCACGCTGATCCCGGTGTTCGCCAGCGAGGAGAACACTTTCCGCCCGCCCCGCCAGATGGTCAGCGTCTCCGGCAGCGACTCGCTGGCGATCGCGTAGCTGTACCCGTGGGTGTTCACCTGGTCCTTGGCGGCGGCCGTCAGCAGTGCCGCCCAGACGGCTTGGCTGGCCACCCCGTCCGGCGTCAGCCCGTGGTCCGCCTCGAACCCGGTGACCGCCCCGACGTCCAGCGTGTTGGCCTTGCCCGGCGACCAGAACGAGTAGAGCGACGACGGGTACCCGCGCCGCGTCCAGCGGAAGGTCCCGGGCGGCGGCGCGTACGCGGCCGCGAGCTGCGCCGCGGCGTCCTCCGTGGGCACGGCGGCGCCCACGGCCGGGGTCCAGGTCAGCGGCAGGTAGCCGAGCTGTGCGAGGATCTCCTGCAGCCGCAGCGTGCGGTAGCGGGCGGTGGTGAAGGTGGCACCGGGCACCGGGGTGCCGCGGCTGTCCTTAGCGGCGGTGGCGACGGCGACGGTCGCCGTCACGGTAACGCGCGTGTGTTCCGGGAACCCGGTGGCCGGCGTGAAGACCGCCGTGTCGCCTGAACGCTGCCAGGTACCGGCGATCGCTGGTGACAGCGCCGGCAGCGGCGCACTGGCCGGCAGTGGCTGATTGTAGGTCACGGTGACGTTGCCCACACCGTCGACGTCCCGGCCGCCGCCGGCCGGGCTGATGGATACGACGCGCAGCGGGGGCAGGGCGGCCGGGTGGGCCGCGGCACTGTGGCGGCCAGCCTGGCCGCTGCCCTGTGCGGCGAGCACGATGACGGCGGTGCCGCCGCCGACCGCGAGCACCGCGGCCGAGGCCCAGGCCACAGTCTTTCGCGAAACGCTAATCACGGTGATCCCCCCATTGCTTGTGCAATGTCGCCGTGCGCTGCCCTGCCGGTGACAACTACTCAGTGTGACTAACCTTATTCCCTCTGTAGTCGTCAGTCATGCCTGACCGGCCCGGGGCCGGCCGACCGGTAACTTTTTACCTGCTGTTCAGCGTGAGGCTCAGGGGGGAGAGCGGCTGGCGTAGGATGAGTGGACCACGGCGGGGAACGGCAGCGGCCAGTCTGCGGATCCTCCGTCCGCGGCAGCAGGGCCAGTGCGTGTCCGGCTGTCAGGGTTGGGCCTGGAAAGGGCCCGGGCGGCTCAGTAGACAACGGAGACCGCGCTCGCAGATGAGCCGGTCTACGGACCGAAGGCGTTCGCCCGAGCCCTTTCCACTGAACAAGGCCGGACAAGCCGATGAAGAAGGTGAAGGCGGGCGATGGGTGAGCGAGACGCGGCCACGGGCCGCGTTGTCATTGTGATGCCCACGTACAACGAGCGGCAGAACCTGGAAATCATCGCGGGCCGGATCCGCGAGGCGGTGCCGGACGCTGACGTGCTCGTCGTTGACGATAACAGCCCTGACGGAACCGGGGACCTGGCCGACAAGCTTGCCGAGGCTGACTCGCGCGTGCAGGTGCTGCACCGGACGGAGAAGGCCGGCCTTGGCCGGGCGTACGTGGCCGGCTTCACCTGGGCACTTGACCGTGGATACGACCTGATCGTCGAGATGGACGCCGACGGCTCGCACCGGCCGGAGGACCTGCCAAGGCTGCTCGCTACCTCCGCGGCCGCGGACGCGGTGATCGGCTCGCGCTACGTGCCTGGCGGCACCGTGGTCAACTGGCCGGCATCCAGGAGGGTCCTCTCCGCGGGCGCGAACATCTACACCCGGGCGATGCTCGGCGTCCGGGTCAAGGACGCGACCGGGGGGTTCCGCGTGTACCGCGCCGCCACCTTGCGCGGGATCGACCTGAACGGCATCCAGTCGGCTGGCTACTGTTTCCAGATCGACATGACCCTCCGGGTGCTCCAGGCGGGCCTGACGATCACGGAGGTGCCAATCACGTTCATCGAACGCGAGCGCGGCACGTCGAAGATGTCCAGGACGGTCATCCTCGAATCGTTCGTCCGGGTAGCCCGCTGGGGCATCGGCGCCCGCCTGCACGGCCACTCTGCCGCGTCAGTCCGACGTTAAACAGCGCCTGCCACGGCTAGCGTGGCAGGCGCGGGTGAAGGTTCTACTGAGGTCCGGGTCGTCCCCCCACGGAAACCTACGCGCTGCGGCGGCTGGCGACGTCGGCGATCGCGCGGGCCTCATGTGCGCGCCGTTCCCTGACGACCTCAAGGCGCTCGGCGAGCACTGCCTCAAGGTCCTCGACGGTCCGGCGTTCCATCAGCATGTCCCAGTGGCTGCGTGGTGGCTTGACCTTCTTGGGTGACGGGGAATCACCGGTGCTTGCCGTTGCCATGGCCCCGCAGACACGACACTCCCACATAGGGGGGAGTTCCGCCTCAGCGGCGAACGGCACGCTAAAATGGTGTCCGTTGGGGCAGTCAAACGGGACGTCCTGGCGGGGTGCCAGGTCGGTATTCCGGTCGTTTTCGTAGCTCGTAGCGCCGAGCCGGGTTCCGCGAAGTGCGCGTTCGGCCATTACTTGCTGCCTCCCAGGCGGTTGGCGATCTCTATCGGCAACACTGGATACCCGGACAAGATTCCCCCGCGCGCGAAAGTCCAACCCCATTTCAGCCGTGTTTCCTTGCTGCCTGCGGCGAGGTCGGCGCCCTGAGCCCTGGTTTCGCCTGGTTACGCGGGGACCCTCGGGTGCCACTGACCGCGCTCCGCGAGGATGTCGCGCAGCAGCACCACGTCATCGGTCATCACGCCGTCCGCGCCGAGGTCGAGGGCCCGCTCAATCTCCTCGCGCGTGTTCAGCGTCCACACGTGCACGTCGAGGCCGAGCGCGTGCGCCCGCCTGATGAACCCGCGCGTCGCGATCTGGCGGGGCACCTGCGCGCACAGCGCGCCGGCCCGCGACAGGCCGCGGGCCATGCCCTTGCCGCAGAACCCGAGGTAGCGCACGGCCGCGATGGCCGCGGGCGTGACCGCCAGGCAGACCGGGCGGTCCAGTGAGCGCTGGGCGGCGAGTAGTCGCGCGCCCGAGAACGACGACACACACACCCGGTCCCAGGCGGCGGTGCGCTCGAGCACGGCGGCCAGCGGCGCGATGGTCCCCTCGTCCTTGAGGTCGATGTTGAACCGAAGGCCGGGGAAGGCACCGATCAGGTCCTCGAGCAGCGGGATCTCCTCGGAGCCGCCGATCCGCGCGGCCGAGACTTCTTTCCACGTGAGCTGCCGCACCTGGCCGGCCCGGTCGGTCACCCGGCCTAGGTCGGCGTCGTGAAAGGCGATCAGCTTGCCGTCGGCGGTCGACCTCGCGTCGGTCTCCAGGTAGGTGTACCCGAGCCGGGCGGCGTATTCGAAGGCCAGCCAGGAGTTCTCCGGCTTGTGCGCCGCCCCGCCCCGGTGGGCGAAGGCGAGCGGCCTGGGATGATCCAGGTAAGGAGCTGCCACGGGCATGATTATGCCCACTGGCCAGGCACATCCGGTGAACGGCGATCATCTGACGCGTTTCGTCAAGAAAAAGAGACGCCCATCGAACAGGCACGTCCGCCCCGGTAAGCCCAATCTCGGCTCAGCCCGGAACGGAGCGTGAACAAAGTCTCGCCTCTCCGCCCCCGGCCACCTCCCGCACTCGGCCACCCCGGCCCGTCTGCCTTCCGCAGATAACAGCAAGAAGCGTGGAGCCCCGTGCGGGCGGGCGCGAGCTCTCAGGAAACCGAGGAGGTCCACTCGCGCCGGCGGGCCTCGGCGAGGGCGATCGCGGCCGCGACCGCCACGTTCAGCGAGCCAACCCGGCCGACCTGGGGGATGTAGGCCACCGAGGCGACCGCGGCGAGCAGGGCGGGGGAGCAGCCATGGTCCTCGTTGCCGATCGCCAGGCACACGTCGCCGTCCAGTGGGGCCTCGAACAGCGGCAGCGCGCCCGCGGCGAGTTCCACGGCGATCACCCGGAACCCGTCGGCGGCCGCGGACTTCGCCGCCGCGGCGGGGGAGGGCTCACGGCAGGCGGACAGGAACCGGTGGGTACCCAGCGCGGTCTTGCCGACGGCAGGCACGTCAAGGTCGGGCGTGTTGCCGCACAGCCACACCGACTCGACGCCGAACGCGGCGGCCGTGCGGACGATCGACCCCACGTTGAAGGGCTGGCTGACCGAGTCGAGCAGCAGCGCAAGCCGCCCCTCGGTGCGCCGCCGCCACTCCCGGTTCAGCCGCTTCACATCGGTGGGGCGCATCTGCCGGGGCGGGCCGCCGGCGGCGCCCGCTGTGCTGACCCCGCCCGCCCCCCCGAGCCCGCCCGCCCCCCCAAGCGCACCGGGGTCGCCGGGGTCGCCCGTCAGTCCGTCGTCGGTGTCACTGGCCATCGGGAGACTCCCTCGTTCGTTCGGGATGGTCAATAAGCGAGTCAGTCACCCGCAGCAGGCGGTACCCGCTGCGCGCGGACAGCCGCTGCACCGCCCATCCCTCCTCTTTCTCCAGCCAGCCGTGCAACGAGTCGGCGCCTAGGTTGCGGCCCATCACCAGCGTCGCGGCGGCCCCGGGCGCGAGGCGGGCCAGCCAGCCGCGCAGCATGGCGTGCAACGGCCCCTTGCCGATGCGAACCGGCGGGTTCGACCAGATGCCCGCCAGCCGCGCCGGGATTTCGGCCGAGTCCGGCGGCACGCAGCGCACGTTGGACAACCCGGCACTCGCGGCGTTCGCGGCGGCGAGGGCCAGGGCGCGCTCGTTGACGTCGACCGCCCAGACGGTGGTGCCAGGTGCGCGGGCCGCGAGCGCGCAGGCGATCGGCCCGTAGCCGCAGCCCAGGTCGAGGAGGTCGCCCGACGCGGGCGGCAGCGGCCCCTCGGTGAGCAGCAGCCGCGTCCCCGGGTCAAGCCGGCTGGGGGAGAACATCCCCGAGTCGGTGGCCAGCTCCAGGTACAGGTCGGGCAGCACCACGCGGACCAGGCCGGGACGGTGCGCGGCCGCGGGCTGCGCGGCGAAGTATTGCTGCGACCCGGTCACCGGCTCACGGGCTGCTGCGCTGACGAGGCGGACTCGGCGGCGAGGGCGGGCGCGATGTACTTCCGCTGCATCCGCCGCTCGACGTAGAACGTCATGATGGGGACCGTCCCGGCGAGCAGCAGCAGCACGGTCGGCCCGGTCTTCATCTTGAGCTTCTGCGCGAGGATGTACGCGAAGATGATGTAGACGATGTACAGGAAGCCGTGCACCGTGCCGACGTTGTTGACGATCCATACATTGTGCGCGGCGACCTGCATCGGGATGCCGACAAAGCACACCACGATGATCAGGACGCCGGTGATGTAGGCCATCACCCGGTAACGGAGAGCGGCCGCGCGCATCGTCGGGGTCCTTCCTGCCTGCTCCAGTGTCCGGAGCCTCAATGTCCCGGGCAAAGCCTACTTGGGCCAGTACCCGGGGGTGCCCGCTATCGCGCGCTGATCCACTTGTTGTGCCCCTTTACCTCGGCATTCAGCTTCGCAAGGTAGGCGTTGTAGCTGGCGAGCTCGGCGTCGTCCGCGTCGTCGGCCGGCTGCTCGATCGGCCGTGTGCCGATCCCCGCGGGCAGGACCGGGCCGGATGCCGCCTCGGCCGCGGGCCCGGCGCCAGCGGTTCCCCCGCGCAGCCGGAACTCATCGCGCACCGTGCGCGCCCAGAACACGATCCCGAACCCAGCGAACAGCGGCCACTCGAACGTGTACGCCCAGCTGAGCCCGTTGCCCGCCATGGCCCGGTGAAACTGCCAGTCGCCAAGCCAGAGCATGCCCCAGCAGGCGAGCAAGACGAAGAGGAGCCACCCCAGCCAGCGCGGCCCGATAAGGAACCGCCAAACTGGGCCGGAAGCCGCCTGGGCAGCATCCGTTCCGGTAACGTCGGGGCCGGGCGCGTCGGGGCCGGGCGCGTCCGGGCCAGGCACGTCCGGGCCAGGCACGTCCG
>Ga0265338_10000437_pt1 | contig 74941 bp, 60 predicted proteins | sample 42126metaG_FD_193579 | JGI IMG/M metagenome (GOLD analysis project Ga0265338, IMG submission 193579) | Rhizosphere microbial communities from Carex aquatilis grown in University of Washington, Seatle, WA, United States - 4-21-26 metaG | ecosystem: Host-associated > Plants > Roots > Rhizosphere...
ACGCTGGTCGTTCAGCGGTTCGCAGTCCGGCGGCACGATCAGCGTGGTGGCCAGCAGCGGCTGCCCGAGCGCCTCCAGCAAGGCCAGCGTAATGGCGTGATCGGGCATGCGCAGGCCTATGGTCTTGCGCGAAGGATGCGACAAGCGCCGAGGCACCTCTTTGGTGGCTTCCAGGATAAAGACGTAAGGGCCTGGCATCACCGACTTGAGCAGGCGGTACTGGCGGTTGTCGACCATCGCGAACTGGCCCAGTTCGGATAGGTCGCGCACCAGCAAGGACAGGTGCTGCTTTTCATCGATGCCGCGGATGCGCCGCAGGCGCTGTACCGCCTCCTTGTCGTCCAGATGGCAGGCCAGCGCGTAGCTGGAATCGGTGGGCAACGCCACTACGCCGCCCTCATCGATGATTTGGGCGGCTTGCTTGATCAGCCGCGCTTGCGGGTTCTCGGGGTGAATCCGGAAAAACTGTGACATGAGGTCAAGACAATCCTGAAAGCCGACAGACGATAAAGCGACGAAAAATCAGACCACTCACAGCCAGTCTTGCCAGACCGGCGTCAAATCCGGCGGCAGCTGGGGCAAACCGCCCAGCACCGTATACGGTTCAGCCGGATCATGGAAGTCCGAACCGCGGGAGGCGCGAAAGCCATAGCGACGGGCAACGTCAGCATATTCGCGAAATTGGTCGGGGGTGTGACTGCCGGTCACGACTTCGATTGCGTCCCCGCCCAGCGACTTGAATTCATCGAACAGCGCGGCGAACTCGAGCTGCGTGTATCGATATCGCCCTGGATGCGCAATCACCGGGGTACCGCCCGCCGCCTTGACCCAACTGACCGCGTCGGGCAGCGACGCCCAGCGGTGCGGCACATAACCGGGCTTGCCCTCGCTCAGGTAACGCGCAAACACATCGCTGACCGATTTCGCCACGCCGCTCTCCACCAGGTGGCGGGCGAAGTGCGTGCGCGATATCAAGTCCGGGTTGCCGACGTATTTCAGCGCGCCTTCGTAGGCGTCCGGAATGCCTGCCAGCGCCAGCTGTCGCCCGATTTCCTGGGCACGAGCAAGCCGGCCATGGCGCGTTTGCTCGAGCCCCTGCGTCAGAGCCGCGCAGGCAATATCGACGTTTAGCCCAACCATATGCAGGGTGCGCGACGCCCAGGTCACGGAAATTTCCACGCCGGTCACGTAACCCATTCCGAGCGACTCGGCGGTTTCGCGTGCCGCGACCTGGCCGCCGATTTCATCATGATCGGTGAGCGCCCACAGTGTCACGCCGCCGTCGTGCGCGCGGCGCGCGACTTCCGATGGAGACAATAGCCCATCGGATACGGTGGAATGGCAGTGCAAGTCAACGTTTATCATCGTATTTTCTGAAGACATGCCTAATTGTAACGCAGCCCCCGCCCCATCGGGCTTCGCCCTACGCGCAGAAGCGTTCGATCAGGGTCGCTACCGTTTCGGGCTGATCGTGATGGAGCATGTGCCCCGCTTCCTCGATAAGGGTCTCACGCCAGTCCGAAAACGCCTTGAAGCGAGCCCGGAACTCATCTTCAGGGGTATCGCCTGCGATACGTCGCAGCGTCATCGAATCACGCCCTTCGACGTGCAGCACCGGCGCCTGGACCTGCGACCAGATCGCCATGACTTCGTCGAGCCGATAGGGTGTAGGTCCGGGTATCTTGTGCGCGGGGTCGCCCAGAATCTCGTATCTGCCATCGGCGGTGCGCGTCGACCAATGCTGCGCCAGAAATGCGGCGCGCTCGGTGTTCAAGCGCGGGTTCGTGCGGCGCAATTGAGCGGCCACGCCGTCCAGCGCATCGTACGTGCGCATGCGTGGCGGGTCGCGCAACGCGTCTAGCCACGTGGCCATGCGCTTGGGTGCGTCGCCGGTCCGGCCCGCATTCATGCCGAAGCCTTCCAGGTCCACAACCCGCCGCACGCGCGCGGGGCGCACGCCGGCGTACAAACAGGCCAGATTGGCGCCCATGCTGTGGCCAACCAGGTTGACAGGCTGCCCCGGTGCATAGTGGTCGAGCACGCCATCGAGATCGGCCAGATAATCGGGAAAGTAATAGTGACCGCCGCCCTTTTCCCGTACCGGCCATGCTGACTGGCCAAACCCGCGCGCGTTGGGCGCAATCACGCGCCATGGCTGGCTGAGCGCGTCGACCACGAATTGGAACGAGGCCGCCACGTCCATCCAGCCGTGCAGCATGAACAAAGGCGGCGCATCGATGGGACCCCACTGATGAATTGCCAGGCGCTGACCGTGCACGGTCAGAAATTCGGTGGTGTGAGTTTGCATACCTTAACTATCCAATAAATCACGACGGGTTTTCGAGCGCGGCGAGTTCGAACGCGTCGAAGCCGGCCGCACGCCGGGCTTCCAGATTGAACGGCCCTTTCAGACGAGGTGCTTCGTAGTGCCGTGCCAGTCGCTCGTAGGTGGCATGCGGCTCAAGCTCGCGCGCTTCGCATAGGTGGCGGAACCAGCGATTGCCGATCAGCACATGGCCGATCTCGTCGCGCAAGATCACGTCGAGAATTTCCGCCGCGGCGTGATCGCCTGCCTGCGCCAACCTCGCGCGTATCGGCGCGCACGCGTCCAAGCCGCGCGCTTCCAGCGTGCGGGGCACGAGTGCCATGCGTGCGAGCACGTCGCCGTCGGTCTTGAGAGCCATTTCCCACAAGCCGTCATGCGCGGTGAAATCGCCGTAAGCATGGCCAAGCTTCACCAAATGCGCGCTGAGCAGACTGAAGTGATGTGCCTCTTCGTGCGCGACTTTGAGCCAGTCCGCGTAGTACGCGCGCGGCATGCCCGCAAAACGCCAGACGGCATCCAGCGCCAGATTGATCGCGTTGAATTCGATATGGGTCAGTGCGTGCAACAACACGGCGCGGCCTGCCGCCGTATGCATGCTGCGCCGCTCCAACCGGCGTGGGTCGACCAGTTCGGGCCGCTGCGGGCGTCCGGGCAGATCCGCCGGCTCACTCAAGGTGGCGTGGCAATCCACGGTAACGGCTTCGCGCGCGAAGCGCTCGGCTAACTCGCGGGTCGCCTGTGCTTTCGCCCACGGATCGCGCACCCGGCAGATTGCGCATGCGGCGGCACGCAGTTCCCGGCTGATCTCCACGGGGACAGGTCCTGGCGAGGGTGTGGGCGGCTCCAGGGGGACGGTGAAATTCATCTGAACGTTCGATCGATAAGGTTGAAATTCGGTAAAACGGGCCCATCTGCTTTCGTCGGACGTAATAACGCGGACGCGACCCCGGTTAATCGGACTAACAGCGCTTACCAAACCAAGCAGACCGAACCAAGCGACTGTCGTGAGCCGAGCGGCCCACGAATCATGCTTGGCGCTCTCGGGTGACGAGGGGGTTTACAATACGCACTTGACGCATGCTAACCGGCATTCATTCTTTTCGTATGCAGCGAGCGCCCATTGCCCCCCCGAATCATAAGGGCATTGGGTACCGATGCCCCATTTTTTCAGGACTTCCGGCAGTTGTCCGGCGGACTTCAGGAGCTCAACTTGGCAATTTTCAAGCTTGGTAACGATGTCCCTACCGTTCATGAAACGGCTTTCGTTGCCGAATCGGCCACGATTATCGGCAAGGTGACGCTCGGCGAGAACTCCAGCGTCTGGCCGGGCGTAGTCATACGCGGCGACAACGAGCGCATCACGGTCGGCGACTGCAGCAATGTGCAGGAAGGCGCCGTATTGCATACCGATCCTGGCTACCCGCTCAATATCGAAGCGCAAGTCACCATCGGGCATCAAGTGATGCTGCATGGTTGCACGATCAAGGAAGGCTCGCTGGTCGGCATCCAGGCGGTGGTTCTGAACGGCGCGATAATCGGCCGGAACTGCTTGGTGGGCGCCGGTGCCGTGGTGACGGAAGGCAAGGTGTTTCCCGACAACTCGCTGATCCTGGGCGCGCCGGCCAAGGTGGTCCGTGAACTCGGGGCCGCCGACATCGAACGGATGCGCTCGGCCACGGCGAGCTACGTCGAACGCCGTAGCCTGTTCAAAGAAAGCCTGGTCCGGATCGCGTAAGACGGCAAGCGGCTAGCGGCTAGCGGCAAGCGGCAAGCGGCAAGCGGCAAGCGGCAAGCGGCAAGCGGCAAGCGGCAAGATCATACCGCGGCCGTCGAAACAGGTCAGTACGAGCAAGCACATGCGCACGCGTTCGAGCGTGCGTTTATCTTCAAGAATACGAGGTTGTCGTGAACGATCAGTTGCAGAAATTCATGTTTAACACCGCACCGGTGCGCGGCGAGATAGTTGCGTTGCATAGTACTTGGCGCGAGGTGCTTGCACGTCGCAGCTACCCGGCGCCCATACGCGTGCTGCTTGGTGAAATGATGGCCGCCGCCGCGCTGCTGTGCGCCAACCTCAAATTCGACGGCGCCCTGGTGATGCAGATCCATGGCGACGGACCGGTCAAAATGCTGGTCGTCCAGTGCAATTCGGACCTGACCATGCGCGCCACCGCCAAAATAGTCGGCGAGATCGACGATGCGGCGACGCTGACCGAGCTCGTCAACCTCAATGGCGGTGGGCGCTGCGCAATCACGCTCGACCCGGCCAACAAGATGCCTGGCCAGCAACCTTACCAAGGCATCGTGCCTCTGTCCGACGAGAACGGTCCGCTGACCAATATGGCGCAGGTGCTGGAACACTACATGCGCCATTCCGAGCAGCTCGACACGCGCCTGTGGCTCGCCGCGGACGACGACCGCGCCGTGGGCATGCTGCTGCAAAAATTGCCGGGCGACGGGGGCATCCTGCCGCATCCGGGCGAGCACGATCTCGATACCTGGGATCGCGTCTGCCATTTAAGCGCGACGCTCACGCACGAAGAACTACTCGGTGTCGACTCCGAGACGCTGCTGCGCCGCCTGTTCTGGCAGGAAAACGTGCGACGTTTCGAGCCGGCTACCACCCGCTTCCTGTGCTCCTGCTCGCGCAGCAAGGTCGGCGGCATGCTGCGCATGCTCGGGCGCGACGAGGTCGATGACATCGTCGAAGAACGCGGCGACGTCGAAGTGCACTGCGAATTTTGCAATCAACGCTATGAGTTCGATTCGGTCGACGTTGCGCAATTGTTTGCGACCGATTCGATCACTACCGCAATGAGCGAGGCGCCCGAATTGAAACACTGACCCGCGGATGGTCCAGCCAAACGCAGGTCGGAATCAAGAGTATGAGCGCGAGATATGGGCGCAAGTGATAAGCAAAATAGCCGCTTCTAGCAAGCGGCTATTTTTTTACTGTATGACTGGCGTTTGATGCAGACAGGGTCCCCGCTCCCTTCCCCCCTTTGCCCACTTTTTTCTTGTCGTGCAAAGTACGTGGCGGCGGATCCGGCACCACGCGCGCGGGCGCAGCCGACATTTCGCCGCGGGTCGACGAAGCGGGCATTGCGACGCTGCTCAAGGCGGTCGGCAAGGGCTGGTTCGGCGAAACGAACTGCACGAAAATCTCGCTATCCTTGATCATGCCCAGTTCGTAGCGGGCCCGCTCTTCAACCGCATCGGTGCCCTGCTCCAGATCCTGCACTTCGCCCTTGAGCCGCTCGTTGCGCTGTCTCAGGTCTTCATTTTTTTGTTCTTGAGCCACGAGTTGATGCTCGAGGTCGCGAACCCGAAGCCAGCCGCCGTGGCCCCACCAAAGGGGGTACTGGATCAGTACCAGCAGGGAGATCAGAACGACAGTGACAAGCCGCATTGCCGGGAGGCCTTCGCCGAGTCAGAGTGTGAAGTCAAGATAGACGGATGCCGGGCGTCGCACCAGCGACACCCGGCATCGGAAACTGCGCCGCGCTATCTGTGTCATCGCGGAGCTCCGCCCTTGCTTAGCGCAGGTTATAGAACGCTGAACGGCCCGGATAGCTGGCGATATCGCCCAGATCTTCCTCGATGCGCAGCAGCTGATTGTATTTGGAAATGCGATCGCTGCGGGACAGCGATCCCGTCTTGATCTGGCCGGCGTTCAGGCCCACCGCGATATCCGCAATGGTCGAATCTTCGGTTTCGCCCGAGCGATGTGAAATCACCGACGTGTAACCGGCACGCTTGGCCATTTCAACTGCGGCAAAGGTTTCGGTCAAGGTGCCGATCTGGTTGATCTTGATCAGGATCGAATTGGCGATGCCGCGGTCTATCCCTTCCTTGAGCGTGCGCGTGTTGGTCACGAACAAGTCGTCGCCCACCAGTTGCAATTTCTTGCCGAGCTTGTCGGTCAGAATCTTCCAGCCGTCCCAATCGTTTTCGGACATGCCGTCTTCGATCGAAACGATGGGGAATTTGTCCGCCAGTGTGCCGAGGTAATCGGCGAATTCCGACGCCGACAACTGCAGGCCTTCACCGGCGAGTTGATACTTGCCGTCGTGATAAAACTCGGTCGAAGCGCAATCGAGCGCCAGCAGCACATCCTCGCCCGCACGATATCCGGCCTTTTCAATCGCTTGGAGCACGGTCGACAGACACTCTTCGTTGCTCGCGAAATTCGGGGCGAAACCGCCTTCGTCACCAACCGAGGTACTCAGGCCGCGATCCGACAAGATCTTCTTCAGCGCATGAAACACCTCGGCGCCGCAACGCAGCGCTTCACGAAACGTCGGCATGCTCACCGGCATAATCATGAATTCCTGGATGTCCAGGCTGTTGTTTGCGTGCGCGCCGCCATTGATGATGTTCATCATCGGCACCGGCATTTGCATCGGGCCGGAGCCGCCGAAATAACGATACAGCGGCAAGCCAGCCTCTTCGGCCGCGGCTTTCGCGACCGCCATGGACACCGCCAGCATCGCGTTGGCGCCCAGGCGCGACTTGTTGTCGCTGCCGTCGAGCTCGAGCAAGGTCTTGTCGAGAAACGACTGTTCGGATGCATCCAGGCCCATGATGGCCTCGGAGATTTCGGTATTCACGTGCTCTACCGCCTGCAACACGCCTCGACCCAGATAACGGCTCAGATCGCCATCGCGCAACTCGATCGCTTCGCGCGAACCGGTAGAAGCGCCCGACGGCACGGCCGCGCGGCCCATGGTGCCCGATTCGAGCAGGACATCGCATTCGACGGTGGGGTTGCCGCGCGAATCCAAAATTTCGCGGCCGATGATATCAACGATAGCGCTCATGGTTTCCTCAAAAATAAAAACAGATAGTCCGCTCAGCAGTTTTATCCCAATCAGGGCCGTCCGCGCACCGAGGTCGATCCCTAACTTCCATATAAACACTGCCGTCTTGCGTATTCCCGTCGAACAACTCGGCAGGTATGCACGCCGGGTCCGATACCTTCGACAGAATCCAATTGATTTTGCTGCGTTATTTTGCTGCTTTAGTCTGCAAATATCTCAGGCAGGCTTCGCTAGCATGTCTGGCCGTGAAGCCTGAGCCGAACGGTCCCAACACCTCGTTGGCCGCGTTTCCCAGGAAATCGCTGGTTATCAGTTGAAATCCTGCTCGAGGAAACCCTGGCTCTTCACGACCTGATCGATCGCCGTCAGCGTTTGCAGCAATTCCTTCATGCGCCGTAACGGCACGGCGTTCGGACCATCCGACTTGGCCTGGGACGGGTCGGGATGGGTTTCCATAAACAAGCCCGCCACACCGCTCGCCACCGCTGCACGGGCCAATACCGGCACGAACTCGCGCTGGCCGCCCGAAGTGCTGCCCTGCCCGCCAGGCAATTGCACGGAATGGGTGGCGTCGAACACCACCGGCGCGCCGGTTTCCCGCATGATCGCAAGCGAGCGCATGTCGGAGACCAGGTTGTTGTACCCGAAAGACGCGCCGCGTTCGCACGCGAAAAACCGATCTTCGGAAAGCCCCGCTTCACGGGCCGCCGCGCGCGCTTTGTCGATCACGTTCACCATATCGTGCGGCGCGAGAAATTGACCTTTCTTGATATTCACCGGCTTGCCCGAGCGGGCGCAGGCGTGAATAAAATCGGTCTGCCGGCACAGGAAGGCCGGCGTCTGCAGCACGTCCACCACCGACGCGACTTCCTCGATTTCATCTTCCGAATGGACGTCGGTCAGGATAGGCACGCCGATCTGGCGACGCACTTCATCAAGAATGCGCAGCCCTTCGCTGCGCCCCAGCCCCCGGAACGACGACCCGGAACTGCGATTGGCCTTGTCGTAGGAGGACTTGTAGATGAACGGCACGTTCAGCGCGCTGCAAATTTCCTTGAGCGTGCCAGCCGTGTCGAGCGCCATTTGCTCAGACTCGATCACGCAGGTACCGGCAATCAGGAAAAACGGCTGGTCCAGGCCCACCTCGAAATCGCACAGCTTCATCGCTTAGCTCCCGGTTCCAGTCTGCTGGGCGGTCTGCACGCTCTGCACGTTGCTTGCCGCGGCAACATCGAGCGCCGCCAGCGCCTCGCGCGCCTCAAGCGCCTCGACGCCCTGGCGATGTTTCAACGCGGCTTCGATATACGAGCGAAACAGCGGATGGCCGTCGCGCGGCGTCGAGGTGAATTCCGGGTGAAACTGGACCCCGACAAACCACGGATGCAAGCTTTCGGACAACTCCATCATCTCGGGCAGGTCTTCGCTCGGCGTGCGGGCGCTGATGATCATGCCTTTGGCCTCAAGCTGAGGCACGAAACGGTTGTTGACCTCGTAGCGATGACGGTGGCGTTCGTTGACGTCGACGCCGTAGATCTGCGCAGCCTTGGTGCCGGGTTTGACCGGGCAACGTTGCGAACCCAGGCGCATCGTGCCGCCCAGATCCGAATCTTCGGTACGCGTTTCGACGCGGCCATCGCGGTCATACCATTCGGTGATCAACGCGACCACCGGGTTCGGCGTGGCCGGTTCAAATTCCGTGCTATTGGCCTTGGAAAGCCCAGCCACATTGCGCGCAAATTCGATCACGGCCAACTGCATGCCCAGGCAGATGCCGAGGTATGGCACACGCGCCTCGCGGGCAAAGCGTATCGCTTCGATCTTGCCTTCGGTACCGCGTCGGCCGAAACCGCCCGGAACCAGCACGCCATCGAGGTGAGCAAGCGCGGCCGGGCCGTGCTTCTCGATTTCTTCCGAATCGATGTACTCGATGTTCACCTTGGTCGAGGTGTAGATCGACGCATGCTTGAGCGCTTCGATCAGCGATTTGTACGATTCGGTCAGCTCGACGTACTTACCGACCATCCCGATCGTTACTTCATAACGCGGATTTTCGATTTCGTGCACGAGCTTGGCCCAGACCGTCAGATCGGCCGGATTGGGGGCAAGCTTGAGTTCGTCGCAAATAATGCCGTCCAGGCCCTGGTCGTAGAGCATCTGCGGAATTTTGTAGATGCTGTCCGAATCCCATACCGAAATGACGGCGTCTTGCGGCACGTTCGAAAACATCGAAATTTTCGCGCGCTCGTCGTCGGGAATCGGTCGGTCGGCACGGCACAGCAAGGCGTGGGGCAAAATACCGATTTCGCGCAGCTTCTGCACGCTATGCTGGGTCGGCTTGGTTTTCAGCTCGCCTGCGGTGGTGATGTAGGGCACCAGCGTCAAGTGCGCGAAGCACACGTGATTGCGCCCTAAACGCAGGCTCATCTGCCGCGCAGCTTCGAGGAACGGTAGCGATTCGATATCGCCGACCGTGCCGCCGATTTCGACAATCGCGACATCCGGCTCGCCCGAGGTCGCCGCTTGTGCGCCCCGTTCGATAAACGCCTGGATTTCGTTGGTGATGTGCGGAATGACCTGCACCGTCTTGCCGAGATACTCGCCTCGGCGTTCCTTGCGGATTACCGATTCGTAGATCTGACCCGTGGTGAAGTTGTTGCCCTTGCGCATCTTCGTGCTGATGAAGCGCTCGTAGTGACCGAGATCGAGATCGGTTTCCGCGCCATCTTCGGTGACAAATACCTCTCCGTGCTGGAAAGGACTCATCGTGCCGGGGTCAACGTTGATGTAGGGATCGAGTTTGAGGAGTGTAACTTTCAGGCCGCGTGATTCTAAGATCGCAGCCAGTGAGGCGGCAGCAATTCCCTTACCCAGGGAAGAGACTACGCCGCCGGTGACGAAAACATATTTGGTCATCGCTGGAGTGTTCGCGAGAAAGCCGGATTATACCGTAAGACGCACCCCCACTTCAGCCCGAGGACCGGGAAATCGCAGAGTTTTTTTGCTTGACGTGCGCGTCAGCCTTTGAGGGTGGGATGCCTCGCCCCCGTCGCACCTCATGAAAACGGCGCTTCGGGTCCAGGCCCGGTCATGCGTATCGAGCGGTATCCCGCACGTTCGGCGGACTTTCAGCGCGCTTGCGCCAGACCGTGCATCATGCTTTGCAGCGCGCGAGCCGTTTCCAGCGGTTTCTCCATCGGAAACAGATGACTGCCTTCAATCCACTCCACGGCCGCGCCGGTCAGCCGGCGCGTCGCCGTTAATCCCACCTGGCGCACTTCGCGTGAGTGGGTTCCGGCGAGAAATCCGACCGGCACCGCAACGCCCGGCGCCAGACGCGCGCTTAGTGTGTGCGGCAAGGTGCGATAGATCAAATATTCGATCTCACGGTCGAAACTCAGCGCGCGGCCGCCCTGCGGGGTCGCTACGGTGCCGTAATCGACGTAATCGGCCAGCATGCGCTCGTCCCAGCGTGCAAATGCCGGTTTGGCGTGGAAATGCCGCCAAACTTCGTCGCGGCTGGCCCAGTGCATGCGGCGCTTCTTGGTCACGACGGCGGGCGAAAGCCGGTCGTCCAGGCCCGTCCATTGCGATACGCGCAGCAGATTGCTGCGCCAGCCCGCGATCACGGGCGCATCGAGCATCACCACGCCTTTGACCCAGTGCGGCTTTTTCAGCGCCGCCATCAAGCTCAAATAGCCGCCCAACGAATGCCCTACCAGCCAGACCGGGCGTTCGTAGTTGCTGGCGACCGACTCTAGCAGTTGCTCGACCAGATGCGGCCAATCGCGCGTTACCGGAAAGCGCGGATCGTGGCCATACCGTTCGACCGCGCGTATTTCGTAGTCGTCAGCCAGTTCGGCAAAGATGGTTCGATAGGTCGATGCAGGAAAGCCGTTGGCGTGCGAAAAATGAATGACGTCTTTCAAGGAACCCCCTCCGTTTGCCGCTGGCCGAGAAAACGCCCAGCCACGCATACTCGTGCTCGCCTGCTTCTTCTGGCCGCCGGCTTCTTCTGGCCGCCGGCTCCCGTGCCCGCCAATCAAGCCACCAAGCCACGGTCGCCGTGCGCCAACGGGTTCGCCGAACTCAGCGGTCCATCCAGTAACGCCGGTGCGTCGTGCGATAGCGCTGCACTTCTAGCGTTTGCGCAGCCGTTTCGAATTGCACTGCGCCATCGCGATCGCTGCGATACGTTACCGCGCCGCGCGCCGCATACCGCGCAACCACGCGCTGATGCGGGTGATGGAAGCGATTGCGGTAGCCTACCTGAAACACCACATGACGCGGGACAATTGCATCAAGAAAATCGGGCGTCGACGAACTCAGGCTGCCGTGGTGCGGCGCAAGCAGTATATCCGCCCTCAATTGACCGGCCTGCGCTGCCGCAACTTGCGCGATCAACGCCTGCTCGGCAGGTGCCTCGATATCGGCAGTCAGCAGGGCCGCGTGGGACGCGTTCGAGATTCTCAGCACGCATGCCGTCTGATTGGGTGCCGACGCATCGGGTGCGGCCGCCGGCCATAAAAAGGCAAATGTTACGCCGTCCCACTGCCAGTGTTGCGCGGCGTGGCATGGCGCCCGGTCTGCCACGCCCGACGTTTGCGCCTGCGTCCAAAGCCCGTGAGCGGGCGGCAGCGAAGCGCGCAGGACGCCAACCCGCAGCGCCTGCATGACAGCCGGTGCCCCCGCGGCATGATCGCTGTCGCCGTGGCTGATCACCAGCATATCCAGCGATACGAACCCTCGCCCCTGCAGATACGGCACCACCACCCGCGCACCGGCGTCTCCCGTGGTGGGGCCCGTGCCGGTGTCGAATAGCAGGCGATGGTGCGCGGTTTCGACCAGCGTCGCGCCGCCCTGCCCAACATCGAGCACGGTCATGCGGAACTCGCCCGCGGCCGGAGCGCTGGACGCCGGCCATAGCAAAGGCAGCCACAGGCACGCGGCCCAACGCCGCAACGGCCAACCGCGGGGCATCAACCACCAGAGCACCCCGAGCGCGGCCAACGCGAAAGGCAACGGCTTGGGAAAAGGCACGCGCCATATCCAACGCGGCGCGCAAAGCACGTCGAGGTAGGCCGCCAGCCCGCTCAAGCCGGCATGCGCGGCATGCAAGGCCCATGCGTCCAGCGGCGCCGGCAACACCACACCGAGCAGTACCGCAGGTGTCACAAAAAAGCTGACCCATGGGATCGCAAGCAGGTTGGCCGGCACGGCCAGTAAAGGAACCAGGGCGAACCACGCGACGCCTAAAGGCAGTAGCGCCAGTGTCAATGCGCCATGTAAATTGAGCAGGTCGACCAGCCGCCGCCAGCAAGTTTGCAAAAACAGGCCCACGCTGCCGGGCTGCCGCAAGCGCGGTTGCGCCGATGTCTCGCCAGCGGTGCAACTGACATCGAGCTTGGGCTGCACTCCGGATCTGTCGCGCTTCGACGCCCGTTCGTCGCGCCTGCGCGGGGATTCGTCACGTACCATGCGGCTGGACGCAAGCACCAGCGCCCCGACCGCGCCGAACGACATCTCGAAGCCGGGCGACGCCACCGCCCACGGATCTATCGCCACCACGATGCCAAGCGCCCATGCCAGCACCGTCGACACCCCGGTCTGGCAACCGCCCAGCCGCGCAAGTGCGGCCACCAGCAACATCCACCAGGCCCGCTGTGCCGGCACGCCAAACCCGGCCAGCGCGACATATAGCCCACCGCCCAATATCGCCGCCAGCACGGCCGCGTGCTGGGCCGGGAGGATCAGCGGCAATGGCAAGCCCAGCCGAGCCGCCGCGCGCCACAGTGCGGTCGCGCAAACGGCTAGCAAACCCGCCACCAGCGACACGTGCAAACCGGAGATCGCGACCAGGTGATTGGTGCCAGTCCCGGTAAAACGTTGCCAATCGTCATGCGCAATCGCCGCCTGCATGCCGATGGCGAGGGCCACCACCACGCCAGCGTGCGGCGCACCCGGGAGCCCGGCCTCGATCCGCTCGCGCGTGCGCATTCGCCAGCGGTCCAGCGCCGCGAGCGCGGCACTCGGCTGCCAGCCGCGCGCGAGCTCAGCCGCTACCGGCGCGGGCATCTCACGCACCTGCCCGCTCGCGCGGATATCGCGCTCCAGCATCCCACGCTCCGTATCGAAGCCGCCGGGGTTGGCGCTACCGTGCACGCGACGCAAGCGTACGGTCAACTGCCACTGCCGCCCCGGCTGCAACTGCTGCGCCAGCTGAGGAGCCGGCCGATACCAGCTCAGCAGAATCTTGCGCGGAAAATGATCGAAATCGACCTTGGCAACAGGATCCTTTTCCGACTTGGTCACATTGATTACGCTACCGACCTCGAACGCGAAACGCATGCCTTGCGCGAACGGCTCCGGCACCCCGACAATGTGCCCGCTCACGCGCACGTCGCGGCCCTCGATCTCAGCAGGCAATGCATAGGCGAGCCGCAACTGCGCCCGCCACTCGGCCCAGCCAAAGCCGGCACTCAACGCCAGGCCGACCAAGGCAAGCTGCGTAAGCCAGCGCGCCCCGTACCCCCGCACCCGTTGCGTCCGACGCTGCGCGCAGTGTGCGGCCAGCGCCAGCGCAGCGCACGCTCCCAGGTAAATCAGGCAGTGCAAGTCACCCGGCAACGCTGCCGCTTGCTGCAACATCCATGCGCCCAGCGCAAACGCACACCACGCGGTTCTGATCACGCAGCACCTTCTCATACGGACGCACCCGCAGGCTCACGGCGCGAGCCCACAGCTTGTTGGTGGATTGGGTAGCTTGGGAATCGGGGTATCCGGCGCCCGAAAGAATTATCGAGCGCAACGGTGCGGCCAGGGCGCTACGCGACGCATCTTGGCCATCATGCATAGCGCAAAGCGGCCGGAATCAAAAGAGCGGGAATCGATAGCCGCCGACGCACGGTCTATCGGATTGTGAAAATCGGGGCGTGCAAGCCTCGCTTACTTCGTCGCGCCCGAAGCGTCGTACACTGCCTGTACGTCCGTCAACCACACACGCTTCTGGCGCTTCAGGTTCTCCAGCACCCGACGCAGCGCTGCCGCGCCCGAAGGCGTCCCGACGACGAACGGATGAATCCCGATTGCGACCACCGTCGCCTCGCGCTTGGGATCGGCCGCGGCCTCGTCGGCCAACTCGGTCACATATTCGATCCACAGCCGCTCCAGATCGACCGGCTCTTTTGCTCGCGACAAATACTGCCCCATGTCCACGGTGATGGGCGGATAGGGAATCGTCACCAGCGGCCCCGTCTAGGTGTCGCACAGGTTGTGCCTAGACGAGGTGCAATCTCACGAGAACAGCAGGAGATGCAGCACCAAGGGCGAACTATCGAGCCGAATCGCGCAACCGCGGCAATGCGTCGTGCGCATTGGCCGTTGTGCGCAGCGCCAGATCTTCGGGGGGCAAGCCGCGCAATTCGGCCAGCACAAGGCCGATGCGCACGACCTGCTCGGGGTCGTTGCGTTCTTTATAACGCCAGGACGGCGCAATATCGGGTGCGTCGGTTTCCATCACGATCGCCTCCAGCGGCAGTTGCTGCGCCAGTCGGCGAATCTGTAGCGCCCGATCGAAGGTCAGGTTGCCGCCAAACCCTAGTTTGAAACCCTGCTTCAGAAACGCTTCCGCTTGCTGAAAACTGCCATTGAACGCATGGGCGATGCCGCGGCCCACACCCTGGCGACGTAAGCCCTTGAGTACCTGATCCTGCGATTTGCGCACATGGCAGATGGCGGGCAGATCGAAATCGCGGGCGATCTTCAGTTGTTCGTTATAGAAGTATTGCTGACGGGTTTCGTCCAGGCTGACGAAGTAATCGAGGCCGATTTCGCCGATGCCGACGAAGCGCGGATCATCGAGCGACGCCTCGACCTCGAGGCGCAGCACGGCCAGGTCCGAGTCGAGCGCAGCAGCGGTAAACAGCGGGTGTATCCCGAGTGCATAGGCGCCGCCTTCGATTCGATGAGCCAATTCCCGCACGCGCGTAAAGTTCGCGCGGTAGACCCCGGGAATCACGATACGCGACACACCGGCCGCGTGTGCGTTACGTGCAAGCTCGTCACGATCGGCGTCGAATTCGCTTGCATCGAGATGACAGTGAGTATCGATCCACATACGTTATCCGCCTGCCTACCGAAATTACGCGGCCGAAATTACATGGCCGAAATTACACGGGCACCGAGGGTTCCTCGGTAAGCTGACCGTCGGCCAGCCGCACCACGCGATCGCATCGCGCGGCCAGCGACGTGTCGTGCGTCACGATCACGAAGCTCGTGTTCATCCGCTCGCTCAATTCGAGCATCAGCTTGAACACGGTCGTTGCGGTGTGGCTATCGAGATTCCCCGTCGGTTCGTCGGCCAGCACGCATGCCGGTTCCGTGACCAGTGCACGCGCCACCGCCACGCGCTGCCGCTCGCCGCCGGACAGCTCCGACGGACGATGCTGGGCGCGGTCGGCCAGGCTCACCCGTTCGAGCATCGCCATCGCCGTGTCGCGAGCCTGGTCGGCCGGCATGCGACGGATCCACAAGGGCATGGCGACATTGTCGAGCGCGGTGAATTCGGGCAGCAAGTGATGGAATTGGTAGACAAACCCGAGCGCGCGGTTGCGCAGGTCGTTGCGCTCGCGCTCGCGCAGCGCGGTAAACGGCTTGCCCAGCAACGACACGGTGCCGGCACTGGGCTCGTCCAGGCCACCCAGCACGTGCAACAGCGTACTTTTCCCCGAGCCTGACGCACCGACGATCGCCAGCTTCTCGCCGCGATACACCGAGAGTTGCGCGCCTTGGAGCACGTCGAGCGTGGTCAGCCCCTGAACGAACGTTTTGGTGATGCCCGACGCGTCGAGCACGATTTCGGAGTTCCGATTATTCATAACGCAATGCCTCGGCCGGTCGAACTTTGGCCGCGCGCCAACTTGGATATAGCGTCGCCAGCGACGACAGGACAAAGGCCATGATACCGATCCGCAAAACATCGCCGCCTTCGAGATCGGACGGCAATTCGTTGATGAAATACACACTGGGCGGCAGGAACTGGATGCCGAGCAGATGTTCGATCATTGGCACCACTGTCGGAATGGAGGCTGCGATCAGCGAGCCAAACGCCACACCGAGGATGGTGCCGATCAAGCCTATCGTCATGCCCTGGATCACGAAGATCTTCATGACCGAGCCCGGTTGCGCGCCCAAGGTGCGCAGAATCGCGATATCGGCCTGCTTGTCGGTCACCGTCATTACCAGCGACGACACCAGGTTGAACGCCGCGACCGCGATGATCAGCGCGAGGATGATGAACATCATCCGTTTTTCGATCTGCACCGCCGAGAACCAGGTCTTGTTCTGCTGTGTCCAGTCGCGGATATAGAGATCGCCACTCAGCGTATGCGAGAGCTGCACCGCCACTTGCGGCGCTTTCTGCATGTCCTTCAGGCGCAGTCTCACGCCCGTGGGCGCGGTGAGCCGGAACAAGGCTTCGGCGTCGTGTATCTCGATCAGCGCCAGCGAGCTATCGTATTCGTAATGCCCCGACACGAACACGCCCGCCACGGTGAATTGCTTAAGCCGCGGCAACATCCCCGCGGGCGTGATGGTGCCCTGCGGCGCGACCAGCGTGATCTTGTCGCCCACCGTTACGCCAAGGCTGGTCGCCAAATCGCCGCCCAGCACGATGCCGAATTCGCCGGGCTTCAGGTCGCTCAGTTGGCCGCCCTTCATTTCGCTGGCGATATCGGACACTTTGGCTTCCAATGCCGGGTCGACGCCGCGCAGCAACACCCCACTGACCGCATCGTTGCGCGTGAGCAGCGCCTGCTCCTCGACATACGGGGCGGCGGCCATCACCTCGGGATTGCGCAACGTTTCGGTCGAGGTCTGTTGCCAGTTCGGCATCGTGCCTTCGGGCGAAAAAATCTCGACGTGAGCCAGTACGGAAAGCATCCGGTCGCGCACGTCGCGCTGGAAACCGTTCATCACGGACAGCACGACGATCAGCGCCGCCACACCCAGCGCAATGCCGGACATCGAAATCATCGAAATAAAAGAAATGAAGCCGTTGCCCGAACTGCGTTTGCCGGCGCGCGTGTAACGCCAGCCAATCTGCCACTCATAAGGTAATTTCAAGCGTATCCTTTTTAGTCGTTACCTGTGCCGGGCTCCGCGGATGGGGACCCGCGGCGCCTCTCTGAAGCGCGCGGCGCATCTTTGCAACTGCCGGCGCCTCGCTGAAACTCGCGGCGCCTCTTGGGGTTCGGTCGCCGTTCTCTGCGCTTCGCGAAGTTTGCCATACAATGCGATCCACTATGCATGCCAAACGTCTCCACCTGCTCGTCCCCTTTGCCCTGCCCGCCGCGGTCCACGCAGATGCCCTGCTGCGAGACTTGGAGCGCCCCGGGCTCGAAAAGTTGCTGCAACGCGCCACCGTGACCGAGAGCGAGCACGGTGCGGATTTCCAACGCACCCTGCCGCACGAGCGCTGGCTGGCGCGCCGTTTCGGCGTAGTGGACGGCACTCAGACCGATTCCGCGCCGCTGGCCCCTTATATGCTATTGGCCGATGGCGGCACACCGGGCGCCGAAAACTGGGCCTGCATCGAACCGGTGCATATCCAGATTGCCCGCGATCATCTGGTGCTGGTCGACCCGGGCAGCCTCGCGCTGAGCCGGGAAGATGCCGCCCTGCTGCTCGCGCAAGCTCGACCCTTGATCGAGGAACTAGGCTTGACGCTAAGCGCACCCGACCCGCTGCGCTGGTATGTACACGGCAGCGCCTTGGGCATCGTGGCTGGCGCGTCGCCGCTGCGGGCGAGCGGGCGCAGCATCGAGATCTGGCTGCCCCATGACATGCGGGCCGGCCAGGCCGCGGCCGATGTCGGCTCCAAAGAAGCCAAGCGCTCGACCTTCTGGATGAAACTGCAAAACGAAGTCCAGATGGCATGGTTCGAACACCCGGTCCACGATAACCGTGCTGCGCTGGGCTTGCAGCCTGCCAACTCGATCTGGCTACACAGCCAGGGCCAGTTGGTGCCGGTCAAACGCGCGTTCGACAGCGTATTTTCCGCGCAACCGGCGACTCGCGGCCTGGGCCTCGCCGCCAATGCCCACAGCGCGCCGCGCCCGACGCGGCTGGCCGAATTGCCCGCGACCACGCTGGCTGCAACGACGCTGGTGGAGCTCGACACGCTGACGCTGCCGTTTCTGCATGAAGATTGGTACGAGTGGCGCAACGGCTTGGGCAGCCTGGAGCAGGACTGGTTCGCACCGGCGCTGGACGCGCTCGAAGACGGCCAGCTCGATGCCGTCGCGCTCACGCTATGCGGTGAAACCCATTGCCTCACGCTCACCACCACGCGCGGCGATTTGCGTAAATTCTGGCGCCGCCGCGCCTTTGCCTCGCTCGCCACCGAATGACCCAAATCAAAACACGCCCGAGCGCTCCCGCGGACATACAAGTCCTGATCGAACGTGGACTGCACCCCGTTATGGCTCGCCTGTACGCCGCACGCGGCGTGCGCGACCCCAGCGAAATCGAAACCGCGCTCGCGCATCTGCTGCCGCCCGCACTGCTCAAAGGCATCGAATCGGCCGCGCGCCTGCTGGCCGACGCGCTTGCGGCGCGCCGCAAGATGCTGGTGATCGCCGATTACGATTGCGACGGCGCGACCGCATGCGCGGTCGCCGTGCGCGGCCTGCGACTGTTTGACGCACAGGTCGACTACCTGGTGCCGAACCGTTTTGAATATGGCTACGGCCTGACGCCTGAGATCGTCGCCCTGGCCCACACGCGCAAACCCGATCTGCTGATTACCGTGGATAACGGCATCGCCAGTGTCGACGGGGTGGCCGCTGCTCGCGCGTTGGGCATCGAGGTACTCGTCACCGATCACCATTTGCCCGGCGACGAACTGCCCGATGCGCAGGCGATCGTGAACCCTAACCAGCCCGGTTGCCCGTTTCCGAGTAAAAACCTGGCCGGCGTCGGCGTGATGTTTTACGTGCTGCTTGCGCTACGCGCCGAGTTGCGCACCCGCGGTGCGTTCGCGAACGCGCCGGAACCGCGGCTGGACAGCCTGCTCGACTTGGTCGCGCTGGGCACCGTTGCCGACGTGGTGCGGCTCGATGCGAACAACCGGGTGCTGGTCGCGCAAGGCCTCAAGCGGATCCGTTCGGGACGCATGCACGCCGGCATCGCCGCGCTGTTTCGCGCCGCCGCCCGGGACGCCCGTGCCGCGAGCGGGTTCGACCTCGGTTTCGCGCTGGGCCCGCGCCTGAATGCCGCGGGACGGCTCGCCGATATGTCGCTGGGCATCGAATGCCTGATCACCGACGACACAGGCCGCGCCTGGGCGCTCGCGCAGCAACTCGACGGCATGAACCGCGAACGCCGCGAAATCGAAGCGGGCATGCAGCAAGAAGCGCTCGACACCCTGGCCGACGTAGACCCTGCCAGCAACAGCACGATTACCTTGTTCAATGCGGGCTGGCATCAAGGCGTGATTGGCATCGTCGCGTCGCGGCTGAAGGAGCGCTTTTTCCGGCCGGCTATCACGCTGGCGCAAGCTGACGACACGGGACTACTGCTCAAAGGCTCGGGGCGCTCGATTCCCGGTTTTCACCTGCGCGATGCGCTCGATCTGGTTTCCAAGCGCCATCCCGGCTTGCTGGTTAAATTCGGCGGCCACGCGATGGCCGCGGGCCTGACGCTCAAGAGCGGCGACCTTGCCCAATTCACCGCGGCGTTCGAAGCCGTAGGCCGGGAATGGCTGGGGCCGGATGCGCTCGCACGTGTGATCGAAACCGACGGCGAACTCGAGGAAGCCTACTTCACGCCGCAATTCGTCCAGATGCTAGACAGCGCGGTCTGGGGCCAGGGCTTTGCCGCACCGATGTTTTCGGGCGAGTTCGACATTGCCACGCAATCGTTGATCAAGGACAAGCACCTGAAACTGCAGCTCAGCCGGGGACGGCAGCGCTACCAGGCGATCTGGTTCAATCGCACCGAGCCGCTGCCGCCGCGGGCCTTCTTCGCCTATCGACTGGCCAGCGACACATGGAACGGCGTGGCGCGGGTGCAAATGATCGTCGAGCATGCACTGGGACGGTGACGCCTGGTCGGCATCGCCCCATTGGATCGTGCAAGGGCATCGTGATAGTGGACCGCCAACCCGCCTGGCCCACTTCGATCGGCTATAATTCACGTCTTTTAGAAAATCAGAATAAGGTCGATCGACATGGAAGCAGAACGTCTCAACGCGATCGGAACCACTTTGGCCGACCTGCGCATGCGCGCGGGCGAGCTACGGGGGTATCTTTGACTACGATGCGAAGAAAGCCCGCCTGATCGAAGTCAATAAGGAACTCGAAGACCCCCTGGTGTGGAACGACGCCAAACGCGCCCAGGCGCTGGGTCGCGAGAAGAAATTGCTGGACGGCATCGTCACGGCCTTGGGCTCGCTCGACGACAACTTGCGCGACACCCAGGATCTTTACGATCTGGCGCGCGAAGAAAACGACGAAGACACCCTGGTTGCCTGCGAGACCGATACGGCCGAGCTGGCCAAGCGCGTCGACGAGATGGAATTTCGCCGCATGTTCAGCAACCCGGCGGATCCGAACAACTGCTTCATCGATATCCAAGCGGGCGCGGGCGGCACCGAGGCATGCGACTGGGCTTCGATGCTGTTGCGGCAATACCTGCGCTACTGCGAACGCAAGGGTTTCAAGACCGAAATCCTCGAACAGTCCGATGGCGACGTGGCCGGCATCAAGAGCGCAACGATCAAGATCGTGGGCGAATATGCCTATGGTTTTCTGCGCACCGAAACCGGCGTGCATCGGCTCGTGCGTAAATCGCCGTTCGACTCGTCGGGCGGTCGGCACACGTCGTTCTCGTCGGTGTTCGTGTATCCCGAGATCGATGACTCGTTCGAGATCGAAATCAATCCGGCCGATATCCGCGTCGATACGTATCGCGCCTCGGGTGCGGGCGGGCAGCACATCAACAAGACCGATTCGGCAGTGCGCCTGACGCACGGCCCGACCGGCATCGTGGTGCAGTGCCAGAACGACCGCTCGCAACACCGCAACCGCGCCGAAGCGATGGCGATGTTGAAGTCGCGTTTGTACGAGTTCGAAATGCGCAAACGCCAGGTCGAACAGGATAAGCTCGAAGCCGGCAAAAGCGATGTGGGTTGGGGTCACCAGATCCGCTCGTATGTGCTGGATCAAAGCCGCATCAAGGATTTGCGCACCAACGTCGAAATCAGCAATACCCGTTCCGTACTGGACGGCGATCTCGACGAATTCATCAGCGCCAGTTTGAAACAGGCGGGTTAAGGCGCGGCCGAGCGGCGCACCATGGTGTGCCGCCCGGCCGGTTCGCATTAGCCCGACGCCGCAGACGCCCCGGACGCCTCGACACCCCGACGCTACACGCCTCGCACACCGAAGACCATGACCGAACACACCACCACGCCCGCAGCCGCAGAACCCGTCGACACCAATCAGATCCTCGCCGAACGGCGCGAGAAACTGAAAGCACTGCGCGAGCTGGGACCGGCGTTTCCGAACGATTTCCGGCCGACCCACCACGCCGCCGACTTGCAGCGCGAGTACGCCGACACCGACAAGGAACAGCTCGAAGCGCTGGCGCCGCCCGTATCGATCGCCGGCCGCATGATGCTCAAACGCGTGATGGGCAAGGCGAGTTTTGCGACGATCCAGGACGGCAGCGGTCAGATCCAGTTCTTTATCACCCCGGCCGACGTCGATCCGCAGGTGTACGACGCGTTTAAAAAGTGGGACCTCGGCGATATCGTCGCAGCGACCGGCGTGCTGTTTCGCACCAACAAGGGCGAACTATCGGTGCGCTGCACGACGCTGCGCCTGCTGACCAAGGCGCTGCGCCCGCTGCCGGACAAGTTCCACGGCCTGGCGGATCAGGAAATACGCTATCGCCAGCGTTATGTCGACCTGATCGTGACTCCGGAAACCCGCGCGACGTTTATCTCCCGCAATAAAGCCGTGTCATCGGTGCGCAATTTCATGTCGAACGCGCAGTTCCTTGAAGTGGAAACGCCGATGTTGCACCCGATTCCAGGCGGCGCCACGGCCAAGCCGTTCGCCACCCACCACAACGCGCTCGATATGCAGATGTTTCTGCGTATCGCGCCTGAGCTGTATCTGAAGCGTCTGGTGGTGGGCGGTTTCGAACGCGTCTTCGAGATCAACCGCAACTTCCGCAACGAAGGGGTTTCGCCGCGCCATAACCCTGAATTCACGATGATGGAGTTCTACGCGGCCTATACCGATTACCACTGGCTGATGGATTTCGTCGAGAAACTGATCCGGCAGGCGGCGTTCGACGTGTGCGGTACGGCGACGCTACAGTACCAGGGCCGCGAGCTGGACCTGAGCAAGCCGTTCCACCGCCTGACCATCACCCAGGCCATCCAGAAATACGCGCCGCAATATACCGATGCGCAGTTGGCCGATGCGGCGTTCCTGCACGCAGCGCTCAAGGGCTTCGGCGTCAACACCAGCGACGCGGCTTTCCTCAATGCCGGCGTCGGCGCGCTGCAACTCGCGCTGTTCGAAGAGACCGCCGAGTCGCAACTGTGGGAACCGACCTACATCATCGACTACCCGATCGAGGTCTCGCCGCTCGCGCGCGAATCGGACACGCGACCCGGTATCACCGAACGTTTCGAGCTGTTCATCACAGGCCGCGAAATCGCCAACGGCTTCTCCGAGCTCAACGACGCCGAAGATCAGGCGGCACGCTTCAAAAAGCAGGTGGATCAGAAGGACGCCGGCGACGAGGAAGCCATGTATTACGACGCCGATTACATCCGCGCGCTGGAACACGGTATGCCGCCCGCAGGCGGTTGCGGCATAGGCATCGACCGGCTGGTCATGCTGCTCACCGACAGCCCGAGCATTCGCGACGTGATTCTGTTTCCGCACCTGCGCCGTGAAGACTGATGCGCAATTCAGGGTGTATGCTCACGAAAAGCGATAAACACGCTTATATCCTGCTGCCATGAAACAATTCGACGAGACGCGCTTCGGCTTTCTGGTAACGGATGTGGGACGTCTGGTCGGCAAGCTATTCGACCAGCATGCCGATAAGGTCTTGAGCCTCACTCGCGCGCAATGCCGGGTGCTGGCGTTCTTGTCGCTGCACGACGGAATCAATCAGGCCAAGCTGGCCGATCTGCTGGAAATTACGCCGATAGCGCTGGGGCGCCTGCTGGACCGCATGGCCGAAGGCGGCTGGATCGTTCGCCACCCTGACCCGGCGGATCGGCGGGCTCATCGGCTGGCGTTGACCCAGAAGGCCGATGACGCGCTCGAGGATGCACTGGCAGTGGGCAATACGGTGCGTGATGAAGCGCTCGCCGGACTGTCCGAAAAAGAGCAGGCGGAATTGATCGCCCTGCTGCAGCGCGTGCGCGAGAATTTGAGCGCCAAAGTTTCGAGTTGAGCGCGGGCGCGGGCCTGTCAGTTAATCGCTCTCGCTGCGCAGTTCGCCACGAACTTGCTCTCGTGGGCACCCTGACTGACGCACAAAAAATAAGCGTGCCGAAATATCGTGGCTGGCTATACATTCCACAGGCTGTTGATCGCGGCAATCCCGTACCCCCCCGCCTGCTTCACGCGCGCGAGATCCTCGCAGCGCATTCCGCCCAGGGCAAACACAGGTACCGATACTTGGCCGACCAGCTCGGCAAATGCCTGCCAGCCCATTGGTCGAGCTTCCGGATGCGTGAGTGTAGCTTGCACAGGCGAGAGCGTCACGAAATCGACGCCGATTTGCACAGCGTGCAGCAATTGCGGCAGATCGTGACAAGCCGCCGACACGAGATACCCGGCATCGAGCGGCCCAGGCGGACGAACGCGGCATGCCATCAAACGTGCGCTACTGAGATGCACGCCCTGGGCGCCGAGGATTTGCGCGTGCTCGGAGGTCGTATTAGCCAGCAAGGTGGCGTCGTATCGGCGGCAGTAAACCTGCGCCTGAGCAAATAGCCGCGCGTATGCCGTGGCATCGAGTTCCGGCGCGCGCAATTGCACGAGCCGTATACCCGCTTGCAGTACCCGGTCGAGCCGCGCCAGAAATGCGACTCCCCCGTCACCGGCCGGCATCGGGGATGGGGTGATCAGATAGCGTTCCGGCAGTCGGTTGTCCTGGCTCATGATCCGTACGTAGGCTTGTCAGCGGAGTCGACCCGAACTCCGCGCAGCGATCTCACAAAAATAAACCCTGCCAGCGCACACGCATCGGCAGGGTTGTCAGCGATGATTCCACCACGCTCAGTAGTCGGAATCTTCGATCCAGGCAGCCTGTATGGATTCGAGAATTTTCTCGTTGGAACGATTGGGATCGTCGTCAAACCCGTCGAGTTCGCAGATCCACCGGTGCAAGTCGGTAAACCGTACCGTTTGGGGATCGAGGTCGGGAAACTTGTCCGTCAACGCCATTGCAATCTCGGTGGTGTCTATCCATTTCATGGCAGTCCTCCTTAGTGGGCTTCCTTCGCATGGTTGATCGTGTACTTCGGGATTTCGATGACGAGGTCCGAATCGACCGGCACACGCATCTGGCACGACAAGCGCGAGGTCGGTTCCAGCCCCCATGCCATATCGAGCAGATCTTCCTCGTCATCCTCGGCGTCGGTCAATGCTTCAAAACCCTCGCGCACGACGACGTGACAGGTCGTGCAAGCACACGATTTTTCACAAGCATGCTCGATTTCGATGCCATTCTCAAGTAGCGCATCGCAGACGCTTTTACCGGCTTCGACTTCCAGCACGGCGCCGTCCGGGCACAGTTCAACATGGGGCAAAACAACAATCTGTGGCATGAGAATTGGGTCCAAAAATATCGGGGCGGCGCACTGTTGCGCATTGTCAGTGAAGCACCATCCCATTTTTAATCATATCGCAACGGCGGGGGCGATCTCTATCAGATCTCGTCGAGCTTGCGACCCGTCAACGCGCGGCGGATGCCCTTGTTCATGCGGCGTGCCGCAAATTCATCGGTTTCAGCTCCCAGCATCTTGATCCCGGCTTCGATGGCGTCGGCGTCTTCGCCGCCAGCCAGCTTGCGCAAGCTTGTGAGCGCCCGGTCGATATCGGCGCGTTCGGCCGCGTCGAGCAGTTCGCTGTCGACCTGGAGCGCCGCCTCGGTCGCCTCGATCAGGCGCTGTGCCTCGACCTGCTGCTCACGCAACGCACGCGTGCGCATGTCGAGATCGGCGCTGCTGAAACTCTCCTGCAGCATCTGCGCCACCTGATCGTCGGCCAGGCCATACGACGGCTTGACCACCACCGAGGCCTCCACGCCGGAATGGGTTTCTCGCGCCGACACCGATAGCAGACCGTCGGCGTCGACCTGATAGGTCACACGGATGCGCGCGGCGCCCGCAGCCATCGGCGGAATACCGCGCAGCTCGAAACGCGCCAGCGAACGGCAGTCGGTCGCCAGCTCGCGCTCGCCCTGCACGACCTGAATCGCCATGGCGGTCTGGCCATCCTTGAACGTGGTGAATTCTTGCGCACGTGCCACCGGAATGGTCGAATTGCGCGGAATGATTTTTTCGACCAGTCCGCCCATCGTCTCGACGCCCAGCGACAGCGGAATCACATCCAGCAGCAGCCAGTCGTCGCTGCCGTCGGCGGCGCCGCGGCGGTTGCCTGCAAGCAGATCGGCTTGGATCGCGGCGCCCAAAGCCACCACCTGATCGGGATCGATATCGGCCAGCGGCGGCTGGTTGAAAAAGTTTTCCACCGCGCGGCGCACCGTCGGCATGCGCGTCGCCCCGCCGACCAGCACCACACCCTTGATTTCGGCCACCGCCAGCTTGGCGTCGCGCAACGATTTTCGGGTGGCATTGAGGGTGCGTTGCACCAGGGCCGCGGTGAGTTCGGTAAATTGCGCTTCGCAGATCTTCACTTCGACCTGCTGGCCACTGGCGAGCGTTGCCGCCACGGTCGTGGTGTTCTGGCTGGAAAGAATTTCCTTGGCGTCACGCACGCGGTCCAGCAGTTCGCGCACGTCCTCGGCGCAAAGCGCTTCCAGGCCCGCGTGCGCAACCACATGCTCATACAAGGCCTGGTCGAAGTCATCGCCGCCCAGTGCCGAGTCGCCGCCGGTCGCAAGCACTTCGAAGACGCCACGCGTGAGTTGCAGGATAGACACGTCGAAGGTGCCCCCGCCCAGGTCATACACGGCATAGATGCCTTCGGCGCCGCTGTCCAACCCGTACGCGATCGCCGCCGCAGTGGGTTCGTTGAGCAGGCGCAATACGTTCAGGCCGGCAAGCCGCGCCGCATCCTTGGTCGCCTGGCGTTGCGCGTCGTCGAAATAGGCCGGCACCGTAATAACTGCGCCGACCAGTTCGTCGCCCAACGTGTCTTCAGCGCGCTGGCGCAGTGTCGCCAAAATTTCGGCGGAGACTTCGACGGGACTCTTCACGCCGTCGGCCGTCTTGATCTGCAGCATGCCCGGCGCGTCGACAAATTCGTAGGGCGCATTGGCTATGCCCGCAACGTCGGCTACGCCGCGCCCCATGAAACGCTTGACCGAAACGATCGTATTACGCGGATCGAGCGCTGCCTGGACCTTGGCCAGGCGGCCGATCTTGCGGCCACCGCCAGCCAGATAACGCACCACCGACGGCAACAGCATGTGCCCCTCTTCGTCGGGCAGCACTTCAGGAATGCTGTTGCGCACCGATGCGACCAGGGAATTGGTGGTGCCGAGGTCGATCCCCACCGCGAGCTTGCGCTGATGGGGCGCGGGCGCCATGCCCGGCTCGGAAATTTGCAATAAGGCCATCTGTCGGAATCGCTTGTATTTACGTAACGCTCATTCGCGTCATGATCGGTTGATTAACTGAAACAACGCATGCTGAAACAACGGGTGCTGAAGTCGCGCTGTGCTGAACCGGTGCAAACGCCGGCTTCAGGCACTTTCCAGCCGTTCCAGCTGCGTGTCGACTTCGCTTTCGAGTCGCTCGATAAACATCAGTTGCCGCACGGCTTCGGCTGCGCTCTGGTCGGCATGGCTATCGAGTGACGCGCCCAGCTTGGATAGCCGAACTTGCCGTTCGGCGCGCAACGCGTCGAGCAGCCGCTCCAGCTCGCCGGCATTGCGCGCGTGCGCTGCGTCCTCGATCTGCTCGCGCCATTCGATCTGCTGCATCAAGAACGCCGGCTCCATCGCCGTATTGTCTTCAGCGCCCACATCGATGCCGCGCAGATGCAGCACATAGCCGGCCCGTGCCAAGGGGTTCTTCAGCGTGCGATAGGCTTCGTTTACACGCGTGGCCCACTGCATGGCAATGCGTTTTTGCGCGCTGCCGGCCGCGGCGAAGCGATCCGGATGCACCTCGGCTTGCACCGCCCGATACGATTCATCGAGCGCTTTCGCGTCGAGCGCGAATTGGGACGGCAGATTGAAAAGTTCGAAGTGGTTTTGGTTAAGCGTGACCATGGGGTAACACAATAAGATGCTGCTATAAACAAACAGGCGGCTATGCCGCCTGCTGCGAACCTGTCTTGCCGCCGATGTATCGTGTTCGATAGACATCGTGCCCGATCCTGCACGCTTGACTCGGCACAGACATCATATGGGGAGCTTCAGGCTCCGGACCTCGGGTCCTTGCTCAGACCCGAAACGACTCGCCGCAGCCGCACTCGTCCTTGACGTTCGGGTTATTGAATTTGAAACCTTCGTTCAAACCCTCGCGCGCGAAATCGAGTTCCGTGCCGTCGATGTACGACAGGCTTTTCGGATCGACGATCACTTTGACGCCGTGGCTCTCAAAGATACTGTCCTCGGCGGCCAGCTCGTCCACATACTCGAGCTTATAGGCCAGCCCCGAGCAGCCCGTGGTGCGCACGCCCAAGCGCAGCCCTACGCCCTTGCCGCGCCGGGTCAGAAACTTCTGCACGTGCTGTGCCGCTTTTTCCGTCAATGTAATTGCCATAAATCCCGTCAGACGCCCGCTAAGCGCCCACTCCTTTCGATACGACTAGCCTACGAATCAGCCGCCGCTACTTGCGACCGCGATAGGCGTTGCAATAAGACCATGCTGCGCGCCACTGCCGCTTGCACGACCGGCGCGCGGCCATCGCGCTCAGGCTGCCTTGGTTTGCTCTGCAGCCACCACACCGTGGCGCTGTTTGTAGTCGGCAACCGCTGCCTTGATCGCATCTTCCGCAAGAATCGAGCAGTGAATCTTGACCGGCGGCAGCGCCAGCTCTTCCGCGATCTGGGTATTCTTGATCATCAGCGCCTCGTCCAGCGATTTGCCTTTTACCCATTCGGTCACTAGCGAACTGGAAGCGATCGCCGAGCCGCACCCGTAGGTCTTGAACTTGGCGTCTTCGATCAGGCCGTCCGCGCCGACACGAATCTGCAGCTTCATCACGTCGCCGCAAGCCGGAGCACCCACCATGCCGGTCCCCACTGCGTCGTCGTCCTTGCTGAACGAACCGACGTTGCGCGGGTTCTCGTAATGGTCCAAAAGTTTTTCGCTATATGCCATGATTAACTCCAAAAATCGGTACGTGTTCGTTACGGCTACAGGTCCAGCCCCGCGCTTGTGAGCCGGGTTTCACTCAATGTGCAGCCCACTGGATCGAATTGATGTCGATTCCCTCTTTGTACATTTCCCACAGCGGCGACAAATCGCGCAGCTTGTCGATCTTGCTCTTGAGCAGATTGATCACGTAATCGACATCTTGTTCGGTCGTGAAGCGCCCGACGGTAAATCGAATCGAGCTATGCGCCAGTTCATCGTTACGGCCCAGCGCACGCAACACGTACGAAGGCTCCAGCGAAGCCGAGGTGCACGCGGACCCCGACGACACGGCCACGTCCTTGACGGCCATGATCAACGATTCGCCTTCGACGAAATTGAAACTCAGGTTCAGGTTGTGCGGCACGCGATGTTCCATGTCGCCATTCACATAAACCTCTTCCATCTGCGACAAACCGGCCAGCAAGCGATCGCGCAGTACACGCACACGTTCGTTTTCGCCCGCCATTTCCTCGCGCGCCAGACGGAATGCCTCGCCCATGCCGACGATCTGGTGAGTCGCCAACGTACCCGAACGCATGCCGCGCTCGTGCCCGCCGCCGTGAATCTGCGCTTCGATGCGCACCCGCGGCTTGCGGCGCACATACAACGCGCCGATGCCTTTGGGACCATACGTCTTGTGCGCCGAAAACGACATCAGATCGACCTTGAGCGTGCCAAGATCGATTTCGACCTTGCCCGTGGCTTGCGCCGCATCGACGTGGAAAATAATGCCCCTGGCGCGGCAGATTTCGCCGATCGCCGCGATATCCTGGATCACGCCGGTTTCGTTATTGACCATCATGACCGAAATCAGCGTGGTGTCAGGACGAATCGCCGCCTTCAACACTTCCAGGTCCAGCAAGCCGTTTTCCAATACATCGAGGTAAGTCACTTCGAAACCGACGCGCTCCAGTTCCCGGCAAGTATCAAGCACGGCCTTGTGCTCGGTCTTGACGGTAATGATGTGCTTGCCCTTGCTTTGATAAAAATTGGCCGCGCCCTTGAGCGCCAAGTTGTTCGATTCGGTGGCACCCGAGGTCCAGACGATTTCGCGCGAGTCGCAATGAACCAGCGCCGCCACGTCTTCGCGTGCCTGCTCGACCGCACGCTCGGCATCCCACCCATACGAGTGGCTGCGCGAGGCGGGGTTGCCGAACTGCTCGCGCAAATACGGAATCATCTTGTCGACCACGCGCGGATCAACCGGCGTCGTCGCGCTGTAATCCATGTAGATGGGCAGATGCAGGGAATCATTTTTCATACTTGCTCCAAAATTCTTCGAATAGCGATGCTGATTTCCAAGATCGACCACCGGGATCGATCAAATTAATTTGGCCCTGTCAGTGCGAACGCCAGGGCAACGCGTTCAGGAACGCGCCATGTTAAAAACCGAATTCGGACCGGCCGGCGCCAGCCGTGTCGCTTCGCTCGCGTCGGCACGCCTGACTACCGTCGTCTGCCGCTCCTTGGCGCGTTGCTGGTCGACCAGGTCGCGCAGCGTGACGGAATCGAGATAGTCCACCATTTTTTGATTCAGCGTGGACCACAGCTCGTGCGTCATGCAATGACCATCGGGCTGCTTGGCACCTTCGCAGGTACCCTTGCCGCCGCATTGGGTCGCGTCCAGCGGTTCGTCGACAGCAATAATGATGTCGGCCACCGTCACTTCCTCCGAACGGCGTGCGAGGTTATATCCGCCGCCCGGGCCGCGCACGCTCTCGACGATCTCGTGGCGCCGCAGCTTGCCGAACAATTGTTCCAGATACGACAACGAAATATGCTGACGCTGGCTGATCCCGGCCAGCGTGACCGGACCGTGATCTTGGCGCAACGCGAGATCGATCATCGCGGTGACTGCAAATCGGCCTTTCGTGGTGAGTCTCATAATGAGTTCGCAGGGTCAACACACCTGAGTTAAATACGGGTCTGATGCACGGATCGGGCCTGGAGCTTTGCTGTAACGCGTGCTGCAAACAGCATAAACTTAATTCCCGAGGATTTCCGTCAAGTATAAAAGTCCTACGAAATTAGTCAAGTACTATTGGCGGCCGTTTTGGCCGCAGCGCGGCCTCGTTCGCATCCTTGCCAGCCTTATGCGACAACCTTTCGCGCGATTCGCGCTGCCCCATCCCTAATTTTTTCTGTGCTGCGTGCGGTGCTACGAAGTGCCGTCCAGACGCTCGCGCAAGGCTGCCATGAGTCCATTACAAGCCTGCTCGCACAGGTCCAAGGTGGCTTCAAAACCATCCGCGCCGCCGAAATAGGGATCGGGGACCGCCTGCATCGCTCCCGCCGCGCCGAAGCCCATCAACAACGTCACCTTCTCGGCGTGTTGCGGCGGACAACGCTTGCGCAGATCGGCCAGATTTTGATGATCCATCGCCAGGATCAAATCGAAATGTGCGAAATCGCTGTCTTCGAATTGGCGCGCCGAGAGCGCCGTCAGATCGTAGCCGCGTTGCGCAGCAGCTTTGATTGCCCGCGGATCGGGCGGCTCGCCGATATGCCAATCGCCGGTGCCCGCCGAATCGACGTCGATCGCGGCGCTCAATCCCGCGCGGCGCACCTGCTCGAGCATGATTGCCTCGGCGATCGGCGAACGACAAATATTGCCGAGACACACAAAGCATACGGCTAGCTGTTTCATTCGAGTATCGTTTTTCCAGGACGCAAAAGGCATGTCGCTATCTGCACGTCGGCCACACCTCGCACCGATCAGGCTGCATGATACCGACCCTTGGCTTTGCTTGCAGAGCACGCCACGTGGAGGTGGTCGCGGCACCGAGCCAACAGCAAGCCAATCGCGAACCGATCGCCAGCCTATACGGCGACCAATACAGGGGCAACGTACAATTGATCTTCGTGGTTACCTCGCGCAACTCACGCAACTCACGCAACTCACGCAACTCACGCAACTCACGCAACTCACGCAACTCACGCAACTCACGCAACTCACACAACTCACACAACTCACACAACGGAACTCGACATGGCAAATGACCTTCGCATCAGCGTCATCGGGCTCGGCGCGATGGGCGCCGGCATCGCTAACAACATCCTCGCGGCAGGTTTTCCGGTCACGGTCTATAACCGTTCGCCGCAACGCGCCGCAACGCTGGTTGCCGCCGGCGCCAAGGCCGCGGCAAGCGCACTCGAGGCGGCTCGGGGTGCAGACGTGGTGATCACCATGCTCTCGGACGACGCCGCCACTGAAGCCGTGGTGTGCGGCGAACAAGGCGTTTTGGCCGGCTTGGCCAAGGGCGGCATCCATATCGCCATGAGTACGATCAGCGAAGCGCTGTCGACGCGGCTGACCGCGGCGCATCACGAAGCCGGACAGTATTTTGTCGCGGCTCCCGTGCTCGGTCGCCCGGACGCGGCGGCTGCCGGGAAGCTGTTCGTGGCGGTAGCCGGCCCCAGCGCGGCAATCGAGCGCGTGCGGCCGGTGCTCGAGAAAATTGGCCAGCGCATTACCGTCGTGGGTGAAACGCCCGCGCAGGGCCATTTGCTGAAATTGATCGCCAATTTCATGATTTCTGCAGTGCTGGAGTCGCTGGGTGAAAGCACGGCGCTCGCTCAAAAAGGCGGAATAGCACCGGACGCGATGATGGATTTCCTGACCAATTCGATCTTTTCCGCGCCCGTGTACAAAACTTACGGCGCGATCATCGCCAAACAAACGTTCGAACCGGTGGGATTTGCGCTGCCGCTCGGCCAGAAAGACAACCGACTGGTACTGCAATCGGCGGAAACGCATCAAGTGCCGATGCCGTTCGCCAGCGTGGTGAGAGACCGGTTCCTGAGCGCCCGTGCGCAGGGCTATGACGATTTGGATTGGTCGGCGATCGCCCGTTTGCCGCTTACCGACGCCGGCTTGGTCAGCGGCAAGGAAGGCTGGGAGAAATAGGCACTCCGGACTGCCGCCGTGCGTCGGTTATGGGATCGGCGCTGTGGGACTGTGCTGTAGGCAGGCGCCGTGAGACGGCGCCTGCCTACATGGACTTGTTTACCGGAACTGTGGAAGGGCGACAGGCGCTGACAGCCGCTTACAGGCTGAAGCCGCGATAAGTGTGGCCGACCGGGCGCACGTGTGATGTGGCCGCGGGCGCGGCCACATGCCGGTGTTCACTGCTATCGTCCTGATCGACCAAGCCATACGCCACGCTGCGCGCGAGTTCCGCGCTGACCTGATCGGCGTTGATGGGGGACGGATCTACCGCGCGGTGACCGTTCATCAGCGAGAGCAGCGTAAACGCGAGCAAAGGCAGTAAACTGAGCACTAACCAGCCGGCCAATGAGTTGCGTTTCATGGTGCTCTCCTTTGAGCGCTCTGATTGCCAAATACAATCGAAAATTTACAATGATTGAATTTTAGCGTGCAGCGATAAGATGAGAAAGATCCGTTCAGACAATGGATTGTTGCGAAAAGAGAACCAATGATTGTCGCTGCGACGCAACACCCGGCGTCGCGTGCATAAGCCACGTTCGCGCGGCGCGTGGCCGCGAAAGTTAGCGATGGGAGTGATAGTAGAAGCCGCCAAATACCGGGGCGACCACTACCGGCGCCGGCGCATAGTAAGCCGGGCCGCCGTAGTAATAACCGGGGGCGGCGGGATAAGCCACACAGCCGCCGAGTACCACGACCAGCCCCGTTATAAGAATGCGCATGATTTGCTCCGTTCAATGACATGGAGCAATTAGACGCGTACCGACCGCAAAAGACTGCGACAAAATGTAAGGGTTTATGTCGTAGTGCCCGTCTCGTAATCAGTCGTCACAGTCCTTCGTCATGTGCCCGGAAATGAGCGCAAAACTCAAGCATGCTCGTGCGCAAACGCAGTCAGGAACCGCGCCAACTCGATGACCGCGGGTTCGCTCACCGCGTTATACAACGACGCGCGCAAACCGCCCAGAGAGCGGTGCCCCTCCAACCCGGAAAACCCGGCCGCCGTTGCCGCTTGCAGGCAAGCCCGGTTCAGATCGGGGTTGCGAAACTTGAAAGCGACATTCATCTGCGAGCGCGCGCGGCGTGTCGCATGCACTTCGATCACCTCGTGCAGCGCATCCAATGCGCTATACAGGGTCTTGGCCTTGTTCGAGTTGATCCGTTGCATCGCCTCAACGCCGCCGATCTCATTCATGATCCAGCGGCTGACCAGCGTGAGCACGTAGATCGAAAACACCGGCGGCGTGTTGTAGTTCGAATGATGCTCGATATGCGTACGGTAATCGAGCATCGCCGGCAAGCCCACGGGAATCCGTTTCAGCATGGCGCGGTCGATCAATCCCACCGTTACGCCGGCGGGGCCGAGATTTTTTTGTGCATGGGCGTAGATCATCGCGTAGTCGCCCACGGCGACCGGGCGCGAGAGGAAATCCGACGACATATCCGCAATCACCGGAACACCGATCGCCGCCGGACGATCCGTGAACTGCAGGCCTTCCACCGTTTCGTTGGTGACGTAATGGAAAAACGGCGCTTGCTCCGAGCGGGGCAACTCGGCAAGCACCGGCAGGTCGCGATAGCCGTGGCTCTCGCCGTCCCACACGGTATGCGTACGGGTCACCGTCGCGGCCTCCTGCACCGCTTTACGACTCCAATAACCGGACGTCACGAATTCGGCCGGGGTTTGCGAACCCGCCGCGAAATTCATCGGTATCATCGAAAACTGCAGGCTGCTGCCGCCTTGCAGGAACACCACGCTGTAGCGTTCGGGCACGTTCAGCAGCGTGCGCAGGTTCTGCTCTGCTTCGGCCAGAATCTCGCTGAACCATGCGGATCGATGACTCATGCCGAGCACCGACAAGCCAGTCTGCGGCAATGCGATGATGGCTTGCTGGGTCTGCTCCAGCACCGATTGCGGCAGCGCGCCCGGGCCGCCGGAGAAATTGACTGTATTTGCGTGCATGTTTGCCTGCATGTTGCGTAGTTGCCTACCCGGATTCCGCGCTTGTCGAGCCGCTTGCTGAAGTGCTCTCACTGAGTCATTTGCTGTGTCGCTCCCGAGCTTCGCCCCGAGCCCCTACCGAGCCGTATTCGAACTCGCCGCCGAAGCACCCCGAGCTGTGCGTTCGAGCAATCGATAAAATGCGGCGAATACGGTCTTCATATGCGGCGCCTTGTACGGAAACACGTCGGCGCGATCCATGGCATGAATCACCATCGCACTCGCCACTTCAAAAATCAGCAGTTGCCCGTCCGGCCCCTGTGCACAATCGAGGCCCCAATAATCGAGTCCGATTGCGCGTTGTATCGCGGCCAGCGCACCGGCGTGGCGCTGCGCAAAATCATCTGCAAAGGTCGCCATCAACGCCGCCTCTTCGGCACGGCGCGATGGATGGGCAATCATTTCCTCATAGGGGTAATGCACCATCCAATGTTGCGAGATTCCCATGTGGCAAACGTGCGGTTGACCATCAATGAGCACCAGCCTGAATTTTCGAAACAGGCCATCGGCGCTGGCATAGTCGATGAAGGGGGCGATAAAGAATTCGGCCTCGCCGCGTTCCTGCAAATAAGGCTGCAACTCGCCGGCTCGGGTGATTCTGACCAAGCCGCTGCCGGCATGCGAGCCGACCGGCCTGACGATCAACGGGAACGCGCTGCCGGCCAACAATTCGGCGGGCAGCAGCGCGTCGGCCGCAAGCCGCTCGAGCGCGGTCCGACTGATCCGGGCGGTATCGGGCATGGTCACGCCCTGCGCGTCGCCAAGCGTCGCGCAGGCGACGTTGCGCGACAAACGCGCGATCATGGCCGGCTGGTTCAACACCGGGCGCGGCCATTGCGCGAGCAGGCCTGCAAGCTCCGTCAGCAAAATCCGATTCGCATCCGACTCGCCCACGGCGACCAAGAGCACATCGTGGTCGGGCAACACCGCGGGCAACGGGATGCCAGGCTCGACGTAGAGCACGTCGATGGTCAAGTCATAATCGTCGAGCAGGCACTCGAAAGGCGTGTTGCTCATCAAGTCGCCGGCCGCCTTGAACACGAGCAGGCGTAGTGCATCCGCGCACTGCGCCCGGGCGATCCGGTACAGCCGCTGGGCCTTGAGCGCCTCGGCTTGCACCGCCAAGCCGGCCTCGCGCTGGAAATGCAGTTGCAGCACGTTCGACAATTCGAGCAGCGCGTACAGATCGCCTTGTTGCGTCGATCGGTCGATCAGGGCGGCGCCGAACTCGGTCACGTCGCCGCCGCCAAAGGCTTTGCGCAAGAGAGCGGACAGGCCGATAAACGGCGCGTCGCTGACGTGGGAGGTGAACTGGACGTCGAGAGCGGGCAGGCTGGACATGAAGGCGAGATGAGCGTGCGATTTTTAGTATCGCAAGCGTATCCCAGAGTCGGCCCCATAAACGCGGAAACAGATGGCCAAAGCACCTCTATATCGACGGCTCCAGCGGTTTTTCGTGCCCGGGCGGGGCAAATCCCGCCGCGGTTATAGGCCCGACCTGCCGCCGCTTAGGGAAAGATCGGACAAGGCGCGACGCGTCATCTGGTAGATGAGGTCGAGCGTGATCAGCCGGGCTCGCGCCTCTTGCGCGTCCTGTTCCGACATGCCGCCGGCGGCACTCGCGCCCATGATGATGCCCAGGCACATCGCGTACAAACTCGCAAATTCGCCGGGCGCAACGCCGGGTGCGCGGGCGCAGGCTTCAGCCTGCGACAATACTCTTTTGACTTCTGGATCCATCTCGTTCCCCGCTGGCGTCCTGTGGCCGTGCCAGTGACACGACCTCAGCCGCCACTCAAGCTTGCCTTGCGGCAAAAACTTCCTCTGTTTAACCTTCCTGCCGATCTTTCCGCTTCAGTTGGCCGTCGAAGCATACGCGGTCAAATTCGCTTGCGCAGTTATTCGCTAAGCCAGATCGCCAGTTGGGTCGCTAAACTATTCAAACGTCTAAGTAATATTATTCTTAAATCGTCGCGCCCGCAGGCATCAAAATTAGTCGAGCGTATCTTCGCCGCCACTATCGGGGATAGGCTCAACCGCGACGGCGCTCAGGGCGACCAGGTTCGACGCGCCCGGCGATATCACCAGGCGGCGTGTGGCGGCCATCATCTCTTCGTCGGACACGTGATCGTTGGGCATGCGGCCGCCATACACCAGCAGGTCGCCGGCATCGAACGAGTCGAGCGGAATTTCGATATATTCGCCGTTGGCCAGGCGAATCAGCAGGGTATCGGCGTCTATCGGTACTGCCCGACCGTCGATATCGACGGCAAACGCCTGATGAACAAAGTTGGGGCGATTCGGTACGGACGACATGAGTTGACTCCACGGTGGCAGGCCGCAATGATACTCCGATGCCCTGCCCGGTCGTGACAAAACCCCCGCCGCCACGCCGCGCGCGGTTATGATGCTGCCACGAAGATTCCTTGACTGCCCTGACGTCCCTTACTTACCTAAGGTCGCCGACACTCGCACTGAACCTATGGCCGCGCTTTTTCCTGCATCCCGCTCGCCCCGCACTATCCTCGTGATTTGCACCCGCCGCATCGGCGACGTGCTGTTGGTCACGCCGTTTGTCCGGTCGCTCAAAAGCCGCTGGCCCGATGCGCAAATCGACATGCTGGTGTTTCAAGGCACCGGTGGTGTGCTGGAGAACAATCCGGACGTACGGCGGGTGATCCTGGTAGCACAGCGTGCGCGCTTGCGCGAACGCTGTGCCGACGCGCGCAGGATCTGGCGCAGTTACGATCTGGCCTGCGCCGCGATGACCTCGGATCGCGCCGCGTTCTATTGCTGGTTCGCCGGACGCAAGCGCATCGGCATCGTCGAGCCAGCCGGCAAAAGCTGGTTCAAGCGGCTGATGTTCAATCGGCTCTCGGTCGACAATCCGGCCAGTTGGCACACGGTGCAAAGTGCGCTGTCGCTCGCGCCGCTGCTGGGCATCGCACCGTGCCCGGAAGTCGTCGCGCCGGGCATCGGCTCCGAGGCGCAGGCCGTTGCGGGACTCGACCGGCGTCTGGCTGCGGCCGACGGCAAACCGATTGCCGTCGTGCACCCTTACCCGATGTACACCTACAAAATGTGGCACGACGAGGGGTGGCTTGCGTTGATCGACTGGCTGCAAGCGCAGGGCTACGCGGTCGTTCTGACAGGGGGGCCGGCGCAAGCCGAAGTGGCTTATACGCAGCGTATTGAAGCTAATGCGCAAGCCAATGCGGCGGCAAACGCGAAGGCCGGCTCGCACGCGAATGCGGAACCACATATGCAAACGCGCCCGCGCGGCGTCACGATCAATCTGGCTGGACAGCTTTCGCTGGGCGAAACCGCGGAAACGATCCGCCGCGCGCAACTATTTGTCGGCCCCGATACCAGCGTCACCCATATCGCGGCGGCAACCGGCACGCCGACGATCGCGCTGTTCGGCCCGTCCAACCCGGTGCGCTGGGGCCCCTGGCCCAAAGGCTGGAGCGCGCCGGCAAGCCCTTGGTCGCTCGTGGGCTCGGGTCGGCATGGCCACGTTTACCTGCTGCAGGGCATGGGTGCTTGTGTCCCCTGCAAGCTGGAAGGATGCGAAGCGCATATCGGCAGTTGGAGCGATTGCCTGCTCATGCTCGATGCAAATCGGGTCATTGATGCGGCGGCCGAATTGCTCGGCATTGCGCGGCAAAATCAGGTACGCGAAGCGATCGTGAGTTTGATGCCGAACCGGCCGCAACGCCGCGGCGCCACATCGTAAAATCATGCCGTCGGCAACACACGTAGCGTGTTGCTTGATTTTGTCCGAATTTGCCTTTCGGAAAATCAGTCGTTCGATCTGAGTTGCTAAGCAGTCCTTTTTCACGAGCCCCATCACTTGCTTGGGTCGCAAGGCACCGTATTAGCGCTCGCGGTGCAATGCGCCCCCCCGACTATCTTTCCGGATCCGCCGCCGATTCGCCCTCGCCCGCCAATAATAGCTGCTGCCTAAGAAGCACCGATCGAACGCGGCGCCACGCGCGATAAACCGCCACGCGTTGTGCGCGCCACCGCACCGTCATTGAATCCACGTGAAGCGTAGGGTCTAAGCATGAGTCCACCTTCGCGGGGGCAGCAGCCGAGCCAGCTCGGGATGCCCTCTCAGGCTGTATGCAGCCGTCACGACCGCACGCCTGCCGCGACTCCGGCTCTAGATCGCGGCTACACCGTCGAGATGCCGCTCACCCTATTGCGGAGGTGTCACATGAACGCAGCGCTAACCCCCATCTCCGACATCACGTTGATAGCCTTCGTAGCCGTCTTTTTCGTGCTCTGCGTGCTGCTCTGTGGTTTTGTGCGCATTCGAAACGTGGGCGATTTGTGGCATGTGGAGCACCGCGACATGGACGAATGACCGAGATGTGAGACGAGTCATGCGCTGGTCCGGATCAGCATCAACATGCACGATGGAATGCAAACCTTTGGGGAGCTAGTGATGAACGAAACCGACACCATCGAACAACTTCTGGCAGGCGCCGAGACCGCAGTACTTGCCGTGCTCAAGGAGCTTCCATCCCGTAGCCCGCAGCACCTCAGGCTAAATTCGGCGCGCTGGCAGTTGCAGGAAGCGTTGCTGCGCATCCAGAAAATGCAGCACCCTCCCAGACCGGTCCGGTTGCATCGCGTGGTCAGTGGATGACCTGGGATTGGGCCGAAGAGTGGGCCGAAGAGTGGGCCGAAAAGCGGGCCGAGAAGCGAGCCGAGAAGCGAGCTTCCACCGCCATTGCGCGGCGGATAAGCGTGGCGCTGCGCCCCGCTGTCAAGACTCGCTGCTCTGTTCTCGGTGGTCGAACTATTGTGGCGGCGATGGGCTCTGCGGCGCAGGCAACGGCGGCAGCGAATTGGCCGCCTCGTCGTCGGCGCTGCCGGGAGACGCACCTCCCATTCGCGAGCGATGTCCTCCCCGATGCGGCGCTTGTACTGGGGCGCTCGCCGGTGCAGGCGGCACCGGGGGGCGTGTGATGAACTGCCAGTTGCTGTTGATCGTGCTGTTTCCCGTGTTGGGCAACTGCACACTGCTCGCGACCGGGGAACTGGACTGCGCAAAGGCAGCCGTCGCACCCAAAAACAACGACAAGACGATTGCAATGCTTGCGACTAGCCTGCGCGTGAGTCCGCGGTGTCGTTGGATTGCTGGATATCTACGCACTGACTCGGTTCCTCGAATATTCATGGAGGCCGGCATTGCGAGTATTGCGTGCCGTCGCTAGCCCACTGGCCTGATGATCTCGAGGCAGTTTATCGTCTTATGACCCGTGCTTTGTCACGGCGTCCTTACCGGGCGTTACATGATCGACACGCGTGGACGAAACGCGCGCCCAACCCTGTAATGATCGGTGATCTTCGTGTAACGAAAAGCCGCTGCGCATGGCATACCGTTTGGCTTGCACTCCCTCGTGTGCAAGGCAGCGATTTTCCCCGGCGTACTTCAGCCGGGGATTTTTTCCTCTACCGGCCGTGGCCGCCACCGCCACCGCCGCCGTGGCCGCCACCGCCATGCGCACCGCCGCCCGTCCAGCCTGCATGACCGCCGCCCCCAGCCCGTGTGCCATTCCAGCCGCCGCGCCCCCCCCATCCGCCGCGACCGCCGCGACCGCCATGACCGTCCCAGTTGTGGTGATAGTATCCGCCGCCGCCAAATCCGAAGCCGATTCCAACCGCCGGCGCGCCGTAATAGCCGTAGCCGGGTGCATATCCGTAAGGGGCATACGTGTCGTTGTAAGGGCCATAACCGTATGCCGACGGTGCATAGCCGTATCCGCCAGCAGGGACGGCGACACAACCGGCAAGGGCCGCGGCTAGCGCTATCGCTGAAAAAGCCTTAAGCATAATTTCTCTCCAAAGAAGATTGGAGAGATTCGTTTCTGACTTCGTTCTAACGGATTTGTATCGCGCGGTTACCAAACTCGGGTTCGATCACAAAAGGAATTTTTCTGCGGGACACCACCACCTTGCAACCTTGCTTACGTGGCGTAGCCGTAGCCGCCACCGCCCGGGGTGATGATTTCAAACACATCGCCCGGTTCCATCTCGGCCTCGCCAATATGGTCGAGAGCCACGATGCTGCCATTTGCGCGTATCACGCGATTAATGCCCAGCGCACCGGGCTGGCCGCCTGCCATACCGAAGGCACCATGGTGACGGCCGTTTGAAAGAATGCCGGCAGTCATTTTCTCCAAAAACCGGACTTTCCGGATCCCGCCGTTTCCTCCGCGCCAACGTCCATCGCCACCCGAATCGGGCCGGATTTCGTAGCTTTCGAGACGTACCGGAAAACGAAACTCAAGCACTTCAGGATCTGTCAGGCGAGAATTTGTCATGTGCGTCTGCACGACCGACGTGCCATCGAAACCCTCAAGCTGACCGGCCGCATTGGTCTCCATACCTGCACCGCTGCCACCGGATATGGTCTCGTAGTACTGGTACCTCGCATTACCAAACGTGAAATTATTGACCGTGCATTGACTGGCCGCCATGACGCCAAGTGCGCCGTATAGGGCATTCGTGATGCATGTCGATGTCTCGACGTTGCCCGCCACCACGGAAGCCGGCGGATTGGGGTTAAGCATGGAGTTCGCCGGAATGATGACCTTCAGCGGCTTCAGGCAACCTGCATTCAGCGGAATGTCATCTTTCACCAAAGTTCGGAACACGTAGAGCACCGCGGCCATGCAAACCGCCGTCGGGGCATTAAAGTTGTTTGTTTGCTGTGCCGAGCTACCGGTGAAATCGATTTCCGCGCTGCGGGCTTGCGCATCCACACGGATAGCGACACTTATCTGAGCGCCGTTATCCAGCGGCAAGGTGAATGCCCCATCTTTCAATCGCGTGATGACCTGTCGCACCGACTCCTCTGCATTGTCCTGCACGTGATTCATGTACGCGTACACGACATCGAGGCCAAACTGCGCAACCATTTTGCGCAGCTCCTGAACACCTTTTTCGTTGGCGGCAATTTGGGCCTTGAGGTCGGCCATATTCTGCTGGGGATTGCGGCTCGGATATTCCCCGCTTTCCAGCAGCGCCACCATTTCTTGCTCGCGCAGGCGTCCTTGCTCGACCAATTTGAAATTGTTGATCTGCACGCCCTCCTCTTCGATGCGGGTCGAGAACGGGGGCATGGAACCCGGCGTAATACCGCCGATATCGGCATGATGGCCGCGCGAGCCGACGTAAAACAGCGGTTTCCTGGCCGTCGTCGCGCCGGCATTCCGCTTGCTGGCAGCAAGCTCGCCCGCCGCCTCATCTTGCGCAAGGTCGAAGTACACGGGGGTGATGACAGTAATATCGGGCAGATGTGTTCCACCGTGGTAAGGATCGTTGAGTGCGAAGACGTCTCCCGGCCGCATGGTGTCCCGGTTCGCGTTGACCACGGTCTTCACGCTCTCGCCCATCGACCCGAGGTGGACAGGCATGTGGGGGGCATTGGCGATCAGGTTGCCATCGGCGTCGAATAGCGCACAACTGAAGTCCAGGCGCTCTTTGATGTTCACCGAGTAAGCCGTGTTCTGGAGCTGCAAGCCCATCTGCTCCGCGATGTTCATAAACAGATTATTGAAGACTTCCAGAAGCACTGGGTCGACCGTCGTGCCGGCGGCGAAGCGCGTCTGACGCGATTCGCGGCGCTCGAGCACAATGTGATCGAGCGGGGTTACCTCGGCCTCCCAGCCAGGCTCCACAACGGTCGTCGCGTTCTGCTCGGCAATGATCGCCGGCCCGGCAAGCACGTCGCCCGGACGCAGATCCTCGCGCACGACCAGCGCCGCATCGCGCCATGCGCCCGCGGCATACATGCGCACCGTATCGCGGCGAGGCACCTCACGCCGCTCATGAGCCGCGAACCTTGGCTCGATCGGGGCGTCACCGGCGAGCACGGCCTCGACCGACACCGCCTCGACGATCAGCGGCTTGCCCGTCATCAGGAACGAGAACCGCTGGCGATAGGCCGCTTCGAAACGCTGCGTGATCTCGCTCAAAGCGCCGAACGCGACGATCAGCGCTGAATCGCTCCCCTCGTAACGAACATGAACACGGCGGTGCGTCTTGACCGGCCCTTCGCCGACCTGCTGACGCGTCAATGCCGTCTGCGCCGACTGCGCGATGGAATCGAGGGCCTTTTCAATGGATGATAGCGATTCGTTCGAAAGCCGAAGTTCCACGGCTTGCTCGCGGATCACATTCTGGTCCGCGAGACCCATGCCATAAGCCGACAGAACCCCGGCCAGGGGGTGCACAAAGACACGGCTCATCCCCAAGGCATCCGCCACCAGGCACGCATGTTGCCCGCCGGCTCCGCCGAAACACTGCAAGGTGTAACGCGTCACGTCATAGCCACGCGCGACGGAAATCTTCTTGATCGCGTTAGCCATCTGCTGGACGGCGATGTCGATAAATCCCTCGGCAACCTGCTCGACGCTACGGCCGACCTTCGCCGCCAGTTCTTTGAATTTCTGATCTGCCGCTTGATAGCTAAGCGCTTCGTCGGCCGCCGGACCGAAAACCTTGGGGAAATAATCGGGCTGAACCTTGCCCACAACCACATTCGCGTCGGTCACCGTGAGCGGACCGCCGCGACGATAGCTTGCGGGCCCCGGGTTGGCCCCGGCGCTCTGCGGGCCGACTCGGAAGCGTGCGCCGTCGAACTCGAGGATAGAGCCGCCGCCAGCCGCTACCGTATGAATGCTCAGCATAGGCGCACGCATGCGCACACCCGCCACCTGCGTCTCAAACTCGCGTTCGAATTCGCCGGCGAAATGAGATACATCCGTCGATGTCCCACCCATGTCAAAGCCGATCACTTTGTCGAAATCTGCCAGCGCCGCAGTGCGCGCCATGCCGACGATGCCGCCGGCGGGGCCTGACAGGATCGCATCCTTACCCTGGAACGCATGCGCATCGGCCAGTCCACCGGACGACTGCATGAAGAACAGCTTCACGCCGGGCAATTCACTGGCAATTTGCTCGACGTATCGGCGCAGGATGGGCGACAGATAGGCATCCACCACGGTCGTGTCGCCGCGGCTGACGAACTTCATCATCGGGCTGGTCTCGTGTGAAGTGCTGATCTGCATGAATCCGCAGTCTTGCGCAATCCGCTTTGCCGCCAGCTCGTGTTGGCTGAAACGGTAGCCGTGCATGAAAACAATCGCGACACTGCGCAGGCCGCTCGCATACGCGGCCTCCATGGACGCGCGCAGCGCCTCCTCATCGAGCGCCATAATCACTTCGCCGGCCGCCCCTACCCTTTCGTTCGCTTCGATCACTGAGGAATACAGCAGCTCAGGCAAAGTGATACGCCGATCGAATAGGCGCGGCCGGTTTTGATAGGCGATGCGCAGGGCATCGCGAAAGCCCTTGGTAGTCACCAGCAAGGTGGGTTCGCCCTTGCGCTCCAACAGGGCATTAGTGGCGACTGTGGTTCCCATTTTCACGCACTCGACCAGGTCTGCCGAGAATGGCTCGCCTGGCTTTAGCCCCAGCATGTGACGAATGCCCGCAACAGCGGCGTCTTTATAATGTTCGGGATTTTCCGACAGGAGCTTGTGCGTCGAAATCGTGCCGTCGGGCCGTTTCGCTACGATATCGGTGAAGGTGCCGCCGCGATCGATCCAGAACTGCCACTTGCGTCTCGGAGTTTCTCGCGGGTGCTGCGGGGTGGTATTCATGATGTACGCGTATCGAATGGAGTGAACCGGTGCGGCTTGCGCCGGGAATGTTCCCCCGGCCGGCCGAGCGTCGCGGTTTAGCCGCTGAACGTTTTCACTGGCACCCAGGTGCCTTTCTCAACCCTGAACAGCGTGGTTTTCGGATTCTTCAAATCGCCGAACTCGTTGAACTCTATCGTGCCGAATACCCCCTCAAAGGAAAGCTTGGGGATGGCGGAGGCGAACAACTTCGGGTCGGTCGAGTTGGCCGCCTTCATGGCATTCACAAGTACCCAGATGTCGTTGTACGCGAAGGGAGCAAAGCCGATAGGGTCGGCCCCGTACTTAGCATGGAAGTTCGTGCGAAACGTCTTGCCTTGCGGGAGCTCGTCGAGTATCGCGCCCTGCTCGAACGCGTACATTCCTTCAGCGGCGTCGCCGGCGCGGGTGATGAAATTCTTGTTGGCAAACGTCGCCCCGGCCATTAGTGCCCCTTTGTAACCCAGCTGACGGGCTTGCTTGACTATCAACGCGCCTTCCCCGCCCAGGCACGAGACAAACACAAGATCGGCCTGCTCGCCGACGATGTGAGTCAGAATCGCCTTGAAATCGGTGGCTTGGTCCGAGGTGAATTCGCGGGCCATGACCTGACCGCCTTGGGCTTTCACTGCGGCTTCGAACTCGTCAGCCAAACCCGCGCCGTACGCGGTGCGATCATCGATGATGGCAATGCGCTTGGCGTGGAGGATCGTGGCTTGCTGCGCGGCCGCGGTGGCGACGGTGTTATCCGTGCCGTAGGGGCGAAACAGCAGTTTGAAGCCTTGGTGGGTGATCTTTGGATTGGACGAAGCCGGAACAATCTGCACGACCCCGCCCCGGTCGTAGACCGCAGAGGCCGCCAACGTGCTGCCGGAGTTGAAGTGCCCGACGACGGCGGCTACGTTCGAATCGACCAGCCGTTGCGCGGTTTGCACCGCCAGCTTCGGATCGGCCCCGTCATCCTGGGAATCGAGTGTGAGCTGCAACGGCTTGCCACCGATCATGATATTGGCGGCGTTGACCTCATCGATGGCCAAACGCGCGCCCATCTCCAGATCCTTGCCATAGCTGGCGGATGGGCCTGTCAAAGGACCGGCGAAGCCTATCTTGACGGGACTGCTTTGCGCGAGCGCGGCATGTGTGATCGCTGCGAGACTCAAGATCGTCAGGGTTTTCAGCGCCATTCGCAAAGCAGAGTCGACTCTAGCCATGTTGAATTCCTTTTAAGGTTGCGTGAGATTGATCAGTGACCCGATGTGCGCAAAAATTTTGATTCTAAAGCCGTTCCTCAATGGTCAAAAAAAATCGTTGCATGCTCACCCACCGCTCCCCGCCTGCAGGGTGGGCAAAGGATGCGGGACGTCAGTGAACCACAGCAAGCGAAGTGCTTCGCAGCAGTACAGGCGATAACTCCGACTGAATCACAATTCGCTGATGACCCGAGCCTTCACCGTTTCATACTCGGAATCGCTGATAAGCCCCTTATCGAGCATTTCTTTTGCTCGCTGCAGCCTCGAGGTCAGATCATTTGGGCTGCTCGCGCCTGAGTTGGGCGCGTTGGTCCCGCCGAAAGAGCCTTGGAAACCACCGGACTTCGCACGTAGCTCCTCTAGTTCACGTAGTCGGCGTTTTTCCCGCCACGACTGCTCTTGCGCCTGACAAACTCGGTATACGGCTTGGGCTTCATCTTTTCGCAGCCCGGTAAACGTCAAGGAGCGGAGCTTGCCTCCGCCTGCCAAATCGGGCTGGGTGAGCGCTGTTATGCTCAAATCGCTGCCAAAAATCCCGGCCTTGATCTGCGCGGTCTTGATGTCCTGCCATCGGACATCGATCGGCAGATACCCTCCGATTAGTCCGCGATCTATTCCAATCAAGCGCCCGCTAGTCGCGGCTACCAACGAACGACGATGCGTGAGCGCGAATAGACGTCGCTGAACCGAGAAGCATTCCAGCGTCTCGCCGGGTACCAGCATGGATGACAGATAGGCAAGTGCTTTTCTGATTCGTGGGTCGGTCGATGCGGCCTGGGCTTCGCTCATGAAGAAGATTCTCGCTGTGGTTTGGTCGGACTAAGGGTTTTACGCTCAATCAAATACTACGGCATATCCATGCCTAAACCGAACAAACCGTTTGCGAGGAACCTGTGTACCGACCTTGAACGCTGAAGCATCAAGCGCCTCGCAGCTCACCGGCCCTTTGGTCCGAGATGCGTAGTTATGGACCCGCGCCAGCGCCGCCGCTGGGGGCGTTATAGCCGGCCGCAGGCGTATAGCCGTACGGAGAAGCGACGATGCAACCCGTAAGCCCAGTCAATAGCACGACGAGCACAAGGAGTCTGATCACGATCCTTCTCCAGGTTGAGTTTGGAGATAGCCGCCGCAGCCTCCGCTTGCCCTAGCTGTCCCAGCAAGTTACGGCGATCGGGCGGCGATATCCGAAAAACTACCCCCTGATATCCCGGCTGTCAAACATGCAGTCCCGGCGTGGCCGCCTTATAGGGGTTCTATGTGCGTGGGGCTCTGGCACGCGCGATCACCTGTCCTATTTGATCGGTCGCATGAACTGGCATCAAGTCCACTTCGGGATACGCATTTGCATACACACGAAAAATCTCGTCGGCAAATGCATGTCCAATTGTTTCAACGTCTCGAAAATCAAACATGACCACCTTGAAACTATCGACTCGCGCGCGAAGACGCTGCGTTTGCGATCGAGATACCAAGCTCTCGACGCCCATTCTAGCCAGCCGCACTGGGACCACCGTCTTGCTGAAGGTGTACTCATCCGGTTCGACGTATTCGTCGAATATATCTTTTAGGACTCGTTGAGTGTGGTTGCCATGCCCGACGGCTATCAGACATGGGATTCGGCTTCGGAGTGAGGAAAAATGAGATAAAGCGAAAAAGCCCTGTGGTGCCGGGGACCGGACTTGAACCGGCAAGCCGTTAGGCGGCGGATTTTCATCACACTGCGTCTTTCGACGCCGACTTCCAACAAAACGCCGTCAACCATAACGACGCCCCATCAAAACCGTTCGTGCGCTGGACTATGCCTTCACCATTGCGCAACGCGCTGCAGGTGCCCCCCGTCTAGTCTCTACACCTTCCTGCCGCAAGACCGCTTGGAGGCGACATCGCTACAGGCTTGGCTCGGTGTTGCCTCGACGCAGTGCGCCAGGGGTTTCGCCGAATTTGAAGGGTTCTACTCCGACCGTTTCCGATCGGGCACTCAATTATTTAAGTCCGCTATGTTTACCAATTTCATCACCCCGGCAGGGCGGACGAGATTCTACCACCGGTGCGCCCCACGAGCCAGATTCCTGTGCCCCCAAGCCACCATCGATGGCGCGCCGCACAAACGAAACCCGCGAGCCACACCGCAAATAATCGTCACAGTGCTGTCATTTTGACTGATGATAATGCGCAGCATGAAAACGTTTTCACTTCATCGCGCAAAATGACCGCCACCATCAAGGACGTCGCCGCCCACGCTGGATTTTCGATCGCTACCGTCTCGCGCGCGCTCAATGCGCCGCACACGGTCAGCCCGATCACGCTCGCCAAAATCCAGGCGGCAATCTCGGCGCTGAAATTCCAGCCCAACGCGCTGGGCCGCCAACTGCGCGCCGAGCATACCGGCCTGGTCGGCATCGTGCTGCCAACGCTGGCCAACCCCGTGTTCGCCGAAACCTTGCAGGGCATCGACGAAGCAGCCGGCGCGGCCGGTTATCGCCTCGTGCTGATGACCACCCAATACGACGCCGACCGCGAACAACACGCGCTTGAAACACTGCGCGGCCAGCGCGTGGACGGCGTGATCATCACCGTCACCGACGGCAATTCGAATCCGCTGCTCGATGCGCTGGAAGCGGACCATCTGCCCTACGTGCTAGCGCATAACGACACAGCCTGCCGCCCCTCGGTCTCGGTCAACAACCGGCGCGCTGCCCGCGACGGTGTACGTGTGCTGGTGGCGCAAGGGCATCGCCAGATACTGATGGTAGCGGGTTCATTGAATGCCTCCGATCGCGCTCGCCAACGCCACCTCGGCTATTGCGACGCGATGCAGGAGGCCGGGCTCGACCCGCGCGCCGCCATCGAAGTCGATTTCAACGCCGAACGGCTCGCCCCAGCGACGTTCGCACGCTTGTTCGAAGGCGAAAACCGGCCCACAGCGCTTTTTTGCAGCAACGATTTGCTCGCCATGGTGGTCATGCGCGCGCTGCGCGCAGCCGAGCTCGAAGTGCCGCGCGATATGTCGATTCTCGGTTTCGATGGACTTTCGATGGGTGAATTGCTTTCCCCCGCGCTCGCCAGCGTGTGCGCGCCCAACCGCGAAATCGGCACGCAAGCGTGGCGGCAGCTGCGCGCCCAGATCCAGGCTCGGCTGCCCGCCGCCGCGAATGGCGCGAATGGCGCGACGCTGTTCGACGATGGCCGCCAACCCCAGCGTCTGGGTCTGACGCTGCCGCATTCGATCCGGCATGGCGCGACTATCGCGCCGTACGGTGGCGCAAGAAACGAGCCGACGGCAGCAGCGCCGGCCGCCCCTTTCACCGCGTCCGGCTCCACCGGCCGCGCCTAATCGCTCATGTGCCCCATCTCAGGAGATCTGCTATGAAACGTCTGGCCTCAAGTCTGACTGCGCGCCTGCTTGGTCTGATTGCAACTCTGCATGGTCGTTTGCCGGTCCTCGCACGCCACGCGCGGGTACCGCAATCGGCTGCTGTACTGCTGATTGCGAGTGCAGCCGCCGTCCTGGCGCCTACGCAAGCCGCGCGTGCCGACGAAACCGCGATTTGCTATAACTGCCCGCCGGAATGGGCCGATTGGGCCTCGCAGATTGCCGCGATCAAGCAAAAGACCGGCATCCGCGTGCCCTACGACGACAAGAATTCGGGCCAAGCGATTGCACAGATGATGGCTGAGGCCAAGAGCCCGGTCGCCGATGTGGTGTACCTGGGCATCTCGTCCGCCTTTCAAGCCGAGGACCAAGGCCTGCTTCAGCCGTATCTGCCGGCTCACATCCAGGACGTCCCGGCCACGCTGAAAGACCCCAAGGGCGAATGGTTTGCGATCCACTCCGGCACGCTGGGATTCTTCGTCAACAAGGACGCGCTCGAAGGCAAACCGGTACCGCGCTCGTGGGCCGATCTGCTAAAGCCTGAATACAAAGGCATGATCGGGTATCTGGACCCGTCGTCGGCGTTCGTCGGTTACGCCGGTGCGGTGGCGGTGAATACGGCACTGGGCGGCACGCTCAACGATTTCAGCCCGGCCATGAACTGGTTCAAGGCGCTCAAGGCCAACGCGCCCATCGTGCCCAAGCAAACCGCCTATGCACGCGTACTCTCCGGCGAGATTCCGATCCTGCTCGATTACGATTTCGATGCTTACCGCGCTAAATATAAGGATCACGCCAACGTCGAGTTTGTGATTCCGCGCGAAGGCACGATCACCGTGCCCTACGTGATGGCGCTCACCAAAGGCGCACCCCATGAAGCCAACGGCAAGAAAGTGCTCGATTTCGTGCTCTCCGACGAAGGCCAGGCGCTGTGGGCCGCCGCTTACCTGCGGCCGGTGCGCGCGGTGAAACTGCCGCCCGACGTCGCGTCGAAATTTCTGCCGGCGAGCGACTATGCCCGCGTCAAACCGGTGGACTTCAACGCGATGGCGCGCGCCCAGCGCGGTTTCGGTGAAGCCTATCTGACGCTGATGCATTAAGCTGAAGCCATAGCGACTCGACACGCCATCATGCACGACCTGACCTTTCCGGTACGCTGGCGCATTGCCCTGCTGGCGCCGGCACTTGCGCTGTTCGCCGGCTTCTGGCTGTTGCCCATCGGGCGGCTGATCCAGCTAAGCGGCGGCAATGACGCGCTAGCCACTTATCGCGCGGTGCTGACCAACCGCCGCTATCTGGAAAGTCTGGGCGCCACGGTCGCGCTGTCGGTCGCGGTCACGCTCGCCACGCTGGTGCTCTCGGTGATCGTCGGCCTGTTCCTCACGCGGCATAGCTTTCCAGCCAAGCGCGTGCTGCTCGCACTGCTGACCTTTCCACTGGCATTTCCCGGGGTGGTGGTCGGCTTCATGGTGATCATGCTGGCAGGCCGCCAAGGCCTGATCGGTGCACTGACGATGGCGCTCACGGGTAACAAATGGGTCTTCGCCTATTCGATGACGGGCCTGTTTGCCGGCTACCTGTATTTTTCGATTCCACGCGTGATCATCACGGTGATGGCCGCCGCGGGCAAACTCGATGCCTCGCTTGAGGAAGCAGCCCGTTCGCTGGGCGCAAGCCCCTGGCAAATCATGCGCGATGTGGTGTTGCCGGCGCTTGCGCCTGCGCTGACCGCTTCCGCTGCGGTGTGTTTTGCGACCTCGATGGGCGCCTTCGGCACAGCGTTCACGCTAGCCACCGATATCGACGTGCTGCCGATGACGATCTACACCGAATTCACGCTCAACGCCAATATGGTGACCGCCGCGGTATTGAGCCTGGTGCTCGGCGTCGTGACCTGGGCAGTACTCGCGCTGGCCCGCAACTTGACCGGCCAGGCCGCCGCCGCTGCGGCTTGAGCAATCTGAGTCCATGCGATGAGCGAACCAGCCCGCGAACCGACCCCCGTACAGACGCGCGTACAGACGATAACCCAGATGCCACCCAGCCCCGCCTCGCAGCTCGCGCCCGTTCGCACGCAACGCCTGCGCTCGCCCAACTGGATTACCGTAGGCCAGGTGATGGTGACACTGGCATTGTGCGCGTTCTTGATCGTGCCGATGCTGATGTCCGTGATGGCCGGGCTGACCGTCAATTATTTTCGCGGTGTGTCGAGCGGCTTGACCTTGCGCTGGGTCAGCAACGTGCTCGAAACCTACGGCGACTCGGTGTTGACGTCGCTGTACGTGGCCGCGGCCACGCTTGCGCTGGTGCTGCTTACCGGCGTTCCCGCAGGCTACGCGCTGGCGCGCTCGCGCACCCGCTTGTCGCGCCTGATCGAAGAAATGCTGGTGCTGCCGATTGCCCTGCCGGGCCTGGCCACCGCCTTGGGTCTGCTCGCTATCTACGGCGGCTTCAGCGCGTTTCGCAACAGCTTATGGTTTATCGTGGTCGGGCACTTCGTGTTCACGCTGCCGTTCATGGTGCGCTCGGTCGCGGCCATTTGCGCCAGCATCGATTTGCGTACACTCGAAGAAGGCGCCGCCAGCCTGGGCGCACGCTTTAGCCAGCGCTTTTTCACGATCGTGCTGCCCAACGCCTGGCCCGGCATCCTGGCGGGCGCACTGACCGTGGTCACGCTTTCGCTCGGCGAATTCAACCTGACCTGGATGCTGCACACGCCCGACACCAAGACGCTGCCGGTCGGCTTGGCCGATGCCTATGCATCGATGCGCATCGAAATCGGCAGCGCCTACACCATCGTCTTTTTCGCCATCACGATACCGCTGTTGATCGGCATGCAGCTGCTAGGCATCGATCCCGGCGGCAACCTCGACCCGCAACGGCTGCAACGCAAGCACGCCAAGCGCCGCGCACGCGAAAGCGCTGCGCTCGCCGACGCCAGCACCAGCGCCCTACCGGAAACCCCGCTATGAAACTCGATTCGATTCCGGTCACCCTGCGTCAGTGCGGCAAGAGCTTTCGCGGCCAACGCGTGCTGCAGCCACTGGAGCTCAGCATAGGCGCGGGTGAAACGCTGGTGCTGCTCGGTCCCTCCGGCTGCGGCAAGACCACCACCCTGCGCATGATTGCCGGACTCGAGAAACCGGATGCGGGCGGCACCGTGCTGTTCGGCGACGAAGACGTGACCGCCAGACCGATCGAACAGCGTCAGGTCGGCATGGTGTTCCAGAGCTATGCGCTGTTCCCCAACCTGAACGTACGCGGCAATATCGCGTACGGCTTGCGCATCAAAAAGACCGATCCGGCCACGATGCGTCAACGGGTCGGCGAGCTGCTCGAATTAATGGAACTCGAAGCCCATGCCGACAAGCCGATCAACGAATTGTCCGGCGGCCAGCGGCAGCGCGTCGCCCTGGCCCGGGCGCTGGCCCCGCAACCGCGCGTGCTGTTGCTCGACGAACCGTTGACCGCACTGGATGCACGCCTGCGCGATACGCTGCGCACCGAAATGAATACGCTATTGCGCGGCCTGGGCATCACCACCGTCTACGTCACGCACGACCAAGCCGAAGCCATGGCACTGGGCGACCGCATCGTGGTCATGAGTGCCGGGCGCATCGAGCAAATCGGTACGCCGCGCGACATTTACTATCGGCCGTCCAATCGCACGGTCGCGCAGTTTATCGGCACACTGAACCGGCTATGCGGCGAAGTGCGCGACGGCATGCTCAACACGCTGGGCGGCGCCGTGCCGCTGAACGCGCCGCTGCGCGCGGGCGCCGTGACCACCTACTTCCGGCCCGAAGATGCCACCCTGGTCGCGCCCCATGCGGCGCAACTCCACGGTGTCATCGAAGCCGCGCAGTTCCTGGGAGAACGCACGCGACTGCGGATAACGGGTGCGGCGCCCGACACGCTGGTCATCGACGTGGCCGGACATCTGGAGTTGAGTCGCGGCACTGCGGTGGGCTTGGCGTTGCGGCCCGATGCACTGCTCGCCTTTGAAATTGATTAAGCTGTTTTTGTCAGGACACGTTCATGCTGCTCGCTCAAATCACCGATCTTCATATCCGCCGGCCCGGCCAACTTGCCTATCGGCAGGTCGACACCGCGCCGTTCCTGCAACGCTGCATCGCCAAGCTCAACGCACTCACGCCGCGTCCCGACGCCGTGCTCATCACCGGCGATCTCGTCGACGCGGGCCATCCTGAGGAATATGCGCATCTGCGTACGCTGCTCGCGCAGCTGCAATTGCCTTACTACCTGATGGTCGGCAACCACGATAGCCGAGCACCGCTGCGCGCCGCGTTTGCCGACGCAGCATACCTGGGCGGCGACGCGGACGACTTCATCCAGTACCGTTTCGATCTGCCCACGCCCGAGGGCACGGTGCGGGTGCTCGCGCTCGATAGCCTGGACGCGCCGAACAGCGGCGGCCGCTTGTGCGCGAGCCGGCTCGCGTGGCTGGAGTCCGAGCTGGAACAGGCGCGTGCCATGCCGGTTATTGTGGCGCTGCATCACCCGCCGTTTGCAACCGGCATCGGACATATGGATGAGGCCGCGCTCGCCGACCACGACGCGCAAGCGCTGGCACGCCTGATTGCCAAGCACCCGAATGTCGAGCGGGTGCTCTGTGGCCATTTGCATCGGCCTATCCATGTGCGCTTTGGCGGCTCCATCGCCTCGACCTGCCCGTCGCCGGCCCATCAGGTGGCGTTCGATTTGCAGCCCGATGGACCTTCCGCGTTTGCGATGGAGCCGCCCGCCTTTGCACTGCATCTCTGGGACGCCGAGACAGGCCTCGTGTCGCATCACGTTTATATTGACGACTACGCGGGACCGTACCCCTTTCACGAGGAAGGCGGGGGCTTGATCGACTGACTGCAATACTGGCGCCGCCCCCAATCGAGCGATAGCTCGCGCGTTGGATAGATATCAGGTATCGCTCGATCGCTTAAAGGTGAAGCGACGCGCCGCCAGCGGACCAAGCGACAATCCGGTATGATCCGCCCCCTGCCTTCCGATCGCGAACTGGGCTTGAACTCGGGCCCGAAAATTGGGCTGAGGCGAACCCGATTTTTTTTGACTGTCGCCATCGGACTTGTCTACCGCAGACCTTGCGTCGTACGCGATGCAACTTGCGGATTACTCGGATTACGCGCATGTCAGAAAACCTCGGTAGCGGCTCACTATCTTCCATCGATCAGCCCCCGATCAGCCGGGGGATCCTGTTTCTGCTCGCCGCCACGGCAGGGCTGTCAGTCTCCAATATCTATTACAACCAGCCGCTGCTTGGCGAGTTCGAGCATAGCTTTGCGAGCCAGGCGCACTGGGTCGGCGCGGTACCCACCGCTACCCAGCTCGGGTATGCGGCCGGCATGTTCTTTCTCGCGCCACTGGGCGACCGCTTCGAACGCCGCTCCTTGATCTTGTGGCAGCTCGCCGGCCTGTGTCTGATGCTTGCCGCCGCTGCATTGGCACCTAACCTGGGAACGCTGATCGGTGCGAGCTTGATGATCGGAATCCTCTCGACGATCGCGCAGCAGGCCGTACCGTTTTCGGCGGAACTGGCGCGCCCCGAAGAACGCGGAGCCGCGGTCGGTTTCGTCATGAGCGGGTTGTTGCTCGGCATACTATTGGCACGCACGGTGGCGGGCCTGGTGGCTCAACATCTCGGCTGGCGGACGTTGTTCGGCCTCGCGGTAGTGGCGATGATCGTGCTGGCCATCGTGATCGCGTTGCGGCTACCGCGCCGCAAGCCGGTGTCGGATCTCAGCTATGGACGCCTGCTGCACTCGATGTGGCACCTGGTGCGCGACGAACCGGTGCTGCGCGACGCGTCGATTACCGGCGGTGCATTGTTCGCCGCGTTTTCGAACTTCTGGTCCATCCTGGCGCTGCTGCTAGCCGGCGCGCCATTTCATCTGGGCGCGCAAGCCGCGGGACTGTTCGGCATCGTCGGTGCGGCTGGCGCTCTGGCGGCGCCACTAGCCGGCCGTTCGGCCGATAAGCGCGGGCCGAATGGCGTAATCCGCCTGGCTATCGCACTCACTGCCTTGTCGTTTGTGATCTTTGCGTTATCGGGCAGCAGCGTGGTGGGACTGGTGATCGGCGTGCTGGTGATGGATGTCGGCGTGCAGGCCGCGATGATTTCCAATCAATCGCGTATTTTCGCCATACAGCCCCAGGCCCGCAGTCGGATCAACACCGTTTTCATGGTGTCGTACTTTCTCTGCGGTGCAGTGGGCTCGGCGGTCGGCGCCCTGGCGTGGCGTCATGCCGGATGGATAGGCGTGTGCGCCTGGGGGCTGCTGTGCACGATAGTGGCTTGGATCAATCACCACCGTACGCGCCCTGAATCGGTTGTTGCTGGCATGTGAACGCAACGCGGCGGCCGCGTTGCGGCCGGCCGTCCTGCGCTGCCCTCGGCTTGCGTACTGCGCGCCCCACTCGCGGCCTTTTCCGCCCACTCCCACGGGTTTGCCTGCTTCGCGCCGCGAGTCGTCCACTTACATCTGGATACATCGCCCAGCAAAACTCGTGGAACGCTTATCGCGAAATAAGTGTCACACTAACCAGTTACGCAGAATGCGCGTGTGCGGCACAGATCGCACCCGCGCGGCGGCCCGCACTTTGCGGGAAGCAGCGTAGCCCTTCTATTCAGATCAATCGTCTTTGAGGGGATTCAAAATGACCAAGCTCTTTTCGCTTTTGCTCGTCGCAGGCGTGGTGGTTTTCGCAGGGTGCAATACGGTTGCCGGCGCGGGCCAGGATATTTCAAAAGGCGGCCACGCGATCACCAACAGCGCTGATGAAAACAAATAGGCTGCGGTGAGTTGCCGCCGCTACCGCGGCCGCTTATTGCACCCGCGGTGCCAATGTGCGTCCGATACTCAGCGATCGGGCGCATTTTTCGTTGCGCTTTTTTGCGCGCGCGACGTCGCACCAACCCGCGATCCAGCTTGCGATCAAGTTGCGCTCGCAACGGCCCTGGCAGCCAATCACTTGCATCGGCGCTTGCGCGATCGGCTCCGCACGGTGTATCGTGCGAACTGCAACGCGGGGGTCCTGTAACTGGGTTACGGGTGAGAAATACCCTTAGAACCTGATCTGGATAATGCCAGCGCAGGGAGCGTCGCGGGTCACTCCCCTCCCGACCCGCCCCGACCCCCTCCGAAAATATCAGTTTCCTGCGTGGCAGATCCGCGGCATCCGCTGCTTTATCCAGGAGACGTAATGAACGCCAATCCCAAATTCCTTTCGGCCGATGCGCATGTGGACGCGCTGGCTATCCAGCCGCTGCCGAACTCCACCAAAAGCTATGCCATCGGCTCGCGCCCCGACCTGCGCGTACCGATGCGGAAAATTGCACAATCGGCCACGCCCACCGATTTCGGCGGCGAGCAAAATCCTGACGTGTATGTGTACGATACATCGGGCCCTTACACCGACCCGGAAGTGCGTGTCGATATCCGCTCAGGCCTGCCCAGCGTGCGCACCGCGTGGTTGGACGAGCGCGGCGACTCCGAAGAACTCTCCGGTTTGACCAGCGAGTTCGGCCGCGAGCGCGCAGCCGACGCCGCCACCGCCGAATTGCGTTTTCCGGGCCTGCACCGCAAGCCGCGCCGCGCAAAGGCCGGCAAAAACGTGTCGCAGATGCATTACGCGCGCCGCGGCATCATCACGCCTGAAATGGAATATGTGGCGATCCGTGAAAACATGCGTCGCAACGAATACCTGCAAAGCCTGCGCGATTCGGGTCCGCAAGGCGACAAGCTGGCTGAACTGATGGGGCGCCAACACCCGGGCCAGTCATTTGGCGCCAGTACGCCGCGCGAAATCACACCCGAATTCGTGCGTGAGGAAATCGCTCGCGGTCGCGCAATCATTCCGGCCAATATCAACCATCCGGAAGTCGAGCCGATGATCATCGGGCGCAATTTCCTGGTCAAGGTCAATGCCAACATCGGCAATTCGGCTGTCACTTCGTCGATCGGCGAAGAAGTCGACAAGATGACCTGGGCGATCCGCTGGGGCGCGGATAATGTGATGGATTTGTCGACCGGCAAGCACATCCACGAAACGCGCGAGTGGATAGTGCGCAATAGCCCGGTGCCGATCGGCACGGTGCCGATCTATCAGGCGCTCGAAAAGGTCAATGGCCGCGCCGAAGACCTGACCTGGGAAATTTTCCGCGACACGCTGATCGAGCAAGCGGAACAAGGCGTCGATTACTTCACGATCCACGCGGGCGTGCTGCTGCGCTACGTGCCGATGACCGCCAAGCGGATGACCGGTATCGTCTCGCGCGGCGGTTCGATCATGGCCAAATGGTGCCTGGCTCACCATCGCGAAAGCTTCCTCTACGAGCATTTCGAAGACATCTGCGAAATCATGAAGGCCTATGACGTGTCGTTCTCGCTGGGCGACGGCTTGCGTCCGGGCTCGATCTACGACGCCAACGACGAAGCCCAACTGGGCGAACTGAAGACGCTGGGCGAGCTGACCCAGATCGCGTGGAAGCACGACGTGCAAGTGATGATCGAAGGCCCCGGCCACGTGCCGATGCAATTGATCAAAGAGAACATGGATATGCAGCTCGAGTACTGCGACGAAGCGCCGTTCTACACGCTCGGGCCGCTGACGACCGACATCGCGCCGGGCTACGACCACATCACCTCAGGTATCGGCGCCGCGATGATAGGCTGGTTCGGCACCGCCATGCTGTGCTATGTCACGCCCAAGGAACACCTGGGTTTGCCCAACAAGGACGACGTCAAGACCGGCATCATCACGTACAAGCTTGCCGCGCATGCAGCCGATCTGGCCAAGGGCCATCCGGGCTCGCAGATACGCGACAACGCGCTGTCCAAAGCCCGTTTCGAGTTCCGCTGGGAAGACCAATTCAACCTCGGCCTGGACCCGGACAAGGCGCGCGAGTTTCACGACGAAACGCTGCCTAAGGACGCCGCAAAAGTCGCCCACTTCTGTTCGATGTGCGGCCCGCACTTCTGCTCGATGAAGATCACGCAGGACGTGCGTGAATACGCAGCCAAGCAAGGCATCAGCGAAATCGAGGCCCTCAAGCAAGGCATGGAAGTCAAATCGATCGAGTTCGTCAAAGCCGGCGCCGAAATTTATCAGCGCCAGTAATCCGCCGTAACATGGCCGACGGTACTGCCAGTACCGTCGGCTACCCGGTTGGCAAGCCATTAGCGCGCTCGACAACCGGGGGCGACACCTCGAGCGGCACGCAGGCTCGTGCCGCTTCTCCCCTACCTGCTCCCCTCCTGGCCCATCGCGACGAGACTTCGCCGCGCAAGCCCGTGCCTAGACGTTTCAGCTTTCAATTCCCCAACGTTCGCTGTCGGTACATACCCTAAATTGTGCGGTGCACCGACGCAGCCTATGCTGCGCGTGAAGCGCACGCTTTTTATATATGATTTGGCAATCTGGCTTCGCGCGGCCTGCGGAGCTGGATTTCGCATCGCTCGAAAATCGCCATTAATAATTCTTCGGAGACGTGATGTTCCATCAACTGCTGACCCCTATCGGAAACTCTCTACTCCCGAGCTTCCTGGTAGCAATTCTGCCGATCGCGACAGTCCTCGCGCTGCTCGGCATCCTGCGTCGGCCTGCGTGGCAAGCCTCGCTGGCAGGCCTGGTCGTGGGCCTGATCGTGGCCGTCACGGCGTGGCAATTCCCGGTTGGCCTGGCGCTCGATTCGGTTGCCTCGGGCGCCGTGTTTGCGGTCTGGCCTGTGATGTGGATCGTGGTCGCCGCGATTTTGCTGTACAACATCGCGGTGCGCTCGGGTCACTTCGATGCGTTTCGCAACTGGCTGCTCGAGAATCTGCCCAATGACCGCCGCATCGTGCTGGTGGTGCTCGGCTTCTCGTTCGGTGCGCTGCTCGAAGGCATCTCGGGATTCGGCACGCCGATCGCGATTATCAGTTCCATGCTGATCATGCTGGGCTTTCCCGCTCTCGAAGCGCTGACCTTCACGCTCATTTTCGATACTGCGCCGGTGGCCTTCGGCGCGCTCGGCGTGCCGATCACCGTGTTGTCGGCCGTCACGCACTTGCCGGCTACCTCGCTCGCGCAAATGGTCGGTCGCCAGTTGCCGCTGTTTGCATTCCTGCTGCCGTTTTACGTGATTACGATATACGCGGGCTTTCGCGGCATGCTCAAGATTTGGCCGGTACTGGTGGTAGCGGGCCTGAGCTTCGCGGTCACGCAGTTCGTGATGTCGAACTACCTGAGCTACGCGCTGACCGACGTCCTGGCGTCGCTCGCGTCGCTGATCCTGACGATCGCGTTCCTGAAAGTGTGGAAACTCGAGCCGGATCCGAAGTTTGCGATCAACGTCGACCGCTCGAAGCATCATGGCGGTGCCGTCAAGAGCGTCGCGGGCTGGTATCCGTGGCTTATCGTGTCGGTTGTCGTGATTGCCTGGACACTGCTGAGCATCGCCAACATCGGTGCGCTGAAAATATCGTGGCCCGGCCTGGATCAGGCCGTGTACATCACGCTGTACAAAACTGTGTATGGCGCCGTCTGGGTGTTCCAGCCGCTCGGTACCGGCACCGCGATTCTCGTGGCGGCAATCATCACGGCGCTCATTACGCGCTTGCCGGTCAGTGAGTTTTTCGCGGCCGTTTGCGACACCTGGCAGCAGACCCGCATCGCCATCTTCACGGTTGCGACTATCGTCGGACTCGCCTTTCTGATGAACTACTCCGGCATGACCTACACGCTGGGTCTCGGGGTCGCTTCGGTCGGCGTGCTGTTCCCGCTGGTCTCGCCGTTTCTGGGATGGGTTGCTGTGTTCCTGTCCGGCAGCGACACCTCGGGTAACGCGCTGTTCGGCAATCTGCAGGTGGTGGCGGCCAACCAGCTTGGCCTGAATCCGGTCTTGATGGCGGCAACCAACTCGTCGGGCGGTGTGATGGGCAAGATGATTTCGCCGCAAAACATCGCAACCGGCGTCGGCGTGACCGAACTCAAGGGCAAGGAAGGCCTGGTCTTCGCCAAGACCTTCAAGCACAGTATTGCGCTGACGGTGCTGCTCGGGATCATCGTCTGGATCCAGCAGTACTACCTGCCGGGCATTATTCCTCACTAAGCCCTTTGTACTTGCCGGCGCGAGCCGGTAGCATCCGCCCCGGCTGCTCGCGCACCGGGGCGTTTTTATGTGTGCAGACCGAGTGGACTTGACGCTTGAGACGCCCATAGCAATCCGACGCACCGAATCTTGCTCTTCGATTCGATCATGAGGCTCTCGCAATGTTCGGCGCGGCGCACCGGTGCTAACATCGGTGCACATCAATGCGGCGTTCGTCGGCGCTCCGTGCGGCGCATCGGCTCTGCCTGCGGAGCGCCACCGCGAACGCACCCGCGTGCGCCCCCACTGCCGCCCCCGGACGCCGCGGTATGCTCGCCGACACCGCGTCGCCATTGCCCGGTACCACTTCGCCCTATTTTGCCTTCGTCATGAACCTCAAAAGCTTTCTCAGTCTGATTATTCTCGCCGCGTTGTGGGGCGCCTCATTCCTGTTTATCCGGGTCGGAGTTGCCGAATTCGGTCCTGCCGCCTTGATGGCGTTGCGAGTCTCGATCGCCGCTGTCCTTTTACTGATTGTGCTTGGCAGCCGCAATGGCCTGTCTGGTTTGCAGAGCTTGCGCACGCATGCTGGACCGCTATTCGTAGTCGGCGTGCTCAACTCGGCCGCACCTTTTTGCCTGTTCGCGATCGCCGAGCAGACGCTAAGCGCCGGACTGACCTCGGTGATCAATGCCACCACGCCGCTATGGGGCGCGCTGGTCGCGTTCGTCTGGCTCAAGGAGACACTCAGCCCCAGCCGAGTCGCCGGCATGGCGCTCGGCTTCGGCGGCGTGCTGGTTCTCGTCTGGTACCAGATCGAAGTCCCGGCCAGTGGCGTGAGCGGCGCGGACAGCTCCGGCGCGAGCGCGCCATTGCACAGCGTTCTGGCGGCAAGCGCCGCGTTGGGCGCCACGTTCCTCTATGGCATCGCCGCCAATTACACCAAGCGTGCGCTCACCGGCGTGCCGCCTTTGGTGGTTGCCACGGGCAGCATGACAGGAGCCAGCGTGGCACTGCTGCCATTCGCGCTGCTGAACTGGCCCGCCGCGGCGGTATCGGTACGCGGGTGGGGTGCGGTGATCTGTATGGCGGTTGCCTGTACGGCTTTGGCTTACCTCATGTATTTCCGTCTGATCGCCAAAGCGGGCCCGGCCGCCGCGATGTCGGTCACGTTCCTGATCCCTGTATTCGGCATCCTGTGGGGCAACTTGTTTCTCGCCGAACCTGTCTCGCCGGCTTTGGGCGCAGGCGTTGCGCTGGTGCTCGCCGGCACCGCGCTGGCTACCGGACTTTTGCAAAAACTGTGGCCACGCCGCGCACCGGACACAGCCTAAGGACCGGCGTGCGCAAGAGAACCTGGCAGTAGCGTGGGAGAAGTGTCGGCATTTCCCCTACCAACTTGTCTCATTTTGACGAATCCACGCTTGAGCAGCTTGGGGCCACACTACGTTGTGAAACGGATTTGCTACACTGGGGCCACACCAATTCGGGGGCCGCAATGGAAGGAATGATGCAACTGCCGACCACGCGCTTTCACGCGCTCAGTGCTGGCGTCGTCGGCCTCGCAATCTTGACCGCTTTTTGTCTTACCTGGCCCTGGGCCAACTTCTATCTCACTCCCGTAGAACCGTTTTTACCCATCTTCAACACGGCCGTGTTTTGTACCGAAAGTCTGACGGCGGTGATCTTATGTGTACAGTTCACGATTTTCCGGCGACCGTACCTGGCGGCATTGAGCGGCGCGTTCGGCTTCGTGATGGTGGCCGACGTGGCGCAGCTGCTGGCGTTTCCGGACATTTTCGCGCCGACCGGTTTGTTTGGCGCCAATAGTCAAAGCGCCGCGTGGATCTGGGTTTTCTGGCACGGCGGCTTTCCGATTCAGTTGCTGATCGCAGCGGTCGTCAAGCGCCATTGGGGTGAGACGGTCCTCGAACCGCGTCATAAGATACCCACGGCCGTGGCGCTGATCGGTGGTCCGATACTGGTGTCGGCAGCGCTGTGCTACTTGGCCATCGCGGCGCATGGCGGCCTGCTGCCCACGATCATTGTCGGGCGCTCGTATTTGGCGCTGGTGCACAACCCGGTGTCGGTAGCCGTGGTGCTGGCCAATTTGGTTGCGCTGTTGACCATTGCAATCGCCAGCCGCACCCGCGCGATGCTTGAGCTATGGCTATGCATTGCGCTGCTTGCCGCCAGTTGCGACGTGATCATCACGCTCGTGGCCGGCGCACGCGGCACGCTGGGGTGGTACACCGCGCGCTGTTTATCGGTGGTGTCGGCAACGGCCGTGCTCAGCATGCTCTTCTGGGAATTCAACCGTCTCTACCGCAACCTGAGCACGGCCAATACCAAGCTGACTGAATACTCGATCCGCGACGGACTCACCGGCATTCATAATCGACGGTACTTCGATGAATTTCTGGCACGCGAAGTCGAACACGCGCGACGCACCGGCAAACCGCTCTCGCTGTTGATGGCGGATGTCGACTTTTTCAAACGTTATAACGACACGCTAGGTCACCCGCAAGGCGACGCCTGCCTGATCGCCGTGGCCCAGGCGCTGGCGAGCCGGATCCGGCGGTCCAGCGACTTGTTGGCGCGCTATGGCGGCGAGGAATTCGTGGTCGTGCTCCCCTCCGCCGATCGTGACGCGGCTGCCTTAATCGCTGAAAAACTGCGCGAGGCCGTGTTCGCCACGGGCATACCCGCTCCGGACAGCGACGCGCCTGACCATCCGGGCGTGGTGACATTATCGATAGGCGCCGCCACAATGGAGCCTTCCGGCGACAGTCGCAGCTTGCTCGCGGCCGCCGACCAGGCGCTCTATATGGCCAAGCATGCGGGCCGCAACAGGGTTTGCGTGGCAGCCCCCGCGGCATTGGCCGCGTAAATAGCGCGGCGCGGACCTGCACGCCGCGACTAGCAACAACCCGCCCATGACCGTACTTGCCCAGCAGTGGACCTTGCGTCCCCAAGATGTCGAAATGACCGCTATCCGCGCACAAGGCGCGGGTGGACAGAACGTCAACAAGGTGTCGAGCGCGATCCATTTGCGTTTCAACATCGGCGCTTCGGCGCTGCCCGACGCGATCAAAGCCCGGCTGTTCGCGCTGCATGACAGTCGCATCACGCGCGACGGGATGGTGGTGATCAAGGCGCAGGCACACCGCACTCAGGAAATGAATCGCGCCGATGCGCTCGCGCGGCTCGCAGCATTGATCGACAGCGTCAGTGTATTGCCGCGCGAACGCGTCGCCACGCGTCCGACACGCGCGTCGCAGCGCCGCCGGCTGGAGGGCAAGACGCGCCGCAGCGCGATCAAGGCGGGGCGCGGCAAAGCGCCTGGCGACACGGACTGAGCGGTGAGCGGTGAGCGGTGAGCGGTGAGCGGTGAGCGGTGGGCGGTGGGCGGTGAGCGGTGGGCGGTGGGCGGTGGGCGGTGGGCGGTGGGCGGTGGGCGGTGGGCGGTGGGCGGTTCAGGTTAAACATTACTCACGTCGTTTAGCGCTGCCTCTGCGAGTCGCGCGGCCAATCCGGAGTCGCGCGCGGTACGTGCGGCGATCGCTTCGGCGAGGACATCGGCAGCGGCATAAATCGCCACCGCTGCACGCGCACGCGTCACTGCGGTATAGACCAGCTCACGCGTCAACACCCGGCTCGCGACAGCAGGCATCACCAAAGCCACGCGTTGAAATTCCGAACCCTGCGATTTATGCACGGTCATCGCAAATGCGGTTTCGTGCGGCGGCAATGCAGCAGGCGACACTGCGCGATAACGACCATCGGTCGCGCGGAACCAGACCCGCAACGTGTCAGCGGCTTTCCCGGCCGGCAGCGCAATGCCGATATCGCCGTTGAATAAGCCCAGCGCGTAATCATTACGTGTCACCATGACCGCCCTTCCGGCATACCACAGCGCGTCGCTCGCAACCGGTGCGAGCACCGCTTCGGCAGCCCCGCCGGCCGCACGCAAAGCCTGCCGCACGCGCTGCGTCAATTCGATGTTCAGCCGCTCCACACCTCGCCAACCGGCGCGCACCGCACACAACACACGGAACTGATTGAACGCATCAAACAGCGCAGCGGTGTCAGCGTCAGCAAGCGCCGAGGCGTCAGGCGTATCTGCCTCGAATCGATGAGCGCCGCGTCGCGCTGCCCGGATCGTCAACCAGTTGGCCAGCGCAGCGACATACACCGCATAACCCTCGGCCAACGCACTGAGCGAGGCCGGTTTCAGCATGGCCATCGCGTCCGCATGCAGCGCCGTGTCGTTATCGCCGCCCTGCAAGATCGCCAGCGCCGGTTTGACCCGCCCGGCGCGTATCGCCAACGACAACTGCCCGATCGACGAGTCCAGGCCAAAACGATAATTACGTTCCAGCCACACCACGCAATCTGCCAATGGCGCGGCGAATACGTCTGCCCGGGCATCCGCGTCAGCATCCACATCCACGCCGGTATCGGTATCCGCGTTCTCCCAAACAGGCCACGCATCGGTCAATTGCCGCGGCGACACCTTCAATTGCCCCGCGATCAGCGCCGCACGCGCGGCAGACAACGATGGTCGCGCGCTGAGTTCAGCGAAGACGGCGCCCGCCTCCACCGCCGAGAGCTGGTCCTTGTCCCCGAGCAATATCAGGCGTGCTCCGGGCGCAATGGCGTCGACCAGCCGCGCGGCGAGAGCGACGTCTATCATGGAAGCCTCGTCGACAACCACGACGTCATAAGGCAGCGGCGCCGCGCGATGATGCCGGAATTGTCCGCCAGGCCCCACGCCCAACAGGCGATGCAGCGTATATGACTGCGTCGGCAGCCGCGCTGCGGCCTCGGGCGGCAAGTTGCCGGCGCGCTCCAGCAACGCTTCCTGCATGCGTTGCGCCGCTTTGCCGGTGGGTGCCGCCAACGCGATGCGCAGCGTCGCGTGGCGCGCGGCCGCCTGGGCCAACAGCCCCGCCAAGATTGCCACAACGGTGGTGGTCTTGCCGGTGCCCGGCCCTCCGCTGATGACGGTGAGCCGTCCGCTCAGCGCCAACGCCACGGCCACCCGTTGCCAATCGATCTCGCCGGGCGGCGGCGCGACAAAAAAAGCCTGCAGGCTGTCATCGACGACAGCAGCGTCGCTTTGCACTTCACGCGCACGTGTCACCAGCGCCGCGGCCAGTTGTCGTTCGAAATCGTAATAGCGTGCAAGGTAGAGACGGTTTTGCGCATCGAGCACCAGCGGCAACAACGCGCCGCTCGCGCCACCGCCATCGCACACCACGCCGCTGGCAAGCAGCTGCGTTCGCAATGTCGAAACGTCGGTAGCCTGCTGTCGGGCGGGCCGCGACTCGGACTGCGCGTGTGTGCCTGCGGATTCGAGCACGCTTTCGAGCGCGATGCAGACATGTCCCTGGCTGGTCGCGCGGCTGATCGCGTATGCGGCTCGCTCAACCCAGCGCACCGTCGCAGCCGGCACTGCGTCTGCGCCAGCACGGCGTGCGAGTAGCGCCAGCCGTGTCGCGAAGCCGTCAGCCAAGGCCAATTCCATGGGCGCAGCGGGCACCCCACCGATATCGTCTGTGCGCGACAAGCGCTCTGGCGGCGGCGATTCCGACGTAAAAAGATCATCCATTGCCGCCTCCTTGCATCAACCGATCGAGTGCTTCGATCATCTCGAGCGGCGGCCGATCGCACCACACGCCGGCAGGCAGGCCGTCGATCCGCCAATCGGGCCTGACCGCACGTACAAACAAATAAAGACTGCCGCCGATGTGACGCTGATAGTCGTAGTCCGGCAGCCGATGGCGCAAGTAGCGATGCAGCGCGAGAACATAGATCAAGGCCTGCAGCGTGTACAAATGGTCCTGCATTGCCGCGCTGAGTTGCGCAGGCCCGTAATCGCCCGGCTGCTCGCCGAGGAAATTCGATTTCCAGTCGAGCACCCAGAATCGCTCGTCGTATTCGAATGCCAGATCGATAAAGCCTTTCAGGTAGCCGTCCAGCCAGCCGCCATTGAATGCCAATTCAGGCAGCACGCCGTAACCGTACACGCGCAGCAGTTCGGCCAGCGCCGCGAGATTCACCGCCTTGGCGGGAAACGAGAACTCCAGTTCGGTCAGCCGTTTCGCCGGCACGACCTGTGCCAAGGTCAAATGCGGCGCTTCAGGCCCGGCCAGCCGAGTCGATACGACGTCTCCGAGCAGCCGCTTCATCATCGCGGGCAAACGCGGCGCAAGCTGTGGGCCGGCCGGCGCCGGACGTTCGCGCAAGGCGCGCTCGACAGCGGGGGCCCAAGTCAGCGGCTCGTTGAAATCGGCCAGCTCGAACATCCGATGCAGGCATTCGCCCGCGGCCGAGCCACGCGGAAAATCGATGATGTCGTCATTACCGCGCGCGATTGGCGTGGGCTCGGCGGGCTCGGAGACATAGCGATAGTTGTCGTCGAAATCGTCGCCCAGATCGCCGATCGACAGCGTCGTCATCGGCGAGCCCGGCGCACGCAGCTGCGCCAGCGCGTCGTGATCCGGTCGCAAACCGGCCATGTCGTGAGCGACTTGCGCGCCTTGGCCGAAGTGCCGCGCATTGGCCGTGCCCGAGGCGGCCAATGCGCTGAAGCTGGCAATGCGCCAACTGTCGCGCAAGCCTCTGCGCGCAACGCGAGCGGCAAAACGCGCATCGCGATGATCGAGCACTTCCAGCGGTTGCGCAGTCTCGGCCACAGGCAAAGGCAGCAAGCCAATCGCCGAGCTGGCCAGCGCCTGCCACGCTTGCGCGAGCTCGGTCTCTTCGGGCGGCTTGGCCTGCCAGTTTGCAAAGCTATCGCCGCGGCCGGCTACCAGCCATTCGAGAACGCTTTTGCGCGACTCCGTCGTAGAGCCTGTCGAGCCGCTGGCATAGGGGCCGCTAACGAGATAACAACGATAGACTGCACGCGTAAGCGCCACGTAGATCAACCGCGCGCGTTCCGCCGCCTGCTCGATCGCGGCTTGATCACGCGCCAGCGCTACCGTATCGGGATCGCAACCGTAATGCAGCACCGCGCCATCGGCATTGCGATATTCGCGCGCATCGGGCAATTTGCCGGCGCTCGATGGCCGCTGTGCGTTGTCGTTCAAGAACGGACAGAACACGATCGGGTATTCAAGCCCTTTGGATTTATGCACCGTGACGATTTGCACGAGATTGCGGTCGGACTCCAGCCGCAATTGCGCCTCCTCACCCAGGCCCGGCTCGCTGCGCTCACTGGCCAGCCAGCGTAACAAGGGCGCAAGGCCGCTTTGCGTCGCGGCCTGCGTCTGCGCCAGCTCGCCCAAGTGTGCCAGATTGGTCAGGCGCCGTTCGCCTTCGGGCTGCATGGCCAACCTTTGCTGCACTTTGAGTTCGTGTAGCAAGGTGCGCCACATCGTCGCGAAACCGCGTTCGTTCCAGAGCAAGCGATAACGCGAGAAACGTTCGACCCAGGATGTGGCGTCCGTCACGTCGGTCGCGTCGGTCGCGTCGGTCGCGTCGGTCGCGTCAGTATTGGCGCGGTCCATGCGTTCGGGGTGATCGAGCGCCCACAAGTGCTGCGCATTCAGTCCGATCCAGTCGGTCGCCAACGCCGCGCGCATGCGGCGCGGATCGCCCGGCGTATCGATAGCCTGCAGCAGCCGCTCAAGACACGCCGCATCGGCTGACGTGAATACCGACGCTTGCGTGAGCTCCACGCTGCCCACGCCCCATTCCGCCAACACACGCTTGATCAGGCCGCCCTGCTTTTTCGTTTGTACCAGCACGGCAATGTCGCCCGGTGCCAACGCCGTTTCGCCGAGCGAAACCCGTGCGTTGCGACCGCCAAGCAGTCGCACTATTTCTGCTGCGCACGCGTGCGCTACGCGGGCTTGCGCTTCGCGCTTGCGCAATACGGCGTCGGCGCCGGGCAAACGCCAGATCCGTAAAGCTGGCCGCGTCAGACCGGCATCAGCATCTATAGCGTCGTCTAGTAATGGAGGTCTCTCACGCGAGCCCGCACGTACGGGCTCATAGCTCAGGCCGGGCAGAATAAACGCCGCAGGGTTGGTGGCGAAGATCTGATTACAGGCCGAAATCATCGGCTCGGTAGAGCGCTGGTTTACCGCCAGCGTGTAACGCGCAGTAGCACGCTCGCGCGCAGCCAGATAAGTGTGCAAGTCCGCCGCGCGAAAGCTGTATATCGCCTGCTTCGGATCGCCGACCAGAAACAGTGGCGACGGTGTTTCCCCAGCCGGCGCAAAGACCCGGGTAAAAATATCGAACTGCAGCGGATCGGTATCCTGGAACTCATCGATCAGCGCCGCGGCATAGCGTTGCCGGATCGCCGCCGCGAGCCATTCGTGGCGAGTCAAGGCGCGATGCAGATCGCTGAGCAGATCGTCGAACGAAACCGTGCCGCTCGTGAGTTTCATTTCGTGCAGAGCGGCTGGCGCCCATTCCAGCCACTGCCGGACCAGACCTAGCCAAAGATGCTCGTGCCACTGTCCGAGCGCCTGGGCGGCGTCGAGCACGGCGTCAGCTGCGGCGAAGAACGGATGTTCGGGCAACTCGGCGCCTTTTTTCAGGCCTTTGATCATGCCGTTGTGACCAATGCGCGCCGCGTTGGCGGGGGGCGCTTGGACGCGGGCCGCCGCGGAAATTTGAGCGCGATCCGCCGCGGAAGCTTGAACGCGACCCGCCGCGGAAGCTTGAACGCGACCCGCCGCGGAATTTTGAGCGCGACCCGCCGCGAAATACTGTGCCCAGGACTCGTAAGCGCCGCGCACCAGATCGGGCTTGTGCGAGTTTTGTTTGAGTTGCGGCTGGGCGCGTTCGAGCAGGTTCCACAGCGCTTCATGCTGCGACTGCCAAATCGTTGCGGCTGTCGCGTAAGCGTCCGCAAATGCGCGCTCAAGTGCGCCTCCTCGCTCGACGTCCGCTGCGTTCCCCGATTCGCCGTCCGACACATCGCTCCAGATAAGTCGTGCCAGCGGCTTTTTGAGGCGGCGCGCAAGATGGATGTCGAGCGACTCCGGACTCGCGCGCAAATCGACCAGCCACGCGGCGAAACCCGGCTCGCGCTCGGCGACCGGCTCCACGCGAGTACGCCAGAACTGCATCGCCACGTCTGCACGCAACGCGCGATCGTCGTTGGCAAGCTCGAACTCGAACGGCATGCCCGCCGCAAACGGCGCCTGTTGCAGCGCGCGCTGGCAAAACGCATGTATCGTATGTATCGCGGCCTGATCGAATCCGCGCACCGCGTGCAACAAACGCAAGCGTGCGTCCGCGAGCGAGATCGCGTGATGCGGCGCATTGCCCACCGTGGTTTCCAGCAAACGAACGACGAAGGGATCGCCCCCCGTCAACTCGTCGACGATCGTACGCGCCAGACTATCTGCGTCCTCGTCTTCGTCTTCAGCTTCGGCGAGTTCGTCAGCATGATCCAACAGCGCATCCAGCACCTGGATCACGCCACTCAAACGATCGCGAATCCGTTCGTGCAGTTCGGCCGTCGCGGCCTTGGTAAACGTCACGACCAGAATCTGTTCGGCGCTCAGGCGTTTTTCCAACAGCAATCGCACGTAGAGTGCGCAGATATTCCAGGTCTTGCCAGTGCCGGCCGATGCTTCGATCTGGCTTATGCCGTCGAGCGCACAATTGAAAACATCGAGTTCGCGCGGTGAGCTCATGATGATTCGGACTCCCGTAGATGTTCGGCTAGCGGGCCAAACACCGCTTTCGCGAGCTGCTCGAATACCGGATCGAGCACCGCGCCGGGCGTCGACAGATCACGCAGCGCCAAATCGAGGTAGGCATCCTCGGCCTCCCCGCGCGAGAACAGGCTGCCCTGCCAAACCTTGTGGGCTTCGGCCGTTCCTTCCGCCAGATATGCCCAGGCGCTCTTCGGGAAGAAATGCAGGGGCACGCGCAAGCCCGCCTGATAAAACGCCAGCAACTCGGCAAGCCGCGCCGGTGCATCGGCCACGCGCGTCAGCTCGAACTGCTTGCCTTCGCCGAACCAGCGAGTGTGCGGTTCAACCCCGGCAGGCGCGCTCGCGCATAACACCAGATGGGCCAACCACGCCGATAAGTAATCGCGCGCCGTGGGTCGCGCGTAACGATAAATCACCAGGCCGTTCGCGCCGACCTCGGGCAATACGCCGCTCAAAACGAACGGTTGCGCATCGCCTGCATCGACAGGCCCAGCCAACGCGGCAAGCCTTTGCCAGTCGGAGGACGCCGCATCGTGCGCCCGCGCGACGAGCGGCCAGCTCGGTGTCAGCGACAGAGCGAATGGCATGCGCCAGGTACCGGCGCGACTCGCCTGGTGGACGTCGCGAGCCAATTCGCTCAGGCCGTGCAATGCACGCTCGCGCCAGATGCCCCCCGTAGCGCCGTCTGGTAACTCCGGGCTGGCGGCGGCGATGCGTGCGGCGCGCATTTCGGCCGTGGGATCGTCCGCACGGTCGGCCGCAAGATGGTCCAAGGAGCTCGACGCCTCGCCCCCGCTGAGCAACACCGGCAGCAAACGAGCCGCCAACGCGTCGCGACCCTCCCAATCGAGCGCGAACGGAGCGGCATCGGCCAAAGCCGGATCCGCATCGAACAACGCGATCCCCAAACGCTCACGCAGCAGATGGCGAATGGGATGCCGCCAGAAGCGCTCGAAGCTGACGAACTCGATTTCGGTTTCCGTTACCGCCGGCAGCGGCTCGGTAAAAAATGGCAAGCGGCGCCGCGGCGCCGGATCGGCCAATGCCGCCGCGATCTGGCTGCGCTCGGGGTCGTAGGTGTACAGGCCGTCTTGCTGCAAAGCATATTGCGCCGCGAACGATTGCAAGGGATGCTCTGTTACCAGAGCATCGCGCGCGGCATGCAACTCGGCCGTGCTAGCGGTTTCGCCCGCACGCGCACGCGCAAGGTAGTCGAGCAATTCCGCCACCAGTGCAGCCGGTGGCAGTGCGGCGTTATCGCGTATGCTGCGTCCCGTGTAGAAAATCAGCAGCCGCTCGCGCGCCGCCAGCAACGCGTCGAGAAACAGATTGCGTTCGTCGTCGCGCCGCTGACGGTCACCAAGCTTGGGAAACGCGGCGATCAGGTCGAACTCGTCCGCACGTGCGAGGCTGGGCAGCTTGCCGTCGTTCAAGTCGAGCAGGCAAACCACTTTGAACGGCAGGCCGCGCAGGCTGGTCAGCGCCGAGAAGGTCACGCCGCCCCATGGCACACCACCCCGAGCCGGATCGTCCAGTGTCGACGCCAAGGCCGCGCGCCACACCGCGGCAGGCACGTCCTGCCCGGCCGCGCCGTCGTCCATCATGCCGGCGAGCCGGTCGATCGCGTCGCGCAGCGTGTCCAGGCTGTCGGTAAATTCCAATTCCGCTGCAAAGAAGGTGGCCAGCGCCGAGCGCGACAACTCGGCCCAACCGAGCGGCGGCGCCTCGCACTCGCAGGCTCGCGTGAAAGCGATCAGATCGTCGACACAGCGACTCAGGCGGCCCAGCAGGTCAGCTTGCGCGCCGTCCGCGCCTTGAATCGGCAGCCAACCGGCCACCGGTTCGGCGGCATCGGGCAAGGCATAACCGAGATACAACCTGAGCAGCGCATCGGCCAGCGTGTGCCGTGCCAGCGGCACACCTGGGCCCTGAGGCACGCCCGGTTCGAGGCCGCGCCGCGCGCCGGCCGCCGCGAGCCATTGCTGCGCCGTCTCCAGGTCGGCCGCGCCGATACCGTAGCGCGCCGCCACCGCATCGACCCTGAGCCATTCGATCACCTGCGATGCACTGATCTCGTCGGCGCGCGCCGCCAGCAATTCAAGCAGCATGCGCGCCGCCGGGTTGGCCTGCGACGGCGGCAGGCCCGAGATACGATACGGGATACGCCGCTGCTGCATCGCCGTGCCGAACACCGCATCGATCAGGGGCGCGGCGCCCACCAGATCGGGGACGGCCACCATCACATCGGCCGGTCGAAGCTGCGCGTCGGTTTCGAACAGCTCCAGCAACCGGTCGTGCAGCACTTCGAGCTGGCGCGACAAACTGTGGCAGACATGCACTTCCAGGCCCGCCTGCGCACCGTCGGGCAAGCTCGGCCACTCGGTCAAATCGAGGATGGCGTTCTGGCTGGCCGCGAGCCAGGTCGGCGCTTCGCTGGCTTCGAAATATGAGGCCTCGCGCCCGGCCGCGCCTTCGGTCAGCTCCTGCAGCATATGCAGTTGCGCCTGCGTCTGCCGGCCCCATTCAGCCAGCAGCGGGTTGCCTACCGCGTGATAGTCGGCTTCGCCGCGCAGCGCCAGCGCGTCCACTTGCGCTACCGGCAGGATGTCGGTCCAGTATTCGCGACACGGGTTGAACACATACATGCGCACATCGATCCAGCGCCCCAGCTCACGCAATAGCGCAATCTGCAGCGGCGGCATGGTTGGCAGTGCGAATACGCTGACGCGCTCGGGCCATCCGGCACGTGCCACCGTGTCGAGGTCGAGTTGCGCCGCCAGCTCCAGGAAGCGGTAAGCGGGCGGCGTCACGAGACCGGCCTTGTCGCCGCCGCGTTCGAGCGACGGGTTGATTGAAGTGCTGACTTCGGCCAGCACTTCGCGCCACAGCGCGCTTTGCCATTGTTCGTCTTCGCGTTGCACCGCGGTGGCGTCGGCCAGGCGCGGATTCAAGCGCGCGGCTTCGCCAAGCGGATCGAAAATCGACGTGCCCTGCTGCCATGCGGACAGCCACTCGGGACGGTAGGTCAGATAATGATCCAGCACCGTTGCCACGCGTTGCGCCAACTCGTAGCGCATGCCCGCGTGCGCCTGCGACAGATAAGCGTCGAGGCGCGCCGAGCCGCGCGCGCGGCTCGGATCGAGCAGGCGATAGCAACGCCAGGTCAACCGTTCCGGCGCAAACGGCGATTGCTCGGGCACCGGAATGACTGCGCCGATACGCGCCCAGATCCATTGCGCGAGATAGGTAAAGTCGAGGTTCGCGCAGATTCCGAAGCGTTCGGCTACATCCAGTTCCAGGCGCCGCCGCACCGCGGCGCTGGGCACGATCACGGTTTCGCGGGTCCACGCACTGGGCGCCTCGGCCATGCCTTGCGCCAACCCGTCCAGTACCGCCTCGGTTAGCGCTTCATAACGATTCGAATAAAACAACGTCAGCATGGATGGCGGGCAGCTAGGGGCGCAATCTGATACGGCGGGAGGAATTGATGCACCCAGATATAACTCAGGCACAACGCAAGCGCAACGCCGGGGAGGTACGCACGCGGCACGCGGGCCAGCATCGAGCGCGGCGCAACACCGGGGCGCTTGCAAGGATAGCAGAGCGCGGCGCACGCACGCGACTGGAATATGAGTCGGGAAGTGCGCCGGGCATGGAGCGCGATGTGGGTCGCGATGTGCAGCCGGGACCTGAGCCGAACGCGCGGCTGAACGTGGATGGCCCCGCAGCCGTTCGGTTGGTCACGAACCGAACGGCCGTTGCGGGATTGCTTCATGAACCCGCTTTGCGATGCCGCACGACAAGGCTTACGCGTTATACTTGGCAGCACCAAAAGACTACTCAAAGTGGCTCTCGCGCCCCATGCGCTATTCGACCGAGATAAAAAAGTTCCTCTATAGCCAGTATTTTTTTGGTGGCCTACGCACTGCGATCGGTGTTTCACTTCCAGCCATTCTGGCGGTACTGTTCTTCCACGATCAACAACTCGGTTTTACCCTCGCCAGCGGCGCGATTGGCGCCGCCGTGGTCGACTTGCCTGGACCGCTCAAATACAAGACCAACGAGATGCTCGCCGCTACGGCGATCGGCTTCTTCTCCGCGCTGCTTACCGGCATCGCCACCGCCGACTCCTTCACGCTTTGGCTTACCGTCGTACCGCTGACCTTCGTGCTATCGATGACCGTGGTGTACGGCAACAAGTGGCAGCAGATCAGTTTCGCTACGCTGTTCATGATGGTCATCACGGTCGACGAGCATTTCACGCTCCTCGAGGCCTGCACGAACGCCGCCTGTATTTTTGCGGGCGGCATCTGGTACACCGGCTGGAGCACATTGGTCAGCCGCTGGCAATGGCAGCGCATCGAGCGTCAGGCAATCGCCGAGAGCATCTTTGCGACGGCGGATTACCTGCGGGCTCGTGCCGATTTCTACGACATGAATCTCGATCTCTCTGAAAGCTATCGCCAATTGGTCGCGCGCCAGATCGCCGCCGTCGATCGCCAGGAGGCCGCGCGTGACATCGTGCTGCGCAACCTGCCGGAATTTCGGCGTGGCGAACTCGATACGCGTCGCACCGGGCTGCTCAATCTATTTATCAACACGGTCGACCTGCACGACACCATCGTCGCCGCACACACCGATTACGCACAATTGCGCGACGCGTTGGGTGCCTCGGATTTGATGCTGTTCTGCCGCGACGGCGTGCACAAAGCGGCCGACGAACTCGACCGGGTGGGTCTCGCGGTGCTGGAAGGCACGCCATCCCAGCCCAAGGTCAGCCTGAAGGCCGAGTTACGCGCGCTGGAGTACGAGATCGAGCTGATGCGCAAACACGATGCGCCAGCCAAGCAGCCGGAAGTGTATTCAGCGGTGGTGGCGACCTACCGGCGGATCTGGAGCGCCTCGCGGCTAATCGAGAAGATGTACCGCAATACGCGCACCGACCAGATAGAACCCGAAACGGGGTTCCGGGTCGACCAGGCGCTCAATCGATTTTTATCCGGCCGCAGTTTTTCGGCAGGCTTGATTTTTTCCAACCTAACCTTGGCGTCACCGAGTTTTCGCCATGCACTGCGGGTCACCCTCGCGGTTGCGCTGGGGCTGTGGGTCGGCAAGGTGCTGCCGATGACCAACAGCTACTGGATCGT
>Ga0265338_10000439_pt1 | contig 74770 bp, 64 predicted proteins | sample 42126metaG_FD_193579 | JGI IMG/M metagenome (GOLD analysis project Ga0265338, IMG submission 193579) | Rhizosphere microbial communities from Carex aquatilis grown in University of Washington, Seatle, WA, United States - 4-21-26 metaG | ecosystem: Host-associated > Plants > Roots > Rhizosphere...
GCTGGGCTATCAGATACGCTGAACCTTAAACCCCAACCTCTATGAAACCAAAATTTCTGGTTCCGCTTGCGATTGGTGTTTGTTTGGTTGTGATCATCGTTCTTACACGTCGCGGTTGCCGGCGGACCGTGTCAGTTCCGCCGGTTCAAAATCCAAAGCCGATCTCAGAGATAACTTTGCCGCCAAATCAAAATTCCGGGGTTTTGAACACAAACGACAACCTCTCAAAGCCTGGTCAGATGACGAATAATTCCTCCACAAACGTCACGGCCAGTTTTGAATCTGTCGACCGTTGGAGCACAAACGCGGAGTTTCCCCGTTGGGCTTGCGAGCAGTTTCCCTGCCTGGCCACGAACCGGCTGAACCGCTTCAGTCTTAACGCGCGCTTCGGCCTGAATATTTCGGCGAAATTCAGGAGTATGAGCGGCATATCCCTGACCGCGCCGCCGCGCACCACACCGGATGGCAGCCAATATAATTATGACGACGGCTATGTCCTGAACGATATCAGCGGCCATGCCGGCAATCAGACCTGGAATTGGGGTTACGATCAATCCGGCCAGATTGCCGGCAATACAATTTTAATGCACCGTTCCACCGTCTCGGCGGATGCACCGTCCGGTGCCGACATTGGCGGTGGCGATCCACAATCCGGTTTTGAATTTACCTACGACCGTGAACTGGGCAACCGGGACAAGCTGCACTACGGCCTCGAAGCGGCGGTGAACTACATGAGTCTTTCATTCAAAGATACGAGTGTCTCTTCCGGAGATGTCAGCCGCTTGACCGATGCCTACCCATTTACTCCCGGTACTACGCCACCGCCGACGCCACCTGTCTATCAAGGCAGCTTCAATGGACCGGGCTTTCTGCTTGGTTATACGCCCGTTAGTTCGACCACCACGCTTATTCCTGGCGGCGCGACCATTGTCGATCAGCGAAATTTCGACGCGGACATTTGGGGTTTCCGGCTTGGGCCTTATGTCGAATATCCGCTCGGCCAGAATATAGATTTGTGGTTTTCCGGAGGCTTGGCGGCCGCGCTGGTGGACGGCTCGATGTCCTGGAATGAAACTGCTTCGCTTGCTGGCGGAGGCACAATGGTTGGCTCCGGCGGCGGCAGTGATCTTGGCTTGCTCTGTGGCGGTTACTTGAGCGCGCAGTTATCGTGGCAATTATCGGAACACTGGAGCGCCGAAGGCGGCGTGCAATACCAATGCTTGGGCACATATGAACACAACTTTGGTGGTCAGGGAATGCAATTGGATCTCAGCAAATCAGTATTCATAACCATAGGATTGGGTTATAGTTTTTGAAGGGGCGTGCCTCTCGGTTATTTCTGGCAGCGTGAAGACATCCGGAACGCTTCAGATTGGCTATACGGCAGTTTTCGAAGCAGCTCATTCTGGAAATCGGTCAATTCCTCCAAGCCGTTGCCTCGCCACCGCTTCAAAGTGGTGGCTGGGGGCGGAATTGAACCGCCGACACAAGGATTTTCAGTCCTCTGCTCTACCAACTGAGCTACCCAGCCTTTGCCTGCGAACGCACATTCAACTTGGCCGGCGTCTGCTTGGCAAGGCGGAATTCAAATGCAATCCCGTTTATGCAGAAAATCCGTTGGTTATTTAAGAATGAACCTGGAAAGTATAGTGAGAAATCATCCAGTTTCTCAGATTTCATCCACCGAAAAAAACTTCAAAATCAGCCCGAGGAACCGAATCACCGCCAATGCCCCGGGCGCCGGTACCAACCGTGCTCTCCTCTTCCCCAATAGCCGCCCACCCAAACCGCATGGGGATAGGGCGGATGATCCCAATGACCAGCCATCCAAACCCAGCGACCGTTCCACACCCAATCGCCGCCGACCCATACATAGCCCGGTCCGGGCGCCATCACCACCGTTTCCACCGGCGGCGGCGGCGGCGCTTCCGTCACGATCACGGTATCCGCCGACGAAGAATCGCCGACCGTACTGGGCGTGTTGATCATGAAATTGATGACGTTCTCGCTTACGCCGGCGTTGTGCAGCTCAATGATGTCGGACGTGCTGAGATGGAAGACGGTATGGGAATTGCGAATCTGGTTGATGATGACGTCATCACCCACGTTCGACTCAGCCAGCGCCTTGACGTCCGAAATGCTCAACGGCTGCCCCTGCTGCACGCGCACATAGGTTTGGGGCGCCCGGGCGCGAAGTTCCGCCGCCTGTTCCTGATCCATGGAATTGCCAATCGCGCCCCCGGTCAGCGCGCCCGCGGCCGCGCCAATCAAGGCGCCCGCGCCACCATTCCGGGGACCACCAATCGCCGCGCCGGCAATGGCACCCACCGCACCACCAACCAAGGCGCCGGACGCCGTGTTGTTCGGCTCACCATTGGGATATTGGCATCCCGTCAACACCACCGCCGAAACTGCCGTTGCAAAAGCCAGGATTCTCAATTTAATTTTCATACTTTAACCGTTTGGTTACTTCGACAAATAATCATGCTCCACATTCAAAAAATATCAATTGGAAACGGTAATGCGCTTACGCCCGCGGATGCGCCGCGTCGTAAGCTTTTTTCAATCGCTCGGTTGTGACGTGCGTGTAAATCTGCGTCGTGACCAAATGGGCATGGCCGAGCAATTCCTGCACACTCCGCAAATCCGCGCCCGCGTCCAGCAGATGCGTGGCATAGCTGTGTCGCAGCTTGTGCGGCGTCAGACCGGGATCGAGCCCGGCGATGACCAGATACTGTTTCAGGCGCCGGGACAGTTGCAGCGGATTGAGCGGCGCGGCCTTCCGGGTCTCCGCGAAAAAGACCGGTGATGAGCCGGACGGCGGCTGTTTCAGCGCGCCCCAGTAGTTTTGAATCGTCCTCAGCGCCGGTTCGCCAATGGGCACGAGCCGTTCCTTTTTGCCCTTGCCGCGCACGCGCACCAGTTGCTCGCTCCCATCAATGTCGTCCGCGCGCAAACCGCACAACTCGCTCACGCGCAGACCGCACGAATAAATCGTCTCCAGCACTGCCACGTCGCGCAGGCACACCACGGTTGAAATGGGGCGGCCCGGCCCCTTCCTTTGTCTCTGGCTCTCCAGCAGCTTCACCGGCGCGGCCAGCAAATCGAGGATTTGCTGGCGGGTCAGATATTTCGGCAAACGCCGGCCGGATTTTGGCAGCGCCAGATTTTTAATCGGCAGGGCTTCCACCGCGCCCTGGCGCATGAGAAATTTGTAAAACGTCCGCAGGGCGGAAAACCGAAGCTGCGTCGCCGCGCGACTCAAATTGTGCCGCCCCAGATATCGCAAATAATTACGGAAGTCATCACGCTGCAATTTTTCCCACGCGACAGCCTGCGCCGATGCAGGCTTATCCGCAGCGGCGGGCGCGCCTGCCTCGCAGTGCCAGCGGGCAAATTCATTCAGCGCATCGCGGTAATTCCGCTGGGTGTAAACCGACGCGCCGCGGTCCGTCGCCAGGTGCGTGAGAAATTTATGAATCCACCGATCATTGGCGGCCGGCCTGGCGTGTGCGGACCCAGTCATTTTGATTCGCCTTGAAACTCGCCTTCGCGCGGCGGAAATTCAAACGTGACCTTGCCCTTGTCGTCCATCACCAGATACGCTGGAAAGGGCCGCCCGGCCTTGGAAATAAATTTGTCGAGCAAATCGGTTTTGTGCGTGCCCAGCAGCTTCTGCAACTGCGGCGGTTCAATCGGCTGTTGCAAAATCGTTTTGCCGACCTTGAATTTGCACGGTCGCTTGTCCGCCTGCGACTTTTCGCAGACGTAGGCTGCGTCGGTCTCGAACACATTGCCACCGCACCTCGGACATTGGCCCAGCGGCGGTTTGCCGGTGAAATCAATTTTCGGCGCCGGCTCCCGGGGCTGATCGGATTTCTTGGGGCGGGCTTCGCGCGGTTGAAATTCAAAACCGACCTTGCCGTCCTTCCCCGCCGCCAAAAAGGCCTTGAAAGTGCGGCCGGTCCGCTTGGAAATGAATTTTGTCAGCAAATCGGTTTTGCCGGTGGCCAGCAGCTTCTTCATCTGCTCGGGCGGGATTTCCTGCTGTAAAATGATTTTGCCGGAACGGAAATCACACGTCTTGTCCGCCCCGGTCGCCTTCTCGCAAATATAATTCATACCGGCATCGAAAACCTGCGCGCCGCATTTCGGACATTTGCCCAGCGGTTCCTTCCCGGTGAAATCCACCGGTGCGGCGGCTTCGCCGTTTTCACCCTTCTGGTCGTTGCCAAAATCAAATTCAATCTTGAACTCGCCGTTCATTTTCAGCACGGCGGCAAACGGCTTGCCCATTTTGCTGCGGAATCCTTGCAGGGGTCCGATTTGCTTTTCCGTAATGAGCCTCTCCACCTCCTCGATTTCGAACATGCGGCCGCACAGGGTCTTCCACATGGCGAAGTCACATTTCTCGCACTGGAACTGCTTGTATTTTTCGTGAACCTCGCCGCCGCATTTGGGACAGGGCGTTTTCAGGACGCCAAAGTCGCCGGGAATTGTGTCCTGCTCGAATTTTTTGGCGCGTTCCACAATATGCCGCGTCATGTCGGCAATTTCAGACATGAATTCGCCGCGGCTTTTTTGCCGGCGCTGGATTTGGTGCAGCTTGAATTCCCAATCGCCGGTCAGTTCCGGCTTCGTCAATTCGGCGATGCCGAGGCCGTTGAGCAGTTCCATCAGTGAAAACGCCTTGGCTGTCGCCTGCAGCTCGCGCCCGTTGCGGTGCATATACTGCTCGTAAATCAGCCCTTCGATGATGGCCGCGCGCGTCGCCGGCGTGCCGAGACCCTTTTCGTGCATGGCCTCGCGGAGTTCATCATCCTCCACCAGTTTGCCCGCCCCTTCCATCGCCGACAGCAGCGTCGCTTCCGTGTAACGCGGCGGCGGCTTGGTGACGTTTGGTTTCACCTCGACGGCGGCGGTCTGGACGGTTTCGTTTGGTTTCACCGGCGCCAGGTTCGCAGCATCCTCGCTCTGCGCCTCCTTGCCATAAACTGTCAGCCAGCCGGCCGTCACCAGCACCTTGCCGGTGCTCTTGAACGGCTCGCTCTCGACGCGGGTGATGCGCGTCGTTTCGAGAAATTCAGCGGCCGGGTAGAAAATCGCGAGAAACCGTTTCGTCACCAGGTCGTAAATTTTTTGTTCCGGCTCGGACAGGCCGCGCGGCGCCTGCGTGGTTGGCGTGATGGCAAAGTGATCGGAAACCTTGGCGTTGTTGAAAATTCGCTTGTTCGGGCGTACCCAGTCATTCTCAAGAATGTTCGATGCAAATGTTGTATAGCGGGTCACGAAGGCAGTCCCGCTGCCGGGTGTGCGGCCCGATAACATCTCCAAAGTATTTTTCACCGTGCCGATGTAATCCTCCGGCAGCGCGCGCGAATCCGTGCGCGGATAGGTCAGCACCTTGTGCCGCTCGTAAAGCGCCTGCGCCACCCCCAGCGTGTTCTTGGCGCTGAACCCAAACCGCGAGTTCGCGTCACGCTGCAAACTGGTCAAATCGTAAAGCAGCGGCGACAGCGACGTGCTCGGCTTGCTCTCCTCGGTCACGATGCCCGACTTGCCGAGACACTTGTTGTGAATGGCATCAGCCCTGGCCTTGTCCCAGATGCGCTCGGGCTTGAGCTGGTCGTCACCGTTCTTGCCGTCACCCTTGGAAAACTGCTCATCGAACCAACGCCCCGCGTATTGCCCCGCCGCCGCGTCGAACGTGCCGATGACCTCCCAGAAATCGCGCGGAACAAATTTGCGGATTCGCGCCTCGCGCTCGACCACGATGGCCAGCGTGGGCGTCTGGACGCGGCCAACGGTCGTCTTGAAGAAACCACCGAGCTTGGAGTTAAACGCTGTCATCGCGCGCGTACCGTTGATGCCCACCAGCCAGTCGGCCTCCGACCGGCTGTACGCCGCGTCAGCCAGCGGCAGCATGTCCTTGTCTTCACGCAGTTGTGCAAACCCCTCGCGGATGGCCGCCGGCGTCATGGATTGGAGCCAGAGGCGCTTGATGGGCTGCTTCGCTTTCGTAAATTTGACAATGTTGCGGAAAATCAGCTCGCCCTCGCGCCCGGCGTCGCAGGCATTGATGAGCGCGTCCACGTCGTTGCGTTTGATCAGCTTCTTCAGGACCTTCAGCCGGGGCTCGCTTTTCTCAATCGGCAGCAGGTCAAAATGCGGCGGGATGACGGGCAGGCATTTGAACGTCCACTTGCCGCGCGCCGCCTCGACGCCTTCGGGCGGAACGATGGTGAGCAGATGGCCAACGGCCGACGAGACGACATACTTGTCGCTCTCGAAGTAATCTTCGACTTTCTTGAAACCGCCCAGCGCCTTGGCGATGTCGCCGGCCACGGACGGTTTCTCCGCAATGATGAGTGCTTTGCCCATAACGCGACAGATTCTTAAGCTGCGTCATACGGTTGGCGCAACCTATTTTTTATTTTGCACCAGCCTGATTTTGCCATTTCGCGAATTTTTTTCTGCGCGCTTGCGTTGATGCCGTCACAAATTAAACTCCGCGACCAATGTCGAATTTGTCCACGCTGAACCCGCAGCAACGCCTGGCCGTCGAAACCATCCAGGGCCCGGTGCTCATCCTCGCGGGCGCCGGCACGGGCAAAACACGGGTCATCACCTTCCGCATCGCGCACATGGTCCGGCGCGGCATCGCGCCCGGCCACATTCTCGGCGTCACCTTCACCAACAAGGCCGCCCGCGAAATGCAGGAACGCGTGGCCAAACTTCTCCCCAGAAGCCCGAGGCCGGACGCCCAAGCCGCCGACTCCCGACCCACCATCTGCACCTTTCACTCGCTCTGCGTCCGGATTCTGCGCCAGCACATCGAGAAACTCGGCTACCAGCGCAACTTTGTCATCTACGACGAATCGGAGCAGCTCGGCGCGGTCAAAAGAATCTTGAGCAACATTTCGGTGAAAGGCGAAAAGGCGGACCCGGCGGCGGTTCTGGCGCTGTTGAGCAGGTTCAAGAACGGCGGTGAACGCGCGGCGGTTTTCGCCGACGAAAATGTCCGCGCCCTGGCCGAACACATCCGCGCGCGTTACGAATCCGCCCTGCGCGCCTGCAACGCCGTGGACTTTGACGACCTGATTTTGCTCACGCTGCGGCTGTTCCGCGAGCATCCCGACGTGCGCAAGGCCTGCCGCGAGAAGTATCTTTACGTGATGGTGGATGAATACCAGGACACCAACGCCGCCCAGTTTCAGCTGGTGCATGCACTCACCCGGGAGCATCACAATCTGTGCGTCGTGGGCGACGATGACCAGAGCATTTACGGCTGGCGCGGCGCGGAAATCGCCAACCTGCTCGACATGGAAAAAATCTTTCCTGAAGTCAAAGTCATCAAGCTCGAGCAAAATTACCGCAGCACCTCGACAATTCTCAACACGGCCAACGCCATCATCAAGAACAACGTCCGCCGGCGGGGCAAATCCCTCTGGTCGAACAAGGGCGGCGGCGCGAAAATCCGCCTGCAAACCTGCGCTCATGACGAGGACGAGGCGCGGGAAATCATCGCCCGGATCGAATTCCAGCGGCTGGCATATCGTATTCCGTGGCGCCATTCCGCCATTCTCTTCCGCACCAACCAGCAGTCGCGTCCGCTCGAAACCGCGCTGCGTTCCGCCGGCGTGCGTTATCATTTGATCGGCGGGCAGAGCTTTTTCGACCGGCGCGAGGTGAAGGATTTCATTGCCTATCTCAAGGTTTTCCTGAACCCGCACGACGACATCAGCCTGTTGCGCATCGCCAACGTGCCCGCCCGCGGCCTGAGCGACGTGACCATGGAACGCCTCCTGGCCGCAAGCCATGAACGTCACGCTTCCGTTTTTGCCACGATGAAAAACCCCGCGGTCACCGCGACATTTCAGGCCCGGCCGCGTGAAAGCATCGGGGCGTTGGTGGAATTTGTGGAGCGACGGCGGGCGCAAATCTGCAGTGCCGATGTCACGCTGCAATCATGGGCTGACGGCTTCCTCGAAGAAATTGGCTATGGCAACGAAATCCGCCGCCAGGAAAAAAAACCGGAGAACGCCGAGAGCCGGATCCGCAATTTGAAGGAATTGATGGCCACCATGGGCGGCCACGGAACTGCGCCCCTGGAGCAACTTCAAACCTTTCTGGAACAAATCACACTCGACACCGAACGCGAGGAGGAGGCGGAAAACGAGGGCGACGCCGTCACGCTCATCACCATGCATTCATGCAAGGGACTGGAATTCCCGCACGTGTTCATCGTCGGTCTGGAGGACGGCCTGCTGCCCCATTCACGGTCGAAGGCTGAGGGCACGCTCGACGAGGAACGGCGGCTGTTTTACGTGGCCGTCACCCGCGCGATGGAGACGCTGACCCTCAGCCATTGTGGCGGCCGGAAAAAATACGGCCAGCTCCTGCCCTGTCATCCTTCGCCGTTCCTCAAGGAACTGCCGGAGGAACTCGTCGAACGCACGGACGACCAACCGAAGCAACCCGTTTCACCGGAAACCGGCAAGGCCTTTTTCGCCGTCATGCACCAGGCGATTGATTGACCGGCGCGCACTTGCGAATTTTTAATTCAATCCATCAGCGCGATTGACAGCAGGGTTTGATTTTGCGGAAATGCGCCGGGTTCATTTCACAATGCAACATGAGTGATAAAGCCATCTCGACCGATTCGTTGCTTCAGGAGACGCGCACCTTCCCGCCGCCGCCCGAAATCGTCCGGCGCGCACACCTCAACGCCGCGCAATACCTCGCCCTGTACGAACGCTCGATTCGCGAGCCGGACGCGTTCTGGCTGGAACAGGCCAACGCGCTGGACTGGTTCAAGCAACCCACGGTCGCGCGAAAATTCACCTGGGATACCGACGCGCGAATCATCCGCCACACCTGGTTCGAGGACGGCCAGCTCAACGTGACCGTCAACTGCCTCGACCGCCATTTGAAAACCAACACCCGCGATAAAATCGCCATTATCTGGCAGGGCGAACCGGAAGCGGAGGTGAAAAAAATCACTTACGCGGAATTGCACGCGGAGTTCTCTCAGCCTTCGGCGCGTCGGCCACCACGGGTGTCAGCGATCTGCGGCTGACCCTCATGGGGCTGGTCCAAGAAAGCCGTGGCGCCTGCGGGACCGGAAGCGGGCCGTTCATAATATGCCTGGCGGCGGAGTTATTCACCAGCTCGGGCGGAGCGGCTTTCCGTGGCCGCTTCCCTCGTTGGTGATTAACTCCGGAAACCGTATCAGTCCAAGACCTGGCGGACATTTGGCCCGGCTCGGCGAATGCGAAGCGTCCTGGAGCACACCAGTCCCCCTGGAACTTTGGAAGCGCTGGAACTTGTAGGAGACGACGTGAGGAGTCTCATTGTGTAAAATTCACAATCCGCGATCGCCAATCCAAAATTGAAATGAGTCTCGTCACCTCGACTCCTACGAGTTACGCGAAGGCGGATTTGTCACTCCGCCATGCCGGAAAAATCGCATCGGAAAAACCGTGCCTTCGTTAGTTCGGCCTGTTTGATCCCGGCCAATGTAGTGAAGGTGGACGGGCGGGTTTGGTTTATTGATGTAGCGTCGGCGCTGCGCGCCGAATGTTCGAGCCACAGACTCGACGCTACACTTTGCCGGCTCGCGAGGACGCTCGGCCCCACCAAACAGGCGCAATCCTCTTGCTGTTTATTGAACTGCTTGCACACTTCTGCAAAAAACTTATAATCACCGTAATGAAATTTGCTCTGGCAGTTTTGGTGTATGCGTTGATTGGCGTGGTTTTGGGCGCGGGCATTCTGCTGACGGTCGCCGGCAAGCCGTGGTTTCTGATTGCCGCCATCATCGCCTACGTGGCCGCGTTCGGCAAAATCGGCTGCATGACGCACTGAACTTCGGAGATGGGAGATGGAAGTTAGGAGTTTGGAATTCCCCATCCTGCCACCTTTCGTTTTCTCCCATCTGCCAACTGCCGTCTCCCAACTCCTATTTCTACGGCACGGGAAATCTCTTTTGCATCGCGCCTTGGATTTGCGACCACGGAAGACAGTTGATTCCTTTTGCCCCCGCCGCCACGCCGGTCGCATAAGCCGTCGAGGCCGAAGTTCCCTGCACCACATAAGCCTGACTGCCGAGATAAACCATGCTCGTGCCCGGCAACGCCATGTCCACAAAACTTCCGTAGTTTGCGTAGGAAGCAAGTTGTCCCGGCGAACCCAGCGCGGTCACGGCATTCACGCCCGGAATGGCCGCCGGATAGGTCGGCGTATTGACGGGCTGGTTGCCCGCCGCGGCAAAAATCACGATACCTTGGGCGAGCGCCTGTTGAATCACGCTGTCGAGAATGGCGCTGTCAGCCGGGCCGCCGAGGCTCAGGTTGAGCACGGTTGCACCGTTGTCGACCGCCGCCTGCACCCCGAGCGCAACGTTCCAGCTCGTCGTCGTTTCACTCGAGTCATAAACCACCACCGACAAAACTCTAACCTTGCTGCCGCTGGAACCGGTACCGTTGGACTGCTGGTAAATCCCATTAAAAATGGTTTGCGCCATCGCCGTGCCGTGGGTGATGTTCGTCGAACTGGCGGTCACATCAACCACAACCGAAATCGGCTTCAGCATAAATGGATCCAGCTGGCTGCCAAGCGATTGCACCGACGTGTCAATCAGGCCAACCACGGGACTGCACGGGTCATCCGGTGTTGAAGGATCAAGCGTCAGCGAAACGGGTCCGACCGGCGCGTTGGCAATCGGTTGCGGCGTGGGGGGCGGATCGAAAACATAATTGTAATCCACCGCCTCCACGTCGGGATCGTTTTGCAGTTGCGCCAGCGCGGCATCCGTCGCGGCGGCATCGGCAAACCGCAGCCGGTAAATGCGAAGTTTATCGTCGTGCCCGATGACTTTGGCGCCGAGCGCCTTCGCGAGCGCGTTAATGTCCACACCCGGCTTGAGCTTCACGAGCAATTCATCCGGCACATGCCTGGCCGCTGTGGTTTTGGGCACGCGCACCCGCTGCGTGGCGTTTTGCATTTTGGTGGTGAAAACGTAAAGCCGCGGCGGCGCATTGGTCTGCGGCACCAGGGCAAAGTTGAGGCTGCCAAACAGCATCCGCAGGGCATCCCCCGTGGGCAGATTTTTGAATTTCGCGGACGCGCTGTGCGTTGTACCCGGCTCGACATAGACCTGCCAGCCGGTCCGAACAGTGATCTGTTCCAGCAGATTTGACAGGCTCAATGAGTGAACATCCGCGTCCACGCGGTCGGCAGCCCGGTGCCAGACTATTGAGTTCGTCTCCGCTGCGTTCGCGCCCAAACAGAACGCAGCGAGCATCAGACAAAATCCAAAACGACGCATAACTTAAATGACGATTTGACGATGCATCCGGTCAAGGCCTTGGCCCATCTATTTTTTCGTCACGACCTTCACCCACGCCTGGTTGTCAAGATACCATTGAATCGTCTCGCGGATGCCGTTTTCAAACTTGTGCGCCGGCGTCCACCCAAGCTCGTTCTGAATCTTTGAGGCGTCAATGGCGTAACGCCGGTCATGGCCAGGACGGTCCTGGACAAAGGAAATGAGCTGGCGCGACTTGGCGCCGCGTTTGGGCGCGAGTTCGTCAACGATGTCGCAGATCAGTTCCACTATGCGGAGGTTCGCCCATTCGTTGTGGCCGCCGACGTTGTAGGTCTCGCCGTTTTTTCCGCGCGTCAGCACCAGCCAGAGCGCCCCGGCGTGGTCACGCACGTAAAGCCAGTCACGGACGTTCATGCCGTCGCCATAAACCGGAACCGGCTTGCGCGCGAGGACGCTTTGAATGACGACGGGAATCAGCTTTTCGGGAAATTGATACGGGCCGTAATTGTTCGAGCAATTCGTGATGACCGTCGGCAGGCCGTAGGTGTGGTGATACGCGCGCACCAGCATGTCGCTGGCGGCCTTGCTGGCGGAGTAAGGCGAGTTTGGCGCGTACGCCGTCGTTTCCGTGAAGAAACCCGTCGGACCGAGTGAACCATAAACTTCGTCCGTGGACACGTGGTGGAAACGCTTGTCAGACAAACGGTCAGCCCAAATTGCGCGGCAGGCCTCGAGCAGGTTGAACGTGCCGACCACATTGGTGTGAATGAAATCACCCGGCCCGGTGATGGAACGATCCACGTGCGATTCGGCCGCCAGATGCATGACATGAGTGATGCCGTGTTGCTTGACGACGCGAAGGACGGCGGCTTTGTCGCGCAAATCCACCTTCTCAAAAATGTATTTGGGATGGCGCGCGACTTTTTCCAGATTCTCCAAATGCCCGGCGTAGGTCAGGCAATCCAAATTCACCAGCCGTACGACTTCCGGCCGGTCAATCACGTGATGGACCACGTTTGACCCGATAAACCCTGCGCCGCCGGTGATCAACAAGTTCATTTTTGATTTATGATTGATGATTGACGATTGACGCGGCGATTTGACAGAAAGGCGCGCTTTCGGCAGTCAAATCGTAAATCGTAAATCGTAAATCGTAAATTCTCATTCCGGCTTCCAATTCCTGAGGGAATCTTCGACGGCTTCGATGACCGGCCGGATCTTCACGCCGGTGGCCAGCAGCTTCGACACGTCGAGCACGCAATTGGAACGCGGTGTTTTGGCCGCCCGCTGATAAAACTCCGCGTCGTTCAGCCAAAACTCAAACCGCTTTGCCGGTCTCAAAAACTTTTCCACCAAACCCACCACCTGCCGGGTCGTGACAAAGCCCGGATTGGTCACGTTGTAAGTGCCGACCGGCGCGCGGCGTTCCCACAAATCCAGGCACGCCCGCGCATAATCGCCGCGATGTGAAATTGAGTTCACATTGTCGTACACCTTGTCGTAACGCTGCACCTTGCTCAGGTAATTGCGCGCGCTGTCGAATTCATCGAACGGAATCCGCAGCCGCCAGATGTAACCTTGCCCGACACCGGCGACGGCTTCCTCCCCCAACGCCTTGCTGCCGCTGTAAAAACTGCACGGCGGATCGCGGAAGGTAAAATTCGGCGGGTCGATTTCCGTGAAACCGTGAATCGCCGCCGGAGATTGCTCGGCGAGGGAACGAAGGTCGGGCCGGGTCAAATCCTTTTCCGCGCGCGTCTGCCCGTTCAGCGTCGCTTTCGCCCCGGAAAAAATACAGCCCGACGAAACGTGTCCCCACGGGATGGCGCAAACCGCGCAGGCCTGGGCGATGGTTTGCGGCAACAACGCGTTCCCCACCAGGGTATCGGCTTTGGCAACTTCGCAGGCGTCCACGTTGGGCTTGCCGGTGTATCCGGCGGCATTGACGAGGAATCCGGGTTTGTTCTTCTTCAAATACTCCAGCAGAACATCAAAGCGGGTGTAATCGACTTCCTTTCGTGACAGCGGCTTGAAGGGCCATTGCCGACGCTGAAGCTCGCGCGCAAACGCCTGGCCGATATAACCGGATGCACCTAGGAGAAGAATCATGGCTCAAGAGTGAAGTCGTTTGGCTTCCGCGACGACTTCGTTCAGGTAGGCGCGGTATTCGCAATTTGGCATTTTATCCGTCAGTTCCTCGAGTTGGGCGAGTTTGAGAAAACCACCGCGAAACGCGGCTTCCTCCGGGCAGCCGACTTTGATGCCGGCGCGCTTTTCAATCGCCTGCACGTAAGCCGAAGCGTCGTGCAGACTGCTGCTGGTGCCGGCGTCGAGCCACGCAAAACCGCGGCTGAGCCGGTGCACGTGCAGCTGCCCGCGCTTCAGATACGCGACATTCAGGTCGGAGATTTCCAACTCCCCGCGCGCGGAAGGTTTCAGCGCTTTGGCGATGGCCACCACGTTGCTGTCGTAAAGGTAAAGCCCGGGCACAACGTAGTCGCTTTTCGGCTGCTTTGGTTTTTCTTCAATGGAAATGGCCCGGCCTTCGGCGTCAAACTCCACGACCCCATAGCGTTCCGGGTCGTTGACGTGATAGCCAAAAATCATTGCGCCGCTTTTGAATTCGGCAATCTTGCGATGGAACACGTCACTGCCGTAAAAAATATTGTCGCCCAATATCAGCGCCACGTTGTCCCTGCCGACGAACGATTCCGCAATCAAAAAGGCCTGGGCAATCCCCTGGGGTTTGGGCTGCTCGCGGTATTCAATGGAAATCCCAAACCGGCTGCCGTCCCCGAGCAGTTGTTTGAACCGCGGCAGATCCTGCGGCGTGGAAATGAGGCACAACTCGCGAATGCCGCCCTCGAGCAGCGTCGTCAGCGGATAATACACCATCGGCTTGTCATAGACCGGCTGAAGCTGCTTGCTCGCGACGAGCGTGAGCGGATACAGCCGAGATCCGGCGCCGCCCGCGAGAATGATGCCTTTCATTGATGGGAGCGTAGTGGTTTTACCGCGTGATGAAAAGTCGAAGTTCGCGAACAAAAAAACTGCGTTCAAAAATGAACGCAGCGTTGATGCGAAAACTCATGGGTCAGCTCGACAGGGCGCCTTCGGCGGTGGTCGGCTGGTTGAAGACCAGTTTTCCGTCTCCAAGGGTAACCAGGATCGGTTCACCTTCATGCAGGTTGCCCTTGAGAATTTCCTCGGCCAGCGGGTCCTCGAGAAAACGCTCCACCGACCGGCGCATCGGACGCGCGCCGTATTGCGGGTCGTAGCCTTTTTCGACGAGGAAATCCTTCGCCTTGGCGTCCAGTTCGAGCCTGAGGTTTTTGTGCCGCAACCGCTCCAAAACCTTGTTGACCTCCAAATCCAGAATCTGGATGAGGTCGGGCTTGGTAAACGAGCGGAAGACAATCACGTCGTCGAGCCGGTTCAGGAACTCGGGACGAAAAGTCTTCTTGGACTCGTCGAGGATTTTCTCGCGCATCTTTTCGTAGCTGCTTTCGTCGGTGATGGGCGAAAAGCCGAGCGTGGATTGCCGGCGGATCAAATCCGAGCCGACGTTCGAGGTCATCAACACGATGGTGTTGCGGAAATTCACCACGCGGCCCACGTTGTCGGTCAGCTTCCCCTCTTCGAGAATCTGCAACAGCATGTTCCACACGTCCGGATGCGCCTTCTCAATTTCGTCGAACAACACGACGGCATACGGATTGCGCCGCACCTTTTCGGTGAGCTGGCCGCCTTCCTCGTAACCAACGTAACCCGGCGGCGAACCGATGAGCCGTGAGACGTTGAACTTTTCCATGTATTCGCTCATGTCGAGATGCACGAGCGCCTTGGAATCGCCAAACATCTGTTCGGCCATGGTCTTGGCCAGCAGGGTCTTGCCCACGCCGGTCGGGCCGAGCAGCAAAAAGGTGCCGATGGGCCGGCGCGGGTCCTTCAAATCCGCGCGTGACCGGCGCAGCGCCTTGCAAATGGCGGAAACGGCTTCACGCTGGCCGACAACGACCTTCTCCATTTCCTGTTCCACCGTCAGCAGCCGCTGCATCTCGCCCTGCTCCATTCGTTGCAGCGGAATTCCCGTCCATTTTGAAACGACATGCAAAATGTCTTCCTCGTCCACGACCACGTGTTTTTCCTCGCGCGCGGCGCGCCATTCACGCAGCTGGGTCTCCAGTTTTTCCTTGGCCTGTTTTTCCTTGTCGCGCATTTGCGCCGCGCCTTCGAAATCCTGGTCCTTGATGGCGCGTTCCTTGCGGCCCTTGATGTCTTCGATTTCGACCTCCATCGCCTTGATTTCCGGCGGGCGCGTCATCGTGCCGATGCGCGCGCGTGAACCGGCCTCGTCCATCACGTCAATGGCCTTGTCCGGCAAAAAACGGTCGGTGATGTAGCGATCGGACAGTTTCACGGACACCTCCACGGCCTTGTCCGTGAACTCGGCCTTGTGATGCTCCTCGTATTTGTGCCGGAGCCCCTTCAAAATCAGAATTGCTTCATCCACCGAGGGCGCCTCGACCTTCACGGCCTGGAAACGGCGTTCGAGCGCGGCATCCTTCTCGATGTATTTGCGGTATTCATTGAGCGTGGTGGCGCCGACGCATTGCATCTCGCCCCGGCTCAATGCCGGTTTGATGATGTTGGAAGCGTCCATCGTGCCTTCCGCCGAACCCGCGCCGACAATGGTGTGCAGTTCGTCGATGAACAAAATGATGTTTTTCGCGCGGCGAATTTCGTCCATCACCGCCTTGATGCGCTCCTCAAACTGGCCGCGATATTTCGTGCCCGCGACCATGAGCGCCAGGTCGAGCGTGACGACGCGCTTTTCGCGCAACAGATCCGGCACGTTGCCCTTGGCAATTTCCTGCGCGAGCCCCTCGACGATGGCCGTCTTGCCCACGCCGGCTTCGCCAAGCAACACCGGATTGTTTTTCGTGCGCCGGCAAAGAATTTGAATGACGCGTTCGATTTCGTTTTTGCGTCCAATCACCGGGTCCATGTCGCCCTTGCGCGCGATTTCCGTAAGGTCGCGGCCGAACGCCTTGAGGGCGGGGGTTTTGACTTCGCCCTTCTTCTCGTGCGCCTTTTCGGCGGCTTCAGGAATGGACGATTCCTCGCCGGTGAAATTCGGATCCAATTCCTTCAAAATTTCCTGACGCGTCTGTTCAATGTCCACGTCGAGGCTTCGTAAAATGCGCGCGGCCACGCCGTCGCCTTCACGCAGCAGGCCGAGCAGAATGTGCTCCGTGCCGATGTAGGTATGATTCAGGTTTTTGGCCTCCCGTTTCGCCAGGTCCAGCACCTTCTTGACGCGCGGCGTGTAGGGAATGTTGCCAATCATCTTCTGGTCGGGGCCGGTGCCCACCTGCTTCTCGACCTCCATGCGGACGGTTTCAAGGTCGAGCCCCATTTTCTGCAGCACGTTCACCGCCACGCCCTGGCCCAGTTTAATCAGGCCGAGCAACAGATGTTCCGTGCCGAGAAAGTTGTGGTTAAACCGGTCGGCTTCCTTCCGCGCCAGCGCGAGCACCTGCTGCGCGCGCGGCGTAAAATTACTCATGGCCTCATCGCTCATACTGGCTCTATTGTGCTACGAATTGGCGGGTTTGTCCAATCCTGCCCCGCCTTTTTTTGCGTTGGGACGGCTGACATGCTTCAACCGTTCACGGACCATGTCCGCACGCAGCAAGTCGCGTTCCTCGGCCGACAATTTGTCGGAATATTGCTTCTGCAAATGCGCCGGCTGGGTCAAAATAAACAGTTCGTCCACGGTCGGGCGCTCTTCGCCCGGAAACAGCCCCAAATCCACGCCCAATCGCATCAGCGACAGCAAATTCATGGTTTCCTTCGATGAAATGCTGTGCGCGTTGGCCAGGATGCCGTAGGCGCGGCCGATGTGGTTGAAAACCACCTTTGGCTTCTTCTCCAGCAGGGTTTGCCGGGCGTTTTCCTCGTGCTCGATGATTTGGGACAACACCTTGTCCAGACGCTCGACAATGGTCGTTTCATTCTCACCGAGCGTCATCTGATTGGAAACCTGAAACACGTTGCCCAGCGCCTCCGTCCCCTCTCCGTAAAGCCCGCGCACGGCCAGACCGAGCTTGTTGACGGATTGAATGATGGGATTGATCTGCTCGGCCAGAACCAGTCCGGGCAGATGCAACATGGCGCTGACCCGCACGGCCGTGCCGAGATTCGTCGGGCAGGCCGTCAAATAGCCCAGGTCGTTGTTGAACGCGTAATCGAGCTTTTTCTCCAGCTCGGAATCCAGATGATCAATCGCGCCCCACGCCTGTCGCAATTGCAGGCCCGGACGCAGCGCCTGCATCCGCAAATGATCCTCCTCGTTGATCATCACGCAAAAACTTTCCTCGCGGTTGAAAACCAGGCCGCTGCCCGAACTTTTGGCGGCGTGCTCGCGGCTGATGAGATGGCGCTCAACCAGAATCTGCCGGTCCAGCGTCGTGAGGTTGTCCATCACCTCCGAAAAGGCGTCCTTCATTTCGGGCAGGCTTTCGACCGCCGGACGAATCGTTTCCAGCACCTTCAACCGCTCCGGCTTTTTCGCCCAGCCCGGAAACGCCGCGTCCTTCAAATTGCGCGCCAGCCGGACCCGGCTGGACATGACAATCCGGTCGTGCGGACCGTGCCGGCGCGCCGTTTCGGCGGGAGAAATGAGAAATTCATCCAATTTCATTTTTGTCGATCCAAATCAGGTCACGTTCAAACCCGTCCCGCGCGGCGTCACCTGCTTGATTTCGTCGCGCAACTGGGCGGCCTGCTCGAAATTTTCGTCTTCGATGGCCTTGGCCAGTTTCTTTTGCAGCGATTTGAGACGGTCGGTCTGCTCGCGCGTCGCGCGGAGCGCCTCCGGCACCTTGCCCGCGTGCCGGGTGCCCTTGTGCATCGATTTGAGCAACCCTTCCAAACCTTCGGCAAAAGTTTTGTAACACTCCGGGCAGCCGAGCCGGCCTGATTTTTTGAAATCCGCCTGCGAAAAACCGCAGCGCGGGCATTTTGTCTCGACGCCGCCGGCCGACTGCTCGATTTCCTGCGATGCGCCGAGGCCGAGCATCAAATCCGCAAGCGCAAAGCCCGCCGGGTCGTTCACGCCTTTGGCCTTGGCGCATTCCTCGCACAAATCCAGCTTCTGCATCTTGTCCCCCACGATTTGGGTCAGATGCACGGTTGCCGGTTTTTCTTTGCAGGCCGAGCAGAGCTTTTTTTCGTACATATCTATTTGTATATCGGCTCGCCGGAGCTTTTCGTCAAGGAACGGTATTCCTCCTCCAGTTTGCGGGTGATCGGCCCCGGTTTGCCTGTGCCAATAATACGACCGTCAATCTTCACCACCGGCACGATTTCCGCGCCGGTGCCGGTCAGAAAACACTCGTCCGCGTTGAACAAATCGTAACGCGTCAGGTTCGGCTCGGACACCGCCAGCCCCTCCTCCTCGGCCAGTTCCATGACCACCTGCCGCGTGATGCCGTAAAGCGCGCCCGCCGAGAGCGGTGGCGTGAGCAATCCACCTTTTTTCACAATGAACAAATTGTCGCCCGTGCATTCGGCCACGAAACCTTCCGCGTTCAACATCACCGCCTCTTCGCAACCGGCGTGGTTGGCCTCGATTTTGGCGAGGATGTTGTTGAGATAATTCAGCGACTTGATCGCCGGGTTCAGCGCGCTGTGCAAATTGCGTGTCGTCGGCACGGTGACGATTTCCATGCCCCGTTGATACAGCACCGGCGGATAAAGCTGGATTTTGTCCGCAATGATGATGACCGCCGGATTTTTGCAGCGGTTCGGATTCAAACCGAGCGTCCCCACCCCGCGCGTCACGACGAGCCGGATGTAACCGTCGCGGATTTTATTTTTCCGGCAGGCCTCGACCGTCGCGCGCATGATTTGCGCGTGCGACATCGGAATTTCGAGCAGAATTGCCTTGGCCGAATAAAACAGCCGGTCAATGTGTTCACGCAGCCTGAACACACGGCCATTATAGGCGCGAATGCCTTCAAAAATCCCGTCGCCGTAAAGCAGGCCGTGGTCAAAGACCGAAATCTTCGCCGCGCGCCCGTCATAGTATTTGCCGTCAATAAAAACTTTCATGAACTCGCGCAGTCTATCGAAAAAGCGCGGCCGGGGAAAGTTAATTTGCGTGACAGCAAAGCGGCGGCCACTATACTGGCGCGCTTTGACGACCCTATGGTCTAGCGGTTAGGACACCACCCTTTCACGGTGGTAGCCCGGGTTCGATTCCCGGTAGGGTCGCCATTCTGACGTGCAAACCCCCACCATCTAGTTAAAGCCTTCTGAAGGGATAACCACGAAGCCATACAAGAATGGCAAAAAACATTGAGCACCGAGCATGGCGTCCACGAGCCAAACGCCACCAATCCCAATAATGAAAGGCTCCGGCCCTTTATTGAAAACGGTCACACTTTTTTGCACAATCTCTGCTAATATTTGACAAACCGACGGCCATCCTATAGCTTATGCCGTCAAAATTTGTATTGGTTGTATTGGCTGTGCCTGTTGTAAAAAAGATGTTTAAAAAGTTGTGCGCCCTCAGAAGGGGTTATTTTGTTTTGGTGACGATGGTTTTCTCCACTGTAACCTCAGACGCGAGTTCTGTCATATACCAATTTGAACCCGTTTCCACCGGTCCGTTTCCCGGTGGCCAGACCCGTGAGATTAAGGCAACGTTCGAGGATAAAAATCCCGGCACGGTTCTGTTGACCATTACGTCCTCGGATCTGGGCCGCGGGGAATTCCTGAGTGATTTGTATTTCAACTTTGATCCGGCGGACAATATCAAACGGCTGCATTTCGCCGGCTTGCCCTGTCCGCACGGCTGGGCTTTCTCAAAGATTTCAACCGGGGTTAATTCCTTCAAGGCGGATGGCGGTTATTATGATGTTCATTTCGACTTCAGTAAAAACGGAAAGGAAACATTTTCCGGGAATGATTCCGAAACCTATCTGATCATGGGTGCCGGCCTTGATGCTTCTGATTTTGCCTTTGTGGATTCACCCGGAAGCTGCGCGGGCGCGTCTGGATCATATTATGCCATGGCCCACATTCAGGGATTCTGTGGCAAAGGTGAATGGCTGGGATGCCATTCCCTGCAGCCTGTCCCCGAACCTGCCTCCCTTGCCTTTCACGCCTTTGCCGCTGGCCTGGGGTGGTGCATTCTCGCGCGGGTAAATCGGACAAGGCGAACCCGGTCACTTTGTTGACGGCCGCTTCAGCCTTCCAACGGCCGCTTAAAACGGCCAGTTGATGCCAACGGTAAAATAGAGCTGTCCTCCCAGATTCAACCGCCCCTCCCGGCCGCCGCCGCTGATGGTGGCATTGCTCATGGGCATGAATTGCGCGCCGACAAAAATGTCACCATTGTCCGTCACATGACACAGCACCGCGGTGTTCACATAGCCGCCATAGACCAGTTCTGTTCCTCCAATCCGCCCCGAATTGTGGGCGCTGACGCCGTTGGCGGTGATGGTTTCGTCATATTTGTAATCGCCCGACACAAGGCCAACAGCAGGGCCGGCGCCCAGTGACAGGCTCAGATGGTCGCTCAAATCCCAATAGAATGTCGGCCCCAATCTCAGGGTGTAGAGCATCACGTCCAGCGATTGTTTGCTAGAGACCGTTCCGACAATGTTGGTGCTGATGGGAGACGCCATCGGTTGATCGGGAATTTGATCACCAGAACCATTGGGGCCTCCTTGGTAAGGAGTTCCAGATGGTCCTGTTCCGATAATTGGAGCACCCAGTGAATTGCCGACATCATAGTTGTAGGTTGTCTGAGCGACCGTCGCGGACATTGACTGATTATCTGAAATCTGGATCGGAAGCAAACCGAAGCCAAGCTCCCAACCGACGCGGGCATGTTTCCAATACCAAAGATTGCCGCCGTAAGCCATGTCGAATCCGGGAAATACCCCGCTCTGTTTCCCGCTGCCAATGGTGGAAAACGCGTTGGCAGCGTGCATTGACAAAATTGTTCCATTTAATTGCGACGGATTATTATAACCCCAATAATAAGTGTGACCTAATGGATCACCGGCATTGTCCACGCGTACGTAGCCGTCGTCATAAATTCCCTGGGCCGGGTTGTTCCCTGAAATACTGAATGTTCCACTCTCGCTGAAATTGGCACTGATGTTCATTCCCACCAGCGCGCCGATGCGGAAATGGCGCGTCCAGTCGTCCGTGTCTGGGGGGATTCGAAGGAAGGCATAGGAATCCGGATTCCCACCGAATGATTCCGGCTGGGCCGAGGCCGTCGAAGCATAGCTCAACAAACACGCCAACAGACACCACGCGAACCAAGCCATGTACCGATGCGCTGCCGACGTAGGGCAGGCGTCTCGCCTGCCCCATCGGCAAAGTTGACGAATGAAATTGCTCGCGCTAAAGCGCTCGCCGGGCAGGCGAAACGCCTGCCCTACTCCTGGGTTCATGGAAGAGGACAACGGTTGCATCAGCTCAGGGGTTTTGGAACACGCGATAAAAACGCGTGCTGGCATTCGTCGGTGTGCTGACCGTCGTAGGCGGGCCGTAGTCAAGCCACTGAAACCAGTTTCCGGAAGCAACAATGGATGGTGGTGCAATCATGGCGTTGGAAAATGAGGCATTGTCGCTGTAAACCACCGTATACGTCCTTCCCAAAATGGTTGGAAATTCAATCAGCATCCAGCCGTTGTTCAACTCGACAACGCGGCTGATGTTCAGGTTCGTACTCGTAGCTGTTGCGGCAGGCGGCGCCCAATTGGGCACAGGCACAGCGTATGCGTGCAACTGATTGGTCATAAGAGAAAAGTAATTATTCGGGTAAAATTGCAGCATTAATCCTGCGCTCTCTCCCGCCGCAATATTGGTGCTGTAATAAACGAAAGGATTGGCATTATTGGTGCCAACGGCATTGTACAAACGGTTGGTCAGGCCGGTGACAACGACCCGCGCGGCGGCGACGTCGTTCGTTCCTGTGTTTGAAAGCAAAACATACTGTTCCATCAATCCACTCACAAAGTCGGGGGTTTGACTAGAATTGGTGACAACGACGAGCGTGCCGGAAAGATAGTTGGTAACCGTGATGTTGGTGCTCGCGAAATTGTTGGCGGTGTTGGTGTCCTCCACCCCCGACGAACCGACGGACGCGGAAAATAACAGGACACCCCCGTTGGTCGGCTCGACCGTGAATTGCAAATTCGTACTGCCGCCGCTGATCAAGGTGCCCAAGTTGTAGCTGCCGGCCGGGTTCGACGGAAAAATCGGAATCACGCCCGACGGCAACGTGTTGGTAAGCATGACACCGGACGCAGCACCCGGCCCTGCATTGGTGACCGTAACACCATATGTCATCCAATCGTTGGTGATGACCGCCTGAGCCGGCCCGGTCATCGTCACGCCGAGATCGGCCAGGATCACCAGGTTGGTAACTTGAACGACCACGTTCGTGGAAGCCGTATTGGTCGTGTAAGCGGAGGCAACCGTCACCATATTGGTCATGAATCCAATCGCCGTTGGCTCGACGGTGACGATTAATTGCACCGGCAAGGTCGCATAGAATGGGCCGAGGTCGAATAAAACCGTATTGTTAGTGACCAGGTTGGTGACCAAGTAAGACCCCTGGCTGTAGCCGATACTTAAGATTTGGACTGAAGCCGGAAAAACATTGGTCACCACCGCATCGTTTAGATCGTAACCCGTGTTGGTCACAATGATGGTGTAAGTCAGTGAATTGCTCACGAAAATGGAATTCACGGACGGGGTGACGGAAAGGCTGAATCCCTGTGCGCCAACTCGCAGACCGGCGAACATCATCGCCGTCACGAGCAACCCCAAAGTCAGAAAATGGGAAAAACCCTTCACAATGCAAAAATCCCAAACTTATATCACCGGCAGGGTGAAAAAGTTTTGCGCCTTTGGCAATCCTGGCGTTGGATTCGCGTTCGGCATGAAGCCGGCACGCTGCTTAAAAAACGTGTGTGGCTGAATGAAGCTGCCCAATTCCCCTTCAACAACGGCCGCGGTTTGAAGCTGACAACCGGCCCGGAAGAACCTTGAAAAACGGCGTCCGTTTGATTCCATTTTCCCATCCGGTGGCGGCAAAATCCGGTGACTAAATCACAAAAAGAAACAAGCCGCGCCCGGTGCCGGCCGTTACGTTGTTTGCAAGCAAAATTAGCTTGCGCCACCCGCGTCAAAACCGTTTAAGATTGGCGGCTGAAGGATGGGACAAGGCGCAAGGTTTCGAACGATTGAGATTATTAAATTATGAACATTGAAATTGAAAAACTTTTGGCTGATTCCGCAAAGGGTCTTTTGGAACATAAATGCAAAACGGTGCCAAAGGAACGGCTCCACCTGCCGGGACCGGATTTTGTGGACCGCATCTTCGCACTGTCCGACCGCAATCCGCAGACGCTGCGCAGCCTGCAGGCGTTGTTCGGGCACGGCCGGCTCGCCGGCACGGGTTATGTGTCCATCCTGCCCGTGGACCAGGGCATCGAACATTCCGCCGGCGCCAGTTTTGCGAAAAACCCGGATTACTTTGATCCGGAAAACATCGTCAAGCTCGCGATGGAAGGCGGTTGCAACGCCGTCGCCTCCACGCTCGGCGTGCTCGGCGCGGTGTCGCGCAAATACGCGCACCGGATTCCCTTCCTCGTGAAACTGAACCACAATGAACTGCTCACCCACCCCAACCGGTTCGACCAGGTTTATTTCGCCCAGGTCGAACAGGCGTGGAACATGGGCGCGGTCGCCGTGGGTGCGACGATTTATTTCGGCTCACCGGAATCCACCCGGCAGATTGTGGAGACCAGCCTCGCCTTCAAGCGCGCGCATGAACTCGGGCTGGCCACCGTCCTGTGGTGCTACCTGCGCAGCAGCGCGTTCAAGACCAAGGAAAAGGATTATCATGTCAGCGCCGACCTCACCGGCCAGGCCAATCACCTCGGCGTCACCATCGAAGCCGACATCATCAAGCAGAAACTGCCGGAGAACAACGGCGGTTACAAGGCCATGACCGCCGGTGGCGGCAGCTACGGCAAAACGGACGAGCGCGTCTATACGGAATTGACCACCGACCATCCGATTGACCTTTGCCGGTACCAGGTTTTGAATTGTTACGCGGGCCGCGCGGGACTCATCAATTCCGGCGGCGAATCCAAGGGTGCGGGCGACCTGGCCGCGGCGGTAAAGACCGCCGTCGTCAACAAGCGCGCCGGCGGCACGGGATTAATTTCCGGCCGCAAGGCGTTTCAACGTCCCTTGGCGGAAGGCGTAAAACTGTTGAACCTGATTCAGGACGTTTACCTCGACAAGAGCATCACGGTTGCCTGAGTTGTGGCGGCACTCCATGAGCGCCGCATTTTCCAATTAAACCGAGCCGCCGCACGGACGCCAGCGCGTCCGCTGCGGCGGTGGTATTTTTACACACCACGCTTGCGTCGGAGCGCGGTTTAGCCAATAAAAGGGCATGGACTGGCTCGACCGGATTGCCCGATTTTGGCCGGACTTGGTTGCGGGCTTCAGTTTGCTCGCCGCTTTGTTTGCCTCCATTCACGCCGTCCTGCACAAACGCGATTCCCGCGCCGCCACGCTCTGGCTCGGCTTCATCTGGTTTCTGCCGCTGTTGGGCTCGATTTTTTATCTCGCGATGGGCGTCAACCGCATCCGCCGTCACGCCCTCTCGCTCGGCGTCCCAAAAACCGTCAGCCGACCCGTCCCCGAAGATCTCGGCGAGCCGTTGCCTTCCGATGCTGAACATCTGAAAATGCTGGCACGCACCGTGGGTCGCGTGGTGGCGCAACCACTCACCACCGGCAATAAAATCCAGCCGCGGGTCAACGGCGATGAAGCCTTTCCCGCCATGCTCGCCGCCATTGAATCCGCGCAAAAATCCATCTCGCTCTCGACTTATATTTTCGACAATGACCCCAGCGGACAAAAATTCGTTGAAGCGCTCGAGCGCGCCGTCAAACGCCGCGTCGAAGTGCGCGTGTTGATCGACGCCGCCGGGGCGCGTTACTCGTGGCCGCCCATCACCCACAAACTGAAACACGCGCATGTTCCTTTCGCGCGCTTTCTGCCATCGCCGCTCTTCGCGCCGTGGCACGTGGCCACCATCAATCTCCGCAACCACCGCAAGTTGCTCATCGTGGACGGCAAAACCGCCTTCACCGGCGGCATGAACATCCGCCAGGGAAACGTGCTGGCCGAAAAACCAAAAAATCCGGTGCAGGATTTGCAATTCCACGTTGAAGGCCCGGTGGTCACGCGGTTGCAGGAGGTGTTCGCCAACGACTGGGCATTTTGCACCAGGGAAATTCTCCAAGGTGACGCCTGGTTCCCTGAAGTGGCTGATGGCGGCAATGTCATCGCCCGCGCCATTACCGACGGGCCGGACGGCGATTTTCACAAGCTGCGCTGGACGTTGCTCGCCGCGCTCGCGGACGCGCAATCGTCCGTGCAAATTGTCACGCCATATTTTTTGCCGGACCCGGCGCTCGTCTCCGCGCTGAATCTCGTGGCGCTGCGCGGCGTGCGCGTGGACATCATCCTGCCCGCCAAAAATAATCTGCCGTTTGTCCACTGGGCGTCGCGCGCGATGTGGTGGCAGGTGCTCGAACACGGCTGCCGCCTCTGGCTCACGCCACCACCGTTCGATCATTCCAAATTGATGATTGTGGACGGCCATTGGGTTTTGTTCGGCTCGGCCAACTGGGACGCACGCAGCCTGCGGCTGAATTTCGAACTGAACGTCGAATGTTACGGACGCGATTTTGCGCAGCGCATGGAATCGGTGATTGAACAAAAGCTCCGCCACGCCCGCGAAGTAACCCTGGCCGAGGCGGATGGACGGCCGTTCCTGCCCCGGTTGCGCGACGCCATCGCCCGTTTATTTTCTCCGTATTTATGAAAGATTTAATTCTGTGACTGAAAAATTAACAGCCAAATACAATGCCCTCACCCGGCCTGCGGCCACCCTCTCCCCGCCGGACGGGGCGAGGGGCGCTTGTTTTGAACAACCAACAATTCATTGCGTATGAAAACGTTCGACAGCCTGACGGAACAGGAAATCCTCGCCCTGGCCATTTCATTGGAAGAGGAAGACGCCCGTATCTATGGTGACTTCGCCGATGGTTTGCAGGCGAATTATCCCGAGCCGGCCGAAAAGTTCCGGGTCATGCGCCACGAGGAGGACGGGCATCGCCATCGCCTGCTGGAACTTTATAAAAGCCGGTTCGGCGATCACGTGCCGCTCATCCGGCGGCAGGATGTGCGCGGGTTCGTGGACCGCCGTCCCGTCTGGCTCGTGCGCCCGCTCGGTTTGAAAACCGTCCAGAAAACCGCCGAGAGCATGGAGGTGGAAACGAAACGATTTTACGAGGTCGCCGGCCGTCGTGCGACCGACACCGGCATCCGCCAGTTGCTCGGCGACCTCGCTGAGGAGGAACGCAACCACGCCCATACCGCCGAACGGATTACCCTGACCAAACTCAGCGAAACTGACGCGGCCCAGCAAAAACGGCTGTTTCTCCTGCAAGTCATCCAACCGGGTCTGGTTGGCTTGATGGACGGCTCGATTTCAACGCTGGCACCATTGTTCGCCGCCGCGTTCGCCACGCACAACAGTTGGGAGACTTTTCTCGTCGGGCTCGCGGCCAGCGTCGGCGCGGGCATCAGCATGGGTTTTGCCGAGGCGTTGTCCGACGACGGCAGCCTCACCGGACGGGGCCATCCGTGGGCGCGCGGTTTCGTGTGCGGCCTGATGACCATGCTCGGCGGCATCGGGCATACCCTGCCCTACCTGATTCCCAGCTTCAAAACCGCCACCAGCGTCGCCGTCTGCGTGGTGCTGGTGGAACTGGGCCTCATCTCCTGGATTCGGCACCGGTTCATGGACACGCCGCTGGTGTCGGCGGTGTTGCAGGTCGCGCTGGGCGGCGCGCTGGTTTTCCTGGCGGGAATTTTAATTGGCAATTCGTGAGCCTCCGTACGATATTCGCGAAATTGTGAAACAACCTTGTCATTATGAAACGCCTCACCGCAAAGTCCGCGATGGATTGAACAAGGTGATTTAACGTCATGTATTACATACCCATCATCGTCGGCAGCACGCGCCGGGACCGGCAAAGCATCAAGGTCGCGCGGTTTGTCCAGGCGCGATTGCAACCGCGGGACGGCGTGAGCACGGAATTGCTCGACCTGCTGGAATACAATTTTCCCATCATGGAAGAACGCCTGCATCGCCGCGACGACCCGCCGCCGCGCCTGCAGGAATATGCCGATAAAATCGCCCGCGCGGATTCGCTCATCATCGTTTCGCCCGAATATAACAACGGCTACCCTGGCGTGCTCAAAAACGCGCTGGATTATCTGCTGCCGGAATACGAACGCAAACCGGTCGGCATTGTGACGGTTTCCGCGGGCGGTTTTGGCGGCATCAATTGTCTGGCGCAACTGCGGTTGGTGACGATTGGCATGGGCGCCTTTCCGATTCCGGAAAACCTGTCCGTTTCCCGGGTGCACGACAGTTTTCAGGAGAACGGAACGCCCAACGATGCCGCCTATGAAAAACGGGCGACGGCATTTCTCGACGAGGTCCTCTGGTTCACCGAAGCTATCGCCACCCAGAAGGCCAGGAAGAAATCACCCTGACGAGGGTCATTTGATGAAAAAGAAAACGACCACCACACCGGAACCCGAAGGCATACGGAAACGCCTGACGGAACTGCGTCAGGCCTTGCTCAAGCTGCACAAGGCGCTGGTTGACTCGGAAAAAGTGGGTTACGAAAAGACCATGGGCCAGATCAAATCGCCAAACCATTTTCTGCAACTCCTCACTCGCGACCCATGGTTCGCCTGGTTGCAGCCGTTTTCACAGCTTATCGTCGCCATGGACGAAACCCTGGACGCAGAGGAGCCATTGACCGTCGCCAAGGTTGACGCCCTGGTCCACCAGTCGGACCTCCTGCTGGTGGTGTCGGAAACCAGCGAGGGATTTTCCGGGCATTATTTTCAAGCCCTGCAACGCGACCCGGACGTGGTGCTCGCGCACGCGGAGGTGGTGAAACTTCGCGGCCCGCGGAAACCTTGAGTGGTGATTTGATTGGGAATTTGTAAACCGATGTAGCACCCGAGGTAACGAGGCCCACTTGTTAAATTTGAAACCCGAAACTATCAGAGCCTCCTCACGTCGGCTCCTACAATACTCACAAATTTACGCCAAAACTTTGCGACACGCGGCCTGAAGTTTCTTCAGCCCGGCCATGGATTTTGCCTCAATGTAGCAGCGGATGAGCGGTTCCGTGCCGCTGGCGCGAAAGGCCACCCATTCGCGGTTCGGCAATAGAAATTTATATCCGTCAGTCGTGATGAATTTTTCCACCTTGAACGCGCCGATGCTTTTCAAGCCGCTGCCGAGTTTGGCCAGCAATGCGTCCTTTTTCTCCGGTGCGAAGCTGACATTGATGCGGTCGGTGTAAAATTCGCCAATCTGTTTCGAGAGTTCCTTTAAAATCTGGCCGAGCGATTTCTTCTCGGTGGCGACCAGTTCGGCCATGAGCAGGCAGGCGAGAATGCCGTCCTTTTCCGGCACGTGCCCTTTGACGCTCAAGCCGCCGGATTCCTCGCCGCCGACAATGATGGATTCGCTTTCCATCAGCGCGCCGATGTATTTGAAGCCGACCGGCGTCTCGTGAACTTTCACGCCGAGCAGTTCCGCCACGGCATCCACCTGATGGCTCGTCGGCACCGTGCGCGCGACTGCGCCCGTCCAGCCGCGGTTCTTTTTCAGGTGATACAGCGCCAGAGCGAGAATCTGGTTCGGCGTCAGCCAGGTGCCGTCCTTGTCCACGATACCGAAACGGTCGGCGTCGCCGTCAAGACCAAGGCCGATCTGTGCCTTGCCACTGCGAACGAATTTACTGACATCGGCCATGCCGGCGGCGTTCGGTTCGGGATGATGCCCGCCGAACAGCGGATTAATTTCGCCGTGAAAAACCGTGATTTTGGCGCCAACACTTTTGAGCAACGTATCGAGATAACCGCGCCCGGTGCCGTATTCCAGTTCGACAGCCACCTTCAGCTTAGCCTTTTTGAGCACGGCAAAATCAATGAGCTTGTGGAGCTGTTTGAAATAGGCGGGCTGCGGATCAAACGTCGGGCATTGATACGTACCGATGACTGCGCCTTCAAATGACCAATCCTGTGACTGAAGCTTCGCAATGTTCGCCTCGATTTGTTTGGTCACTTCCGGCGTGGCCGGTGCGCCGTTGCTCGTGGAAAATTTCAGCCCCTGGTATTCCGCCGGATTATGGCTGGCGGTCATGTTGATGCCGCCAGCCGCCTTGCGATGACGGATGGTATGGGCGATAACCGGCGTGGGCGTGTCGCGATTACACAGAAGTGGTTTGAGCCCGTTGGCAGCCAGCACTTCGGCGGCAGCAAGGGAAAATTCACGCCCAAGAAATCGCGTGTCGTAACCCAAAATGACAGTTTTAAGTTTTGAATTTTGAGTTTTGAGTTGGTTGAGATATTCCGCAACGCCTTGAGTCGCGAGGCGGACGTTGTCGAAGGTGAAATCACGCGCGATGATGCCGCGCCAGCCGGAAGTGCCGAATTTAATTGAGGTCATGTGAATGGTTAAATCGGAGGGACGAGTTCCACGAGTCCCATTATTCAATTCGACGAGCGGATTTTAGGGACTCGCAGAGCTCGTCCCTCCGAAAAATCAGCTTTTCCAGTCAAACGCCTTCGTCTTCAGGGCGTAAAGGTAACCGGCGAACAAAATCAACAGGAACGATACCATCGAACCCAGAACCAGATTCCGCGTGGCGTGGTCGGCGAGCATTTGCCGGTAAACGACCGCCCACGGGTACATGAAGACCACCTCGATGTCGAACAGGATGAACAGCATGGCCACGAGATAAAATTTCACCGAGAACCGCGCGCCGCCCTCGCCGATGGGGTCCTTGCCGCATTCGTAAGCCGTGTCCTTGGCCTTGGTGCGTTTGCCGTATTTACCGAGCAAAGGGGAAATCGCCAGCACGCCGACGGCGAAGCCGATGGCCGCGACGAGCAACATGAGCACCGGGATGTATTGCGCCAACTGCGACGGTTGCGTCTGTTCCATGGACAGGAATTTATGAAAGGGACGCGGAAATTTCAATAAGGAAAGCAAGAATGCAGGATATTTCTTAACTGCCGTGGTCGGCCGGTTGCAGTGTCGGTGCCGTATGCCGATTTGTTCAAGCCACAGGTTCGACGCCACACCTTTCGGCTCGCGAGGACGCTCGCTCCACCAACAGGCACCCCGTCGGGGTCCCTACCAGAATCCGTGTCCATCTGTCCCGCATTGCGGGATCCGTGGTTAATATTTTCTTTCGCCGCCGCTTGTTTCCCATTTCAATGGCGCGCCATGTCGCGCGATTATGTCCTTGAACCCTTTCATTCCGCCGTCCATTTGCAGATTGATTATGCGCGCGAGCTGAACGCCCAGCAGCTCGCCGCCGTCACCGCGCCGCCCGGCCCCGCGCTCGTCATCGCCGGCGCCGGGTCGGGCAAAACCCGCACGCTCACCTACCGCGTGGCTTATCTGCTCGAACAGGGCATTCCCGCCGACCGCATCCTGCTGCTGACGTTCACCAACAAGGCCGCCGGCGAAATGATGCGTCGCGTCGCGGATTTGACCGGACAGGCAATTCCCTCGCTCTGGGGCGGGACGTTCCATTCCATCGGCGCGCGGATTCTGCGCTCGCACGCCGACCTGCTCGGTTACCGCCGTGATTTCACCATTCTCGATCGCGACGACGCGAAGGACTTGATCAAAGCCTGCATTGCCGAAGCTGGCATCGAAACGAAAGGCACGCATTTCCCGAAACCGGAGGTGCTCAATGAAATTTTTTCGCTCGCTGTCAACACGCACAAGACGACAGACGACATTCTCGAATCGCAATACGACTATTTTTCGCAATTCGCCGCGCAGATTTCCGACCTCGCGCAGCGCTACATCAAACGCAAGCGCGCAACGAACGCGATGGACTTTGACGACCTGCTCGCGCTCTGGCTCAAGCTGTTGCAGGACCACACCGAGGTGCGCGAACATTACCAGCGCCGTTTCCAGTTCATTCTGGTGGACGAATACCAGGACACGAACAAGCTCCAGAGCGACCTGATTGACCTGCTCGCCGCGCGGCACCACAACGTCACGGTTGTCGGCGACGACGCGCAAAGCATCTACGCGTGGCGTGGCGCGAATTTTGCCAACATCCTGGAATTTCCAAAACGTTATCCCGGCGCGAAGGTTTTCAAGATCGAAACCAATTACCGCAGCACGCCGGAAATCCTGAAGGTGGCCAACGCCGCGATTGCTGCAAACCGGAACCAGTTCACCAAACAACTCGCGCCCGCGCGCAAATCCGGTCTGAAACCGGCGCTTGTCGCCTGCATGGATGCCGCGCAGCAATCCGCGTTCATTGCCCAACGCGCGCTCGAACTGCGTGAAGAAGGCGTGAATCTGAACCAGGTCGCCGTGTTGTACCGCTCGCATTTTCACGCGCTCGAATTGCAGCTCGAACTCACCAAGCGCAACATCCCCTTCTCCATCACCAGCGGCATCCGGTTTTTCGAACAGGCGCACATCAAGGACGCCACGGCCTATTTGAAACTCGTCGTGAATCCACAGGACGAACTCGCCTTCAAACGGCTCGCCCAACTGCTGCCCGGCATCGCGGCGAAAGGCGCAGATAAAATCTGGCATCTCTTCCAGAGTAGGAGTCGAGGTAACGAGACTCAAACTGAAATCGGAAATCGGAAATCGGAAATCGGAAATGCATCAGAGCCTCCTCACGTCGGCCCCTACAAAATCGCCGCCGCGCTTCAAGCCTGCGCGAAATCCATCCCGGCCAAGGCGGCGACCGCCTGGGCGCAGTTCGTCGCCACCATTTCCCAGCTGGAAGACAAAACCGTCCGCCAAAGCGCTGCGAAGATGTTGCGCCTCGTGATTGATGCAGGCTATGACGATTATCTCAAGGAGACCTACGCCAATTACCGCCTGCGCCTGGAGGATTTGGAACAGCTGGCCGTCTTCGCCTACCAGTTCAACCCGGTCGAAGATTTCCTGACCCAGCTCGCGCTGCTTACCAACGTCGAGGCTGAGGACGACAAGACCGCGGACCGCGATACCGAACAGCTCCGGCTTTCCACCATTCATCAGGCCAAGGGTCTGGAATTCGACGCCGTATTTGTGATCATGCTCTGCGACGGATTATTTCCGTCCGAACGCACGCTGAACTCGGATGACGGCGAGGAGGAGGAACGCCGCCTGTTTTACGTTGCCATCACCCGCGCGCGGAACGAACTTTACCTGATTTACCCGCTGATTCGCGCCAGCTTTGGCAGTTCCGGCGGCGACGCGATGCAACATCCCTCCCGGTTTTTATCGGAAATCCCCGGCGATCTGTTGAACCAGTGGAATCTGAAATCCTCCTACTGAATTTTTTCCCATTCCCGCACCCTGCCGGGCACAATCCTGAAAAGCGGGTGCGGCGCCGGATTTTTTACAGCGGTCAAATCACGAAACCGTTGGGGGTCGCGCTGCTTCAATTTCCGTTTCAGGTGCCCCCATTCGTAAAACAACTGCCCGCGCGTTTCCCTCAACTTTCCGCGAAAACGTCGCCGGCCGATTTTTGAACCGTTAAATTTATAACCCCGTTGCCCGGCTTCGTCGTGTACGGCTTTCAAGTAAGCCGCCAACGCCGCCGGCGGATTTTTCGTTTGGTAAAAGCGGAAAAGTTGCGGGTGATGTTTGTAGCCGCGCGTCGCGCCGCGCAAAACTTTTTGCGCCAGCAATGCCTCGCGCCAGAGTGCGACCAGCCCTTTGGCGTCGAGATATTTCGGATGCAATGTCCACAATCTCATTTTCCAATCAATCGGGCAATTCGCGCCATTGTCGCCGCGCCAGGTAAGGGTCAAGGTGGTTCAACAGAAAATAAGCCCAGCGTTGTTTCAGTTTCCGCCAGAAAGAGCGCGACTTGCGCCATTCCGCCGCCGTCACGCGGTGGCAGTGTTCGAGATTTCTTGAAAAGATTTCGCGCGCCTCCTTCGCGATGGTTTTGTTTTCAAAGCGGATCATCAGCTCGTAATTGATGCGCAGGCTGCGGGTGTCGAGATTGGCGGAGCCGAGATATACGATGTCGTCCACGACGATCAGTTTCGCGTGAAGAATCTGCGGTTGATACTCGTAAATCTCGATGTTCCCCTTCAAAAAACGGCGATATAGTCCTTGCGCGGCAAGCATCGAAAGGAGCACGTCGGATTTGCCGGCCAGAATCAACTGCACTTTTCCGCCGCGCCGCGCCACGCGCATCAACTCGCGCCGCAGCCGCCAGGTCGGCAGAAAATAGGCGATGATCATCTGGATATTTTTTGCGTGCCGCAAATCCTGGTGCAACGCCCGTTTGAACGGGTTCCGCCCCCTGCCCGGCCCGCTGAACAGCAGTTGTTCCTTCGGCAGCGCGACGACCTTTTTTGCATGGGATTTGCGCAGAAGTGTAAAGCGCTTATGGCGGAATTCCGCGCGCCCGAACATTTCGTCAAACGACGACTCCAGTTGCGTCACCAGCACGCCCTCGATTTTCAAGCCCACGTCGCACCAGCCGGATTTGATGCCGTCGCCTTCGTATTCCGGCGCGATGTTGAAGCCGCCGACGAACGCCACGCGCCCGTCGCACACGAGCAACTTGCGGTGGTTGCGGATGATCAGACGCTTCAAGGTCACCGGATTGAACTGCCGGACTTCGCCGCCCGCGCTCCGCAGCAAATCCCAAAACTTTCCGGGCAGAAAATAGGAGCCGACCGCGTCCACGAGCACGCGAACGCGCGCGCCCCGCTGGCACGCGCGAACCAGCGCCTCGCGGAAACGAATTCCCAGCGGGCTTTCCTGATAAACATAAATTTCCAGGCAGACCGATTTCTTCGCCGCGTCAATCGCCGCGAGCATCGCGGGAAAAACTTCGTCGCCCGTACAAAGCCAGTTACAAGTGGAATCCGATTCAGCCATGGTTGACGTGTTAAACTGGTTCATCGTGGCAGATATTCAACCGGACAACCAGCCCGCTTAGAAAAGCAGCGAAACCTCTGCAAAACCGGAGCGCGGACGGCTCGTCCGCGAGTTGATTGAAGGAGGACGTTTTGCAAATCGACCTGTTTATACCTGATATCCAAATTTGGCGAAGCGTCCATCCCGGGAGAACACGCGGACGAGCCGTCCGCGCTCCATATTTCAAATTTATCACCGCCGAAAAAAGTTTCCAACGTTTTCCGTTTTCAGGCATCTATACCAGTGTGCGAACCTTCTTGAAACTGTTGCCCGTTGTTTTGCTCGGCCTGGCCGGGAATTCCGCGCATGCCGCCCACACGCAGGTGCAGTTGTGGTTGTCCGCCGACACCGCACGTCCCGGTGACATGATTTGGGCCGGCGTGGATTTAAAAATGGATCCGGCCTGGCACACGTACTGGAAAAATCCGGGCGAAGCCGGCATGGCCACCGAAATCAAATGGCAACTGCCGCCCGGCGTCACCGCCGGCGAAATCCAATGGCCGTTGCCGGAAAAATTGCCGCCCGCAGAAGTCACCACCTACGGTTACAGCAACGAGGTTGTACTGCTCGTGCCGCTCAAGCTCGCCGCCGACTTGAAACCCGGTTCACTCGATTTTAAGGCAAAAGTCTCGTGGCTCGAATGCAAGGAAGCGTGTGTCCCCGGCAGCGGCGACGTCGAAGCCACGCTCAATATCGGGAATAAAACCAAAATTTCCGCCGATTCTCCGACGATTGATTTGTGGAAAAATAAAACGCCCAAGACACTTACCAATTTGGTTGCCCGCGCTTGGTGGGAAAAGCCTGCGAACGGTGACACGCGATCATTGATTATGATATTTGTCGGGCCTATGCCCAGTGATTGGTGGAAGTCAGAACAAATCGAAGGCGATTTTTTCCCTGACGCGAGCGAAAATTTTGAAGTTCAATCTGCCACTGAAAACGTTTTTACAAATTCTGCTATCTTGCGCTTACGCAAAGTAGTTAAAAAATACGCAGGCGATTGGCCAAAGGAAATTAGTGGTGTGTATGTTGTTAAAACCGGCACATCACAAACCGGATTTGAAACCAAATTTTCCATCGATGATCATGCTCCAGCCGCGGTCGTGTCCATGCGCGCCGATCTCACACAACCACTCTGGCGAATGCTGCTCTACGCCTTCATTGGCGGATTGATTCTGAACATCATGCCGTGCGTGCTGCCGGTCATTGCGCTGAAAATCCTTGGCTTCATCAACCATGGGCAACACGAACCGGGCCGCGTCCGCATGCTCGGACTGGTTTATGCCGCCGGCGTGCTGGTGTCGTTCCTCGCGCTCGCTGCCGGCGTCATCGGCGTCAAGGCCGCCGGACACCACGCTGGTTGGGGAATGCAATTCGGCAGCCCGGTCTTCATCGTCGTGCTCACGACACTCGTCATGCTCGTGGCGTTGAATTTGTTCGGCGTGTTTGAAGTCACGCTGGGAGGACGGACCTTGAGCGCGGCGGGACAGCTGGCTTCAAAACAAGGCGCACCCGGCGCATTTTTCAACGGGCTGCTGGCCACGGCACTGGCCACGCCCTGCACCGCGCCGTTTCTGGCACCGGCACTCGGCTTTGCCTTCGCCCAAAGCCCGGCGCTGATTTTATTGATCTTCTTGTTTGTCGGATTGGGTCTTGCCGCACCGTATGTCGTGTTGAGCTGGAACCCGGCGTGGTTGAAATTTCTGCCCAAGCCCGGCGCGTGGATGGAGAAATTTAAAATCGCGATGGGTTTCCCGATGCTGCTGACAGCCGTTTGGCTGTTCAACCTCGCCGAGGATGATTACGGCAAAAATGTCCTGTGGCTCGGTGTCTTCCTTGTCGTGGTCGCGTTTGCCGCGTGGATTTTCGGCGCATTTGTCCAGCGCGCCCGGGCCGGCAAGGGCGTGGCCATTGTCATCAGTTTGATTTTGCTGATCGGCGGCTATGTTTACGCGCTCGAAGATCAATTGCATTGGCGCACACCCATGGTCGTCGCCGATACCGGTTCCTTGGCGGAATCGCCGAACGGCATAGCCTGGCAGCGTTGGAGTCCCCAAGCTGTGGCCCAGGCGCAAAGCGAAGGCCGGCCCATACTCGTGGATTTTACCGCGGACTGGTGCCTGACCTGTCAGGTGAACAAGAAAATCGCCATCGAAATCCCTTCCGTCCGCCAGAAATTGAAAGACGTCAATGCCGTTGCCTTGATAGGCGATTACACGCATTTCCCCGACAACATCACAGTGGAACTAAACCGCTACAATCGGGCAGGCGTTCCGCTGGTTCTGGTTTATTCAAAAGACGTTAACGCACAACCAATTGTACTGCCGGAGGTTCTGACACCGGGCATTGTGCTGAACGCGCTGGATCGCGCTGCCAAGTAGGAGACGACGCAAGCAGTCTATGCTTTTATTGGGTCTTCGATTTGTGCCTCGGCACCTCGGCTCCTGCAAAAATTGTTTGAACCAAACGCCCGTGAAATGCGTCTTGTATTCTGACAATCTAAACCTAGGATTAAGTTAATGATTATGAAAACTACATTTGCTCTGTGTGCCGCCCTGACTCTGGCCTCGGCGGCGCTGGCGGTCGAGGTCGGCAAACCCGCGCCGGATTTCACGGCCACGGACATCAATGGCAAAACGATTCACCTCAGCGACTACAAAGGCAAAATCGTCGTGCTCGAATCGTACAACTCCGACTGCCCTTATTGTCACAACCAGTACAAGACCGGGGCGATGCAGGCGTTGCAGCGCGATCTCGCGGCCAAAGGGGTCGTGTGGCTGCTCGTGAATTCCGTGAACCCGAATAATTTCAGCCATCGCACGCCGGAACAGGCCAGGGCGGAACTGGCGAAGGAAAAAATGGCCGTGACGGCGTGGATTGACGACAGCTCCGGTGCCGTCGGCCATCTCTACGACATGAAAACCACGCCGGACATGTATGTCATCAACAAGGACGGCGTGCTGGTCTATGAGGGGGCGATTGACAACCAGCCCGACCCGTTCCACGACCCCAGCAAGGCGCAGAACTACGTCAGTGCCGCCATTGACGCGCTGATTGCCGGCAAACCGGTGGCCGTTGCGGAAACGAAACCTTACGGCTGCGGTGTGAAATTCGCGGATTAAGGACTGAACCGCGAACCACGCGAATTACACGAAAATTTGGGCACCAGAATGCGGAAGTAAAATTCGTTCTTCTTTTCGCGTGTTCGGCGTGTTTCGCGGTTAAAACCCATAAATGAATGGCTCGAAGCGCTTTTCAATCCGCGCAACCGGGCCAAAAAGCGCCCGCAGCGATGGCCATGACCGGAAGATGCCGCTCTTGGCGGGGCTGGCCATCTTCGTGCAGAATCGGAATTGGTTCGTAGTCCGGCAACTCGATGAAATCGGGCTTGGATGTCGCAAACAGCATCCAGAGATTACGCCGATTACACAAATTTTTTAACTGCGTCCCGCCGAAACGACCGGCTGGTGGCCGGCTGGTCTGCCGCAGTATCTGAAGCTGTCCGCAGATTAAATCCAGACCCGGACTCTTTGACTTATCGAAGTGCCCCGAGTTGATCTTGGCGCGCTCTTTTTCGCCAGCCCTGAGAGGTGGTCGGCACGCTTCCAAAAAAAGACGCAAATCGCCGCGCCGAACGCCAGCACAGAACCCCACAGGCACAACAGGACGTCAAGTCCGCTTGCCATGGTGGACGCTTTGATAACGCCAACAATGCCGGCAATCAAACAGCCAATAACGGCCAGAAGCATCATCCTTTCCCGGCCGCCATTATGTGTTGATAATTCCGTTGCCAAGGTGAAAGCAATCACCTCATTGGCAGCGCTTGTGCCGTCCGCACCGCAAACCGGACAAGCTACTGAAAAAGGCATCCGTCCGTAGAAGGGTTCGATGTCGAATGCGTACCGTTGACCACAACCACATTGAATCTTGATTGGTATCATAAACCTCAAGGGTTGCTTGTAACAGGCGATTCGATTGCATGGGTCGTGCCAAATGAGATTCCCTTGGAAAATCCGGCTTTTCGTCCGGTGACCCGCAATCGAACGCGTGTTTTTCACGCCAAACGCGCGACTTTCACGCAACAAAAAAATAATGCCTCCAAAATAATCCGGCACACGGCACACGACCAGCCATTCTAACGCTTGCGCCACTCCGTTTTTGGCGGCTCCGGCAAGCCTTGCGCGCGCAGGGCCGTGCGGAAATGGACCTTGGCAATTTTCGGCAGGTTCTCTGCACCCTGCTCGACGACGAATTTCTTTGCCGCCTCATCCACCGCGCTGGAAGCACCCTTCGGCAATTTCACGTTGAACTGTTTTTCCAAGCTCGCCAGTCCTTTCACAAACCCGTCCCGCGCCAGAATGGATGCGGCCGCCACCGCCAAATCTTCCTCCGCCTTGTGACGCTGAACCAATTCAATCTCCCGTCCCAGCGCCATGAGCGCCTTGGCCACCACTTCCTTTTTCGCCGCAAACTGGTCGCTGATGGCCTTGACCGGCACAGGATTCATTTGATGCCGCTGGCCCATCAGGTTTTCAATCACGCGCGCATGGCCCCAGGCCAGAATCGCGTTCACGCTCTTCATCTTCGCGTACAGCCGGTTGTAGGCCTCGTTGCCAATGGTGACGGTGTTGACCACGCAGCCGGGCGTTTTGCGGATTTTTTCCGCCAGTTCGGCAATCTTCTTGTCGCTGGAGATGTTCTTGGAATCGCGGATGCCGGCATCCTGCCACGCCTTAACGACGCTTTCATTGATATACGCACCCGCGATGCACAGCGGTCCGAAGAAATCGCCCTTGCCGCTTTCATCCACCCCGATGCGCGGCAGCAGTAATTCGGGATTCAGAACGGCTTCGTAGCCGAGCCGCGCCTGTTTTAAAATTTCCGGTTCCAGAACGAACTCGATGAATTCCTGCGTCCCCCGCCCCTGCACCACCAGCTTGCCGCTCTCATAAAAGACGATGTTGGCCTTGTCGGATTCGTAGGCGAACCGCGCATAAGGCACCGTGCGGGCTTTCCATTGGCGCGCGCGCAGGGCGGTGTCGAGCGCCGACGCCTGCTCATCGGTCAGCTTGCACGTGTAGGAAGTCAGCGGTTTCACAGAAAAATAAATAGCCGCAAAAAGACACAAAAGACACAAAAAGTTTTAACCGCAGATTCCGCGGATTTCGTAGATAAAAATTGAATCCGTGCAATCCGCGTAATCCGAGGTTCAAATACTGATAAAATCTTTGTGCTCTTTACGCCTTTTTGCGGCAATACTTCGGGCGCAAAAAATGAGTTCCAACTCAAAACTTAAAACTTCCGCCTTTGCGGCGAGCCATAGCGCCGCTCCGGCGCGACGGCTGCAAAACTTAAAATTGCAAAAGCTTGCCGGGCTTTTGCTGACCTGGTTTTCCACCAACGCCCGCGACCTGCCGTGGCGCCGCACCCGCGATCCTTACGCCATCTGGGTTTCCGAAATCATGCTTCAGCAAACGCAGGTCAAAACCGTGATTCCGTACTGGAAACGCTGGCTGGCCACCTTGCCGACCATTGAAGCCGCCGCCCATGCCAGCCCGGACCGAATCCACAAGCTTTGGGAAGGGCTCGGCTATTACACCCGCGCCCGTAATCTGCAACGAGCCGCAAAACAAATTGTCTCACAGCAACATGCCGTTGCAAAATCCCGCAGGAGACGAGGTAACGAGTCTCAAACTAAAAGAAAACCAACGACTCCTCACGTCGTCTCCTACAATTTCCCGCAAAACTTTGATGACGTCCTCGCCTTGCCGGGCATTGGCCGTTACACCGCCGGGGCGATTTGCAGCATCGCCTTCAACCAGCCCACACCGATTCTTGATGGCAACGTCATCCGCGTGTTGGCGCGCGTATTTGGCATCGCTGAGAACCCGAAGGAGAAGGAAACGAACGCGCGGCTTTGGAAGCTGGCAGCAGAATTTGTGGCAGGGGCGGCGAAGCAACAGACATTCCGCAGCAGCCGACGTGAGGAGGCTCATTCTAAAATTGGAAACAGTCAGAGCCTCCTTACGTCGGCTGCTACGATAACGGGAAACTGCTCCGCCCTGAATCAATCGTTGATGGAACTTGGCGCGCTGGTCTGCACGCCGCGAAATCCGCAATGCAGGATTTGCCCGGTAAAAAAGCTTTGTGTGGCTTTACTCGAAAATCGCGTGAACGAACTGCCCAACCCCGGCAAACGCCAAGTTGTCACAGCAAGGCGCTTCATCGCGTTCGTCATCGAACGAAATGGAAAATTTCTCGTCCGCCAGCGCCCCGTTGGAGTCGTAAATGCGCATTTGTGGGAATTCCCAAATGTTGAAATTGGAGCACGGCTCTCCGAGCCGCAGCACACCCGATCGCGGAACACCGCTGGGAAAATTCCTGCGACCAGTGGCATACGCGCGCGCTGCGGGTCATGAGACCCGCGCTCCGAATTAGTCGCGAATGCCGCGAGACAAACCTTGGGTTTTACGCCGAAAACACTTCAACCGCTTTGCACCATAAAACACTCCATCACGCGTTATCGCATCACTCTGGAAGCTTTTCAGGTCCGTCTCGGAAGGACGAGTTACACGAGTCCCCATTCAAAACCAGCCAAGTCAGGGACTCGTATAACTCCTTCCTCCAAAATTGGTGTTTGGAAGACGCCGGCTCAGATGCGGCAACTCGCCTTTACCGCCGCCCATAAAAAACTGGCCAGCGCGGCATTCAATAGTATCTTATCCGCCCGGTGATTTATTTTGACCATAACGCCACCGCGCCGGTGATGCGCGAGGCGCGCGAGGCCTGGCTGAATGCCACCGAGCACGTCGCCGGCAACCCGTCCAGCCCGCATCAATTTGGCGCGGCGGCCAGCAAGGCCATGATCGAGGCGCGCGAAAAGCTCGCCGCGTTCCTTGGCTGTCCGCCGAATGAAATCATCTGGACGAGCGGCGCAACCGAGGCCAACAACATGGCCATGCACCATTTTGCACAGGTGCTGGACCCGAAAGCCGAGGTGTGGGTCTCCCCCATCGAACATCCGTGCGTGATGGAATCGTCAAAGAAATATCTCGGCAAACGCACGAAATTGATTCCCGTCACCCACGCCGGGGTGATTGATCTGGACTGGCTGACCGCCGAACTCGCCGACGTGCGGCCGGGGCTCGTCGCCGTGATGGCCGCCAACAACGAAACCGGTGTGATTCAGCCGTGGCGCGAGGCGCTGGCCATCTGCCGCCAGTACGAGGTGCCGTTCTTTAGCGATTCCGTGCAGTGGCTCGGCAAAATGCCCGCCAAGGGCCTGGGCGAATGCGATTTTCTCAGCGGCGCGGCGCACAAATTTGGCGGGCCGCGCGGGATCGGTTTCCTGAAGGTTCCAGCCAAAACCCACGTCACGCCGCTCATTGTCGGCGGCAAACAGGAACGCGGGCAGCGCGCCGGAACGGAAAATATCCCGATTATTCTTTCGATGCTCGCGGCGCTGGAAGCGCGCGAAAAGCAGCTCGCGCGCAGCGAACACATTTTGCGCGTTGTGTGGCGCGAGAATTTTGAACGACAGCTTCTGCACAAGCTGCCCGGCGCGGTGATTGTCGGCGCGGGTTCGCCGCGATTGTGGAACACCGTTTCGGCGCTCGTGCCGGAAGGCAGCCAGCTCCGCTGGGTTTCGAAGCTCGACAAGGCCGGTTTTGCGGTTTCCACCGGTTCAGCGTGCACGACCGGCAAGGAGGAACCGTCGCACGTGCTCGCCGCAATGCATTTCAAGGCAGCCGAGGCGCATCGGGTGCTGCGCTTCAGCAGCGGCTGGGAAACCATGGAAGCGGACTGGGCCGCGCTGGCCGACGCCCTGGCGAAAATTCACGCAGAGACGGCCCACTCCAAGGCGCATGCCGACGCATGATCGATACTACGCGCTGTTGAGCATCCGCACCTCGCGCTGCGGGAACGGAATGGAGATATTGGCGGCACGCAGTTGTTCCGCGATGGCTTGATTGATTTCCCCCTGCGCGGCGACGAAATCGTCCACTTTTATCCACGGGCGGATGGCGATGTTGATGGAGGAATCAGCGAGCATGGTCACGCCGACCACGGGTGCGGGTTCCTTAAGCACGCGCGGGTTGGTGGCGAGCACGCGGCGCACGATGGCCGTGGCATCATTCAGATTCGTCCCGTAAGCCACGCCGACGGAGAGGTCAAGCTGACGGACGTTGCCATAGTTGTGCAGAACTTCGCCGACGATTTTCCGGTTGGGAATTACGACGCGCGACTGATCCGTATGCACCAGCGTGGTTGAGAACAGTTCGATTTTGGTCACCTGCCCCGATACGCCGGCGATCTCAATCCATTCTCCCAGACGGAATGGCTTGGTGAAAATGATGGTCAGGCCGGCGACCAGATTTCCGAGCACGCCCTGCAAGGCCAGTCCGACGCCAACGCCGGCCACGCCGATGCCTGCCAACGCCGGGCCGATGGGCACGCTTAATTTTTCCAGCGCCTGCAACAGCGCGACCAGAAAGATGAGGAGCCGGACCACACGCACGGCCAGCATGATGATCGGCGGCTCAATATTTTTCTTTTCCAGCCATCGCCCGAGCGCGCGCCCAATCCACCACGCAATGACCAGGCCGATGGTCAGGATGATGAGTGCGCCAATGATTTGAAAACCGTAGTCGGTGAGGAAATCCACGACTTTCGCCTCAATCCGGGTGATGGCGTCAATGGTCTGGCCGGCTGTATTTTCCATGTATCGTCCTAAATTCCGCCATTGGTTAAATGAAATCGTTGCCACACGTCAACATCTGATTGATTGACGCCGGCGATTTTTTTGCCAATCTGCCATCAGCATGACCGTCAGAACCCGCAACCGGTTGATTGCACTCTCCATCATCGCAGCGCCGTTTATTTTCCTGCTTGGCCTGCTGCTTTTCTGGGACGCGGAGCCGCTGCCGCCCGTCCCGCCGTTGCCCAATCCCAACGGGTATGAGGCTTTGGTAAAGGCGGGAGGAATGATCACGGGCGACGTCGTGAATTACGACCAAATGAGAGAAACAGAACTTCGCCTCATGGCACAAAGCAATTCCAATGCGCTACAGTTGGCTCGGAACGGATTGCAACAGAAGTGTCAAGTGACACCGAATTACTCACCGACTTCGGGAATTGTTCTCGTTGAACATTCGGCACTTTTGCATCTTGCTCAAGCTTTCGCGGCTGAAGGCAGATTAGCTGAAATGGAAAATCGCACCAATGATGCAATTGAATCTTATTTGGAATTGATTCGCATGGGTAACGAGTCCGCACATGGCGGGGTCGTGTTGGATGAACTGGCTGGCATTGCAATGGAGTCACTTGGCGTCAAACAGTTACAAAAGCTAGCCGACCAACTGGACGCAAAAACCTGCCGCGAAACCGCCGCAACTTTGGAAACCCTTGATTCCCAAAGGCAAACCTGGGACGAAGTCATGCAACAGGAACGTGATTGGTCGCGCCGAGCCTTCCCCGGAATCCGTTACGAACTCGTCAGACTGGTGGAGCGTAATTCCATGCAGAAAATTGATCAACTCGCCGAACAAAAGTTTGAAAACCAACAAACCAAAACCCGCCAACTGATCATTAACCTTGCCGCGCGAGGTTACGATTTGGACAAGGGCCATCGTCCCGCGAGCGTCGCCAATTTGGTGCCGGATTATCTCAAGGCCATTCCGCAGGATCCCATCACCGGCACGAACATGGTTTATTCGCCTTAATCCTTCGGAGGGACGAGTTACACGAGTCCCTAACTGCGAATTCCTGCCCCAGACCGCAAGATTTGAATGGGGACTCGTGTAACTCGTCCCTCCGATAATGATTTCACTCTCCGCGATAGACCGCCCGGGCCGTGCAGGTTTCCGCCACGACAACTTCCGTGAGCAAGGGCAGTTTCGGCTTCAGTTTTTTCCAAATCCAGACCGCGATTTCCTCACTCGTGGGATTTTTGAGCCCGGGAATTTCGTTCAGATACCGGTGGTCCAGCTTTTCCCAAACCGGCTTGAACGCCGCGGTGATGTCCGCGTAATCCATCAGCCAGCCGAGCTTCACGTCACACTCGCCGGCCACAACAATCTCGACCACAAAGCTGTGCCCGTGCAATCGCCGGCATTTGTGCGATTTCGGCAGCCGCGGCAGCAGATGCGCCGCCTCGAACTGAAACGTCTTTCGTAATTCCATTTTCATCGTTAAGGATCCGCAGATTACGCAGATACAAATTCAGACAAACGATCTGCGAACATCAGCGCAATCTGCGGAAAATATTTTCATCTGTGTTTATCTGTGTCCATCTGTGGCTAAAACCCTTTTTCCAGGTCTGTCCAAGTGACCAAATCTCCGAGCGCCGGCCGGCCGTCGTGACGCCAGGTCAACGGCGGATTTTGCATCTGGCCGAGCGGACACACCCGCGTCACGCCCCAGCGCGCCAGTTGCACGGCCAGTTCCTCCGCCTGATGTTCCGGCGCGGCGATGCCGACCGTTGAAACCTTCCCGCGCACGACTTCGGCGTGTTGCAGCATTTCAGCCAAATCCTTCACCGGCTTCACGTAAATGAACCGGTTCAAGCAGGAGATCTGAAAGCGTGGGTCAGCTTCGAACACCACGGTCCACGCCGTGGAGTCCTTGCTGTGCCACATCAGAGTTTCGGGCGAATGCGCCGCCCGCACCTCGTAAATGCCCCGGCGCGACGCGATGGCTGCCGCCTGCGGTGTGGCCAGCTCGCCGCGCGGCTCGGTTTGTTCGCGCCGGGCCAGTTCGTCCGCCAGCAACTCCGCAAATCTTTCCGGCGCCACTTCACCCCCGGTTTGAACGTAAATCACATGCGGTGACAGGCAGCCCAGTTGATTCCAAGCCACCACGTCGTCCGTTACGCGGGCGGCCATTCGCGGCGCGTTCGCATGGGACAAAACCTCATTCGCCACAAAGCCAAAACTCACACGATGACCGTAACCCAGAAAGCGCGCGGGCGACGCCAACCGCGAGCGAATGGCCGCCAGCGTTTCATCACTGCCGGTCGCGGTGACGCAATCAGCCCCGGCAAACAAGACGCTTTCCAAATCAGCGTTTCCGCCATGCCATTCGGCAATTTCCAGGCACGCGCCCAGCTTGGAGTCCGCCTCGTAGAGCGAATGCGCAAACAGCCGCGGCAACAGCGCCGAGCCGCTGGCACATTTCACGAACTGGGCTGAGTGGACGAGCAGCCCAAACACGATGCTGGCCAGTGTCGGGTTCGGAATGTTACCCGCCGCGATGTGAACGAGGAATTCCGGACCGCGCCAAAAGTGACGGGTGGCGGCTGACGAGTGACCGGAGTCGTGACACGTGACGCGTGACACGTGACAAGAATCGCTGCCCAGGTCCTGCACCAGCAACGCGTGCAAATTGTCCCGTGTGATTTGCCGGAAGAAACCGTCCAGACCGCGTTTCAGCGTCGCCACCGAAAACCCGGTTTCGCCGGGGCCCAGTTCCAGCGCCAGTTTCCGAAAGGTGTTGTCGGGTTTGCGCCAGGCTTCCGCCACGTTACTCAACACTTTCACCAGATGTTCTGTCGAACGTCCGGCAAGGTATCGTTCACGGTTGCGCTTCAGCGTCTGACACGCCTCCACCAGCATGGCCGGCGACAACGCCGCTTCCGGCGGCAGATCGGCGAGAAAATAGTTTGGCAGATTCATTTTTTGGAGGGCATTGCTTCGTCAATGCCCCAATCAGTCAGGGAAGCGACAAAGCACTTTGCTCCATCATCAGCGAACAACCACGGGGTTCAGCCATTTGCGCCCGTCCCAGTAATTCAAATCCATCGCCCCGACGAGTGCCCAAATCCTCCGTTTGAACGGCCATCACGGAAAAGACGTTGGCCAGATCAAAAATGCGAATCAAACCCGTTTCGCCATCCGCCACTTCGCATCCGCTTTCCGGTGAAACAATCTGCACCCGCGCCCAGGGGGGGAAGCGAAAGTGGCGCGTGCCGGATGACGCGTGACGGGACGAGCTGCTTCCATCCGCCAGCCGGCACCCGCCATTCGTCACGCGGTCATAAGCCTGCGAACTCAACTCGCTCATGCCGTATTCGCACACGATATTTTCGGGCGGAACGCCCAGCCGCTCCGTGATGAGCGCGTGCAGGTCCATTTTGGGCATCGAACGCGAGCGATTTTTGTAGCCGCCGGTTTCCATAATCCGCGAACCCGCCGGAAGCTGGAACCGCAAATTGTGTTCGCCCAGAAAATCCAGCAGATGCACGAACGAAAACGCCGTGCCCAGAATCAGTTTTGGATTTTGAATTTTAAGTTTTGAGTTGTCAGCCAGCGCGGCCAGCACGGCATCAAAATCCAGTGCCCAGGAACCGTCAGGCGCAATTTCACCGACGAACGCCGGTTCCCCTGCGCCAATTTTTTGCCGTAGGATGTCAAACATGTGAACCAACGACGAATGCGGCGACTGCTCCGGTGGTGGCGTAAGGCAAAGCAATCGGAAATCGGAAATCGGAAATCGGAAATCGGGCAGAACATTTGCCAGAAACCAAGTTGACAACGAAGCCTGGTAAACTTTTAAAGACTCCCAGCCATGATGGTGGCGGCTGGGTTTTTGCTCCGTCGTGCCGCTGGAATGAAAAACCGCCATGCGTTCCGGCGATGACAGGCAGGTCAATTCCAGTTCCTTGAACGCCGCGGTGGGCACGGCGGGAATTTGCGTCCAGTGCTCGATGACGCCGGGCGGCAACCGACGCGCCTCGCAAATTGTCCGATAGGCGGTGTTGTGTTTGAACTGGAGCGCGAAAAGTTCAAGCGCAAGCGTCGAAAATTGGGGATTGCGCATGGATTGCGGATTGGCAATCAACTCACGCAGGCGCGCGGCGAAGCTGGAAAGTTCTGTATTCATGCGGTTTTTGTTCGTCGGCTGGTTTTCCGCCACAGCCGACAGCCATTATATCTTGAAACGCGCTTGCAGCAAGTGGATTACCATGGGATTTGCGCCGCAGGATTGCCAACGACGCCTTTGTCCGTCACACTGGTTTATTAATGAGCAAACGGTTTTATATCACGACACCGATTTATTACGTCAACGACGCGCCGCACATCGGCCATGCCTACACGACCATACTGGCGGATGTGCTATCGCGCTTTCATCGGGCGCTGGGCGATGAGGTCTTTTTCCTGACTGGCCTGGATGAGCACGGGCAGAAGGTGCAGCAGGCCGCTGAGAAGCGGGGCCGCACGCCTCAGCAGCATTGTGATGAGCTGGCGCTGGTTTGGAAGGCGTTCACCACAAAGCTAGACCTGAGCAATGACGATTTTGTCCGCACGACGGAACTGCGCCACAAGAAAATCGTCCAGGCGAGCCTGGCGAAGGTCCATGCCGCCGGCCAGATTTACAAACAAACCTACTCGGGCTTTTATTCGACCAAGGAGGAAACCTTCCTGACTGACAAGGACCGCCGGCCGGATGGAACCTTTGATCCCAGCTACGGCGAAGTCATCGAATTGAAGGAGGACAATTATTTCTTCAAACTGCGGGACCACCAGCAATGGCTAATTGATTACCTTGAAGCCAATCCGTCGTTCGTGCAGCCTGATTATCGGCGCAATGAAGTGCTGGGTTTTCTTAAAAACAGCACGCTAGAAGACTTGTGCATTTCGCGACCGACGGCACGGTTGAATTGGGGCATTCCCCTGCCCTTCGACAATGACTTCGTCACCTACGTCTGGTTCGACGCATTGGTGAACTACATCAGCATCCCCGCCGCACACGGCGATCCAACCATTTTGAAGGCACTAAACTCCGAACTCCGAACTCCGAACTCCGAATTTGAATTGTGGCCCGCCGACATCCATGTCATCGGCAAGGATATTTTGAAATTTCACGCCGTATTCTGGCCGATCATGCTCAAGGCGATGGGCCTGCCGCTGCCGAAACAAATTCTCGTGCACGGCTGGTGGCAGAAGGAAGGCGCAAAAATCAGCAAGAGCACCGGCAACATTGTTGACCCGATGGCGGTCATAGACGAATGGGGCCTGGACGCCTTCCGCTTTTACGTTTTACGCGAACTGGACATCGGCCCGGACGGCAACTGGACCGACGCCGGGTTCAAGTCGCGTTATCAGGCCGAGCTGGCGAACGGCCTGGGCAATCTGGTGAACCGTTCGCTCTCGATGCTCAAGCGCTATCGCACCGGCGTCGTGCCGGCGAGGCATGATGAACTGGCCGCTGCTGCCGCCAAAGCCGCAGATGAGACCCGCGCGTTGCTCAGGCAAAGCCAGCTCCAGTCCGCTTTGCACAGCATCTGGGGACTCGTCACCCGCGCCAACCAATACGTGGACCAAACCAAGCCGTTCAGCCTGGCCAAAGACCCGGCACAGGCCAAACGGCTTGATGAGGTGCTCTACAACCTCGCCGAAACCTGCCGCGTGCTGGCCGTTTTGCTCTGGCCATTTTTGCCCGGCACGGCGACGAGGATTTACGCGCAACTCGGTTTGACCGGCGCGCCCGACACATTTTCCGGGGCCGCGTGGGGCGGACTGAAGCCCGGCCACAAAATCGGCGAACCCGCGCCGCTCTTTCCACGCAAAGACAACCCGCAACCATGAATTCACCGGGCGCCGGGGTCTTGAAAATTCAAGCACGTTCCACGAAATAAAAACCCGAGGCACAACAAGAATCTGAATATGAAAAATAAAATCACCATTCTGTTCCTGCTGATTGCCATCGGGGGACTTGCGGTTCTGATTTCCGGCTGCGCGTCGACCGGCCCCCTGACCGCCCAACAGGCAAACTATCCAGCAGACAAAGTGGACGCCCGCGGATTGTTCACCGAAAATTGCGTCGTCTGTCACGGCCAGAACGGACGCGCCCGGACCTTCCACGGCTGGCTGGTCGGGGCACAGAACCTCACCGACGCGAAATGGCAGGCGGACACCACGGAGGGGCAGATAATCAACGCGATTAAAACCGGGCCGAGCGTGATGCCCGCTTTTGGAAAAAAATTATCCCCGTCAGAAATTGAAGCGCTGGCAACATATGTGCGTTCCTTCAAGCAAACGCGCTAAGAACAGGGCGCCATGGAAATGGGAAAAGCAAACGTTGTTGGCAGACAACGTCTTTTCCACTAAATTATCCTCATGAAAATGAACTCCGCCGTGAAAGGTTCATTGCTGGCTTTTTTATTCCTTGCCATCGCCTTCATCAACGGCTGCGGAACAATCCAGCCGGTTGACTGGAACAGCCGCGTCGGCCATTACACCTACGCCCAAGCCGTCAATGAACTCGGTCCTCCGAACCGGCAGAGCCGGCTCAGTAATGGCGGGACGGAGTTCAAATGGTTCCTCCAACCCAGCGGCAACACCGGCATGGCCAATAATGGCATGAACAATGGCTTCGGTGTGGGTCAGAATATCAGCGTTGGCTTCAACGACCGCTGTCTGCAGTTGACGTTCGATACCCATGGCGTGTTGACCGCCTGGTCGAAGAATTACTGAGGTCAGTTCAACGCCACGCCGCGCCGGATGTAGGTCGGGATGTCGAGGTCTTCGCCCTTGTGAATCGTCGGCTCGCTTTTGTCAAACCGGCCTTTGGAAATGATCGCCAGCGGCAACTGGGCCTGGCGCATTCTGGCCACAGCTTTCCTCCCGCGCCCACTGGTGTGCCGGGCGAGCACCTGTTCGCGTTGCTCCGGCGTCAATGACGCCGCCGGCGGAACGCAACGCGACCCCGAGCGTCCTGAACCGCGCGAAATTGTTGGTTCGGCCAAATCATCCCCCGTCGCCGGGGCCGCCGCGCCGGCCGGCGATTCCGCCGCCGACATCGGGCCGGTTTGTTTCGCCGCGATGATGGTCACGGACAGACAGGCTTTCAACGTCTCATCCACCGCCGCGCCCATGATAATTTGTGCGCGTTCGCAGTGACGGCTGATTTGCTCCATCACGCGCCCCACTTCGGCCATCGTCAGGTCCTTGCCACCCATCAAGCTCACCAGCACCGTGTCGGACTCCGCCAGCGCCCGGCCTTCGTCCAGCAACGGATGGGTGAGCAACTTTTCCACCACCTCGCGCGAGCGCGCCGGGCCGGAGGCCTCGACGGACGCAAATGCGTTTTCGGAATGGCGGTCGCGCAGCAGCGCGCACAAATCGGCGAAATGAATCTGAATCAAGCCGGGCCGGGTGAGCAACCGCCACACACCACGCACGCCCTCGACCAGCAAATCGCCGGTAATGCGGAACGTGTCGAGCACACTGGTGTTTTCGTCAATCAGCTTGAAGGTTTTCTGGCACGGCAGGCAGATCACGCCGTCGGCGACCGATTTGAGCTGCTGCAAACTTTGCTGCGCCTGTTGCTGGCGGCGGCTGCCTTCGCAACTGAACGGCAGTGTTACAAACGCCAGCACCAACGCGCCGGTTTCCTTCGCCGCGCGCGCCAGCACGGGGCTGATGCCGCTGCCCGCGCCGCCGCCCAGACCGGCGACAATGAAAATCACGTCCGCACCTTCACACGCGGTTTTGAGCGTGGCGAATTGTTCCTCGGCAATCGCGCGGCCGCGCTCGGGATCGCCGCCGGTGCCCAAACCGCGCAACAGCTTCGTTTCAAGATGAATTTTCAGGGCGGCGGACGAAGCCGCGAGCGATGACGCGTCCGTGTTGACCGCCGCGAAACCCGCGCCGGCAAAATCCTCGCTGTTTATCGCTTCAAGCAGGCCGACGCCGGCGCTGCCGACGCCAAATATTCTGGCAGCGGGAATTTTGGCCGGTTCGAGCATCGCCGCGGGAGTTTGAGTTTTGGGTTTCATGACAGGAGGGATTTATGGCCGTTGCAAGAAGCGGCCGAGCGCACCCTTGATGCCCTGCGCCAGCGACGTCTTGCCTTCGCGTTTGCGCGTCTTAAACGAGCCGAACTTCACCAAGCCGATGGCCGTGACAAATTCCGGCTGGTCCAGCGCGGATTTGAGGCCGCTGACGGAATTGGTCTGCCCCAGTGAAACCGGCATTTGCAAAACCTGCTCGGCGAGTCCGGCGATTTGCGGAACCCGCGCGCCGCCGCCGCAGAGAAAAACGCCCGCGCGCAAATAATCAAACAGGCCGGCCTGTTCCAAATCCTGCGCGACCAGCTGGAAGATTTCCTCCAGCCGCAGCGACATGATGCGCTGCAAATGATCGACATTGATGGTCTTGAGCGGCAGACCGAGTTCATTGGTGATCGTGACGGTCCGGCCCTGGATTTTCTCGTCCAGCAACGCGGAACCATGTTCGAGCTTGAGCTTTTCCGCACGGCTCAACGGCACCTTCAAACCGTAAGCCAGGTCATTGGAAACATGATCGCCGCCAATGGCCAGCACGCCGGTGTGCCGGATCACGCCGCCGGCGTACACGACGTAATCGGTCGTGCCGCCGCCGACGTCGATGACCAGCGCGCCCAGTTCCTTTTGTTCGCCCGTCAACAACGCCAGCGACGAGGCAAGGCCATTGAACACAATTTCGTCCACTTCCAGCTGCAAACCCTTCACCAACCGGATGGCATTTTGCAAGCGATTGGTGTTGCCGTGGACCACGTGAACGTCCACTTCAAGACGCGACCCGAGCATCCCGACCGGATTGGTCACGCCTTCCTGGCCATCCACGAAAAAGTGCTGGCGGATGGCATGAACCACGTTGTTTTCCGTGGGCAAATTGATCGCCTTCGCGTTTTTAACCACGTCCTGCACATCGTCCTCGGAAATTTCACGGTCGGCGGAGACCACCGGATGCACCCCGCGATTGTTGAAGCCGCGGATGTGACCGCCGGTCACGCCCAGATAAACGTTGCGAATTTCCACGTCGGCCATTTGCTCGGCTTCGACGATGGCGTTGCGCACGTCCTCCTCGGCCTGGGTCGTGTCCGCGATTTCGCCCTTGCGCACGCCGCGGGAGCGGGCCTGGCCGAGACCGATGACATTCAGCGTGCCATCGGCGCCCCGCTCGCCGACAACGGCGCAGACTTTCGACGTGCCGATTTCCAAACCGACAATAATGGATGAGTCTTCAAACATTTTTCCTCCGGATGGGTGGGGGGTTGTTCTGCCTCGGCAAAGCGGCCGGCGCGGCGATGGCTTCCATCCAACGAACCGGCACGTTGTTGGAAACCGCCAGATCGAGTGACGCGATCGCCCTGTTCATGCGTTGTCCCAAATCGTAAACCTCGCGCCAGCGTTGCAATTGTTGATCCAGGTTGTCGAGACCAAAAGTGATTTCGCCGCCCTGCCCCGTGGTGGCCACGACCACGCCGGGCAACGACACGTCAATGCGCCGCAAATTCACCAGGCCCGCCATCCCCGAGTGATTGAATGCGCCGATCAACTGCAACGCAGCCAGCGCCTGCGGCGATTCGACCCGCTGACCCCGCTGCAACTGATACACGTTCAAACCCGCAATCACCGGCAATTGATCCCTGACCTGCGCCAGGGGTATCACACACAGGCGGGGGTCAAGCGGCTGCATGACGTAGCCGTCCGAATCGAGTTGAAACACGGTCACCACGATGCCGCCCGCCGGGCCGGCGCGCGGCACATCCACCTGCGCGACCGGCTGGCGCTCCGCCACGCGAACCCGCAACGTGCCCGGCAGCACACGTTCAACGGAAACGGAACCAATGGTCGAAACGAGTTCCAGATTCCGCTTCACCGACCCCAGATCCAGGGCCATCAGATTGTCGCCGGGCTTCACACCCGACCACCGGCGCAATTGGTCCGGCGCAATCACGCCGTCCGTTTGCACATCGATGCGCTGAATGGCAAACTCGGAATTTTCATACACGAATTTGTCAAGCGCCCACCCGCCCGCACGCCAGAACAAATAGAGACCGAAAATCGTGCCGAACGTGACGCCCAGCGCCACGGCCCCCAGCCGCACGCGGGTCGCATGCACCTGGCGTGAACGCAGTTTCACATCGAGCACGTGCCGGTGGCCCAATCGCCGGTTCTTTTGTTCGCGTCTAAACCACATAGCCATTATCCGCAGCCGCGCTTGTAAAAACGCGGATAAATCCACTCAACGACCCGCGTTCTCACGAACGCAGCTGCCCGTCACCCGTTTCCGTTTTAATGCCAAATCCACCATGCGCTGGCATAGCTGCGCGTAATTCAACCCCGCCGCCGCCGCCGCCTTTGGCCATAAACTGGTTTCCGTCATGCCCGGCAAGGTGTTGACCTCAAGCACGACCGGTTCGCCACTGGCACGCACCATCACGTCCACGCGCGCGTAGTCCCGCCCGCCAACGGCCTTGAACGCGCCGAACGCAGCGTCCTGAATTCGTCTGGTCGTCGCCTCATCGAACGGCGCGGGGCAAAAATATTCCGTGCAACCCGCCGTGTATTTGTTGCGATAATCGTAACTGCCAACCTTGGGCCGGACTTCCACCACCGGCAGCGGCCCGCCCCCCAGAATACCGACCGTGGTCTCGCGGCCAATGATTTTTTCCTCGACCAAAACCTCCGAATCAAATTTCAGGGCTTGCGCGAGCGCATTTTGCCAATCCTCGACGCGCTCGACAAACTGTAATCCGACGCTGGAACCCTGCCGTACCGGTTTCACCACCAGCGGCGGCTGCCAATCCTGCGGCCACGGGGCTTTCACCGAATTCACCACCTGGAATTTCGCCGTCGGAATTCCGGCTTCGAGACAGCGCCGCTTCGTCAGCACCTTGTCGAAGGCGATGCGGCTCGCCTCGACGTCGCAGCCCGTGTAAACCACCCCGAGTTTTTCAAGCTGGCGCTGAACCGTTCCGTCCTCGCCATACGTTCCGTGTAACACGAGAAACACAACGTCGGTTTTGCCGGGCAAAATGAATTCGCTGTTTTGGGGATCAAGTTCAAAAACCTCGTGACCAAGTGAACGCAGCGCCGTCGCCACCGCCGTCCCGGAACGCAACGACACTTCGCGTTCGGCGCTTGGGCCGCCCAGCATCACCGCTATGTTCAATTTTTGATTCATTCCTCGCCGATGATTTCAACTTCCGTTTGCAATTCGATTCCGCGCTCGGCTTTCGCACGCCGTTTGAGCAGGTCAATCAATTCCAAAACATCGCGCGCCGTCGCCGTGCCGTCATTGACAATGAAATTGCCGTGCTCGGCGGACACCATGGCGCCACCAACCCGCGCGCCCTTCAAACCCAGCTCATCCACCAGTTTGCCGGCCGGAATCCGGCCGGGGTTTTTGAACATGCAACCGGCGCTGGGCGCGGCAGGCTGCGATTCCCAACGCTTCCCGCTGAATGCCTTCATGCGCGCTTCGATTTCTCCGCGCGGCGCCGGCTGGCACTTGAACACCGCCCACAAAGCAATGTGGTTTTTTAACGTGGCACAACTGCGATATTCAACCGCCATTTCCTTCGGCGCGAGTTCGCGAATGTTGCCGTCGAAATCCATCAGGCGAACCGATTCAACAACGTCGAACGTCTGGCCGCCCATCGCGCCCGCGTTCATCCGCAACGCGCCGCCGACGCTCCCGGGAATGCCCTCGAGAAATTCCACGCCGCTCAAACCGTTTCGCTTTGCCTCCACCGCCACGGTCTTCAATTTTGCGCCCGCGCCGCAGCGCAGGCGTCCGCCATCCAGCTCAATCCGGCTGAAATTCGCGTGCGCCAGGCAAACCATCACGCCGCGAAAACCACCGTCGCGCACGAGCAAATTCGAGCCGCGGCCAGCCACAAAAAACGGCACGCCGGCCGCGCGGCAAAACTTCACGATGCCCGCCAGGTCCGCTTCCGAGGCCGGCTCGACATACACGTCCACCGGACCGCCAACGCGCAGCGTGGTGTGTTTCGCCAGCAGTTCGTGACGGCGAATAACGGTTGCGCGTGAAACGCGCCCGGCGAGGTCACCGGCAATTTGTTCAGCGGACGTCATCGGTTGTTCCAAAATGGAAGTTGCGGTCGTCATGCCACAACTTTCAAATTCATTCCACTCCGCACGTCAATCTTCCCTCCGTCCTGCGGAGCAAAGGCAAATCGTTCACCCAGGGTTGTCAAAATATGGCTGGCAATCTGCTCGGCGGCCCGGGGCGCGTGCCACGGCGTGAGCGCGGCCTGCATGGACGCACGGGTGGCTTCATTTTCGGCCAGTTCACGCAGGATCGCCGCCACCCGCTCCGGAGTTGCGCTTTTTTGCTCGAGCAGACGCGCCGCGCCCGTTGCTTCAAACGCACGGGCATTGTGATATTGATGATTGTCCGCCGCGGCGGGAAACGGCACGAGCAGCGACGGCAAACGCATCGCCGCAATTTCGGCCAGCGACGAGGCCCCGGCGCGGCTCACGGCAACGGTTGCCGCGGCGAGAGCCAAATCCATTTCCACAAGGAATGGTTTCACGACGGCCTGCAAACCACGATTGGCGTAGGCTTGCTTTACCTTTTCAAAATGACCCACGCCGGTGAGGTGCAACCATTGCCAGGTTGAAACACGGTCGGCGAGGAGCGGCAAGGCGGCCAGAATGATTTCGTTGATCCCGCTCGCGCCCTGGCTGCCGCCCATCACCAGAACGGTGGGACGACGCGGATCCAGGCCAAGCGCGGCGCGGCACGCGCCGGGCTCGCGCGGCTGAAATTGCGGACGTACCGGCGTGCCCGTGGGCGTAACCTTGCGCACGTGAAGCCTGGGAGCGGCCTCGGAAAACCCGACAAACGCCTCATCCACAAAGCGCGCAAGGAGACGATTGGCGCGCCCGGGAATGGTATTCGATTCGTGCAAAAAAGTTTTCGCGCCAAAATCCTTTCCGACCCAAACCGGCGGCGCACCAGTGAATCCGCCCATGGTCAGAACGGCATCGGGTTTGCGCCGGCTAAATATTTTCCTCGCCGCAAACAGTGATTTTACAAAGCTGCAGGCAAACGAAAAATAGTTCCGATTTTGCAACCCGACGGCGGGCAGCGTGAGGATGTCCACGCCGCGGGCGGATTTCACGGCCTGCTGATCCACTTCCTTGGGTGAAATGAGCAGCGTAACGGCGCAACCGCGTTGCGTGAGTTGTTCGGCCACGGCCAGACCCGGAAAGAGATGCCCGCCCGTGCCGCCGCAGGCGATGGCGACGAAGGGCGTTTTGGCTCCGAACCGGGTCATGTGGATTGGGCGGAGGGAAGTTCGTCGGTTTCGATGGCTGTGTTGGGTATTTTTTCACGCACCTGGGCGTGGCGCGCGATGCTGAATAGAATTCCCACACAGGTGAACATGGCCATGAGATTCGAGCCGCCGTAACTGATGAACGGCAGCGGCAGGCCCTTGTTCGGCAGCGCGCTCGTCACAACCCCAATGTTAATCGCCGCCTGCAAACCGATTAAGAGCGTGATGCCGGTCCCCAGCAAAAAGCCGAATGTGTCGCGCGCGTTGAGCGCAATGTAAATGCCACAAATCACAATGATGACGAAGGACAGCAGAATGAACAACGTCGCGATCAGACCCAGTTCTTCACCAATGATTGAGAAGATGAAATCGGTGTGGTCTTCCGGCACAAAGCCGAGCTTTTGCCGCCCGTTGCCAAGGCCGAGGCCGGTCCAGCCGCCGGAACCGAGCGCAATCATGGCCTGGTAGGCCTGATACCCCACGCCGTCCTTGTGTTCCTCCAAATTCCACCAGCTGAATATGCGTTTCATGCGCATGGGATCGAACAAAAGTGAAACCGCCAGAGCCAGGACGCCAAGCACGACCGGAGGGACGATGTACTTCCAACGCGCGCCGGCAAGCAGCAGCAGGGCGCCGCCGACGGCAGCCAGCAAAATGGTTGTGCCGCGGTCAGGTTCGACAAATACCAGACCGAGCACCAGTGCGATCAACACACCGGGCAGGACGACGCCACGGATCCAGGTGTGCATTTGCCGCTGAAAATGGTGGCCATACCAGGCAAGCAGGATGACCAGTGCGAGCTTGGCGAATTCAGAGGGTTGAAAACGCACGCCGTGGAAATCGAACCAGCGGCGGGCGCCGTTGATTTTTCTGCCGATGTGGGGCACGAGCACCAGGACCAGCAATGTCAGCGCCAGGAGAAAAACCGGCCAGGCAAGTTTTCTGAGCAGTTGATAATCAAGGGTCGTCACCGCCACGCAGAGGGTGAAGCCGAACGCGCACCAGACCAGCTGCAGCATCAGGTAATGCGCACCAACTTGCGTCATGCTCGAGCTGTATAGCATCACCAGCCCCAGCGCCAGCAGGGCGGCGACACAAAACGCCAAGGTCGTAACGGCAAATCTCATTTCAACATATCAAACCCACGCCGGTCGCCATCCATCTTATTGCGTGCCCGGCGTAGAGTCCGGCGCGGGTGTTGTGCCCGCTGCCGACGGCGGAGCGACCGGCGCAGGCGCCGGAGCTGAAACCGGCGCCGCTTCAGCCTTCGCCGGGATCTTCAATTTTTCGCCAACTTTGATCCGGGCCGTGGACAGGCCGTTTTCGGATTCAATCGCCTTGACGGTCAAGCCGTAGCGTTTGGCGATTTTCGATAACGTGTCACCCGACTTGACGACATAGATTTCCTGACTGCCACCCACGCCGGGCGAACCGGTCAAGCCGGTTGACGGCTCGGCGGCGCCGGACGCGCCCGGGATGGAAAGTTTTTGACCCACCTTCAATTTGGCCGGATCAATGCCGGGATTGGCCGCTTCAATCGCCTTGATCGTCACGCCGTTCTTCTTGGCGATCTTCCAAAGTGAATCGCCCTTGACCACGACGTATTCAGTCCCGGCGGCTTCCGGCGCGGCGGGTGGAGGCGTCACCACTGGCGGAGGCTGCACAGATGAATTGGACGCTTCCATCGCCGAAGGAAGATTGGTGTTCATCGCCATCGCATTCGTATCGGGCGGCGTGGACGGCTGGTTTTCCGTCTCGGTCTGTTCGCGCTTGCAGCCTTGGATGAGCATCGCCATAAGGCCGGTGATGCTGACGGCGAGCACGCAAAAGACGGCAAATTTCAAACGCGAACGGCGTTTGCTTTGTTGCTCCAACAAGGAGCCTTGAGGTACGAATGGGTTGGGACTATTCATTGATTTGGCGCTGATTGCGTCCTTTCATGAGGAGGTTGGGTTGTTGAGTTTCCCGCCAGAGGTTTTCCCTCTCAAAACTTCCTGGCGTTTTAAAACATTTGTGTTCATCAGTTTACGCTTGAAGCTGCTGCGATGCAGATTGCTCGAAACCAGCCGATTTTCAAGCCATTGGCTGAGTAAAAGCACCTTTTGGGCCACCGCACGCCTCACCACTACCGGCAGTGTTTTTAACAATAGACGGTCAGCGGCGCAAGGGGCAAAGCGCCCGATCCAAATTTCATTTTTAGTCACGGCAAACATCATCCTCATCTCAGTTTCAGCGTGGCCAGCGCGACAACCGCAAAGAGCACGCACAAAATATAAAAGCGCATCACCACTTGTGATTCGTACCAACCTTTTTTCTCAAAGTGATGATGCAGCGGCGCCATCAAAAAAATCCTTCGACCGGCACCGTAACGTATCCGGGTAAAACGGAACCAGCCGGTCTGCAAAATGACCGAAATGGCCTCCATCACGAACACGCCGCCCGCAATCACCAGCACAAACGGCTGATGAATCAGCACGGCGATGATTCCAAACGCGCCGCCCAGCGGAAGCGATCCGGTATCGCCCATGAACACCCGCGCCGGATGGCAGTTGAACCACAAAAAACCCAGCCCCGCGCCGATCAGCGCCGCGCAAAAAACGGTCAACTCGCCCGCGCCATTCACGTACGGAATCTGCAGATACGCAGCGGCCTTTATGTTGCCCGCCAGGTAGGTGAAAATCAAGAATACAAATGCCACGATGAGCGTGCAGCCGGTGGCCAAACCGTCGAGGCCGTCGGTCAAATTCACCGCGTTCGAACTCCCGACAATCGCCAGCACCACGATCAGCAGGCCGATCCATCCTGCGTTCACCGCCACCGGAAATTTGTAAAACGGCACCATGATTTCCGTCACCAGTTTGCCCGTCGAGGGCGTCAGCCACAAATACACGCCGATGAAGGTGGCCAGCAAAATTTGCACCCACAGTTTCAAACGTGGCGGGGTGCCGCCGCCGCTTTGTTGAACGATTTTGGCATAATCGTCGTAGAACCCCAAACCGGCCAGCACCAGCACCGAGAGCAGGGTCAATTCGACCTGTGCGTTCCATTGCGTCCACAACATCGTCGAAAACACCAGCACGGCAACAATCAAAATGCCGCCCATCGTCGGCGTGCCTTTTTTGCTGAGCACGCGCGCCCCCAGACCGCCGGCTTCCTCGGCCTTGTCCGCGTAGTCCTGGCCGAATTTCAATTGCTTGAGCCAGTGAATGATCTTCGGCCCCAGCCACCAGCTTAAAATCAGCGCGGTGACCGCCGCGCCGGCGCTTCGCACCGTGATGTAACGAAACAGGCGCAACGCCGAAAGGCGATCCGCCCAGTGCGTTCCCGCCGACCAATCGAGCAACTTTTGGCTTAAATAATAAAGCATGACCTTGATTCACGACTTCTCCGACTTCAATGTTTCCGCGATGCGTTCCAGGCGTGACGCCCGCGACGCCTTCAACAACACCACATCGCCTGCTTTTAAAAAGTTTTTCACCGCAGCCGTCGCCGCCTCGACATCGGCAAATTCAATCACACGGTTCAATCCGGCGCTGCGCGCCGCGGCCGCCATGACCGGTGCCATCCTGCCGACGGCGAACAACTGGCCAATGCCCAATTCCGCCGCGCGGCGGCCGACTTCCGCGTGTGCGGCTTCGCTTTGTTTGCCAAGTTCGGCCATGTCGCCGAGCACCGCCACGCGCCGGCCCTGCAACGGCAAATCACAAAGCGTTTCCAGCGCCGCAATCGTCGAATCCGCATTGGCGTTGTACGCATCGTCGATCACCCGCACGCCGCCGGCCTCCCAAAATTGCAGCCGCATCCTGGCCGGCCTGCATTCGGCCAGGCCGTCCTGCACCGCAGGACGGCCCAAGCCTAGTTCCTCACTGACCGCAACCGCAAAAAGCGCATTAACGACTTGATGACGGCCCAGCAAATTCACCCGATACTCGCCGCTGAACCCGGCCTTTGGCGCGTCCAGGCGAAAGATCGCGCCATTTTTATCCAGCCGGATTCCCTTCGCGCGCCAGTCATTTTTCCCACCAAGACCCACGCGCACGACCGTCGCGCGTGTGCGCCGGACAATCTGGTCCGTCCATTCGTTGTCACCGTTGACAAAGAGCCTGCCATCGGCCGTCAAAAGTTCCGCGAGCCAGCCTTCTTCCTGCGCAACGCCCGCAACATCGCCAAAAAATTCCAAATGTTCACGGCCAATATTTGTAATCACGCCATATTTTGGCCGGATCATTTTCACGAGCGGCGCAAGTTCGCCCGGGTGGTTTGTGCCCGCTTCCAGCACGGCGGCCTGATGCGATTTTTCCAGGCGCAGCAACGTCAATGGTACACCAATGTCGTTGTTGAAGCTGGCCTCGCTCCACAGGGTCGCCAGCTTTTGCCGGAGCACCGACGCGATTAGTTCCTTCACGGTCGTCTTGCCGTTCGATCCGCCAACGGCAATCACGGGCAATGCAAAGTCCCGACGGTACGCCGCTGCCAGCCGGCCGAGCGCCGCGCGCGCGTCGTCCACGATCAGCACCCCGCATTCGGGCAATGGCGCGGGGATTTTTTGTGATTCCACCACAACCCCGGCCACGCCCCTGGCGGCAACCTCGTGCAAAAAGTCGTGACCGTCGAAGCGTTCGCCTTTGATGGCGAAATACAAATCCCCGGCCTGCGCCTGGCGTGAATCGGTGCAGACACGTTGAATGGGCGTATCACCGGAGCCGCGCCTGATTTCAGCCGCGCAGGCTTCGGCAACAAATTTCAAAGAGCATGTTTCCACTGCAAATTTTCCCCGTGGCTCACGGGTTCCGTGCGCTGGCCAACGATTTCGCAGCGCCGGCGGCCACGAGCGGCGGCGGCGAATTGGGTTCCTGCAAATTCTTGTCCGACGGAATGTTTAGATAGCTGGCGCAACGTTCGGCAATTTCCCTGAAAATCGGGCCGCAAACCTGCCCGCCGTAATAACCCTCCTTCGGATCATCCATCACTATGGAAATGCAAAGCTGCGGATTGTCTGCGGGAAAAAAACCGATAAACGACGCGAAATATTTGCCCGGCAGGTAACCGCCCGGGCCGGCCTTTTGTGCCGTACCCGTTTTGCCCGCAACCACATAATCTTTCATGGCTGCATCCGGCGCCGTCCCTTCCGGGGAGACAACAGTCTTGAGCGCTTCAACCATCAATCTGGCCGTGGCCGGGCTCATGACCTGCCGGGCCGTCTGGGGCGCATATTGCGCCACGACGTTGCCATCGCGATCCACCAGGTGATTTACCAGCATCGGCTGCATCAAACGGCCACCATTGGCAATGGCGCTCATCGCCATCGCCATTTGCAGCCGCGTCACCGCCACGCCCTGCCCCATGGGAATCTGTGCGATGGAAACCTTGCTCCAATCATTGACCGGATGCAGGATGCCACTGACTTCGCCCGGCAGCGGAATTCCCGTGCGCCGGCCAAAACCGAAATCCCGCGCGTAATCGTACAGCCGGTCATCACCCAGACGAATCCCGATTTTGGCCGCGCCGATGTTCGATGATTTTGTAATAATGCCCTCGGTCGTGAGGATGTCGAACGGTTCATGGTCATGCAAAACCCGCCCGCCGTAGGCAAAATGGCCGTGGTCGCAATCGAATGTGTCAGTGAGTTGCACCACCCCTTCGTTCAAGGCGCCGGACACAACAACAATTTTAAACGTCGAGCCGGGTTCCATGATGTCGCTGATGACCCGATCGCGGCGCACGTCGGGGGTGGACGCGCCGGGATTGTTGGGATCGAAACCGGGCAGCGTCGCCATTGCGAGAATTTCACCCGTTTGTGGACGAATGACGATGCCGGTAATGCTGATGGGCGAGTGTTTGTCCATCGCGTTGGTCAGCGAGGTTTCAACAATGTGCTGGATGACACCATCAATTGTGAGCACCACATTATAGCCGTCGCGCGGCGGCACGTCCTGATCGCGCAACGACACCAGTTCCTGCCGGCGGCGATCCATTTCTGTCACGCGCCAGCCCGGCACACCGCCCAGCGCGGAATTCATGGACAATTCCACACCGTCCCGTCCCGAAGTTTCCAAAACGGTCTGGCCGGACTCCGCCAATTCATCCGTGCTGACAAAGCCCAGCACATGCGCCGCCAGCGAACCGTTCGGATACACGCGCAACTGGTCATCCATGGAATCGGCAAAAATCGCGTGAGCGCGCAAGTTACGGTAGAACAAGCGCTGGTCCTTGGACCATCCGGCTTCGTCCGGGCCGGATGCCAGCCGGCTCATGGCCAGTTGAATTTCCCGCCAGGTTTCATCCCTGACCTTGTGCTGCAACACGACATAACGGTTGGTAACCGTTTCGCCTTTGCCATTCTGCCGCAGGCGTGGAAGCAATCGCTGATAGACATCGGCCTCGTTCATGTGCAACAACGGAGCCAGCGTCCGCGCCACCGCCGCCTGCTGGTTGCCAAGCAAAACCGGGTCGGCGCATACCGTTTTTACAAAAATGCTCGTCGCCAGCAAATTGCCATGCGCATCAAGAATGTTGCCCCGGCGCGGCTCCCGGAAATATTCGAGTTCCGTGTTCTGCTGCCCCAGCGCCGCCAATTCGTCGTGGCGCAACACCTGCAAATCCACGAGCCGGTAACCTAGGCCGGCAAAGGCCACGCCCAGCAGGCCCAGCAACAGCAGCATGCGTCTTAGTTGCATTCGTTTAATCATCGCAAAATGGCCAACCGCCCGCGGCGATCGGTTCCTCACCCGACGGCGTCACGGGCGGCGGCCAAATAAAAATTTCACGTCATGGCATCATTCCGTCATCCTGACGCGCGACGAACCGGCCTTTCGGGTCATGATTCGGCGGCGACTCGGCGAGCCGGTAAATCTGCGCCGGCTGCGCCGGAACGAGGCCGAGGTTCAATTCATGCACGCGTTGGTCCAGCATCACCGGCGAATGCAGCACGGCAAGTTGATCGCTGAGCTTTTGGTTTTCATCGCGCATCTGCATCAGGCGGTTTTCGCACGCGGTGATTTGGCGGCCGAGCTGGTAGATCTGGCTTTTTTGCCAGACATATCCCACCGCCAGGCCGGCGATCATCAGACACAAAAACAACGCCTTCAGCGCCGGAGCAAACCGGATCGCCGCCGACTGATTTCTTCGATTTTTTGCCATCGTTTTGCAGCGGCGCCCGAAGGCGTCGCCGGTTTCCGGCGGTCGGAGACCGCCATTATAATTTCTCCATCACCCGCAATTGGGCGCTGCGGCTGCGCGGATTTTCCCTCAATTCAGTTTCGCCCGGCTTCATTGCCCCGCGCGTCATCCATTTCAATTCCGGCGCGCACGGCACGCGCAACTCCGGAACGTCCACTTCTCCCGTGAACGTATAATCCCGCGCCCGGGTGCGCCCGAAATCCTTCACCACCCGGTCTTCCAGCGAATGAAACGTGATGACCGCCAATCGTCCGCCGGGTTTCAAAATCTTCACCGCCGCCTCCAGCCCAGGTTTCAAAGAACCCATTTCGTCGTTGACCGCGATTCGCAACGCCTGAAAAACTTTTGTCGCCGGATGCGTCTTTTTTCCGCGCCGCGCCGCGAGTCGTTCCAGCAAATCCGACAATTGTCTCGTCGTCTCAAACTTTTGCCGCCGGCGGTCATTCACGATCGCGTTGGCAAACCGCCGCGATTCACGCTCGCCGCCGAATTCCCAAAATATTTTCGCCAGTTCGCCGGCACTCGCGCCGTTCACCAAATCCGCCGCCGTCAGCAACTGCCGCGCATCCATCCGCATGTCCAAAGGACCCTCACGCTGGAAACTGAATCCGCGTCCGGGCGAATCCAGTTGCGGCGAACTCACGCCCAGATCCAGTAAAACGCCATCACAACTCATAGCCGGAATCCATCCGGCCAGTTCCGCAAAATTGCCGTGGCGGATTTCAAACCGGCCCGCAAATTCCGCCAGTCGCGCGCGCGCCGCTTCAACCGCGGCGCCATCGCGATCGCACCCAGACATCCATCCAGTCGGTGAACTCGCGTTCAGGATGCTCGCCGCGTGTCCAGCCCCACCGACCGTGCCGTCGGCGTAGCGTCCGCCCGGTCTCGGCTTCAGCGCGTCCAGCACCTCCGCCACCATCACCGGTTTGTGAACGAAATCGGGCACTGCGCATTGGATTTGTAGTTCAGGCTGCTTTTACGCCAAAATATTTCGCACCCAACCGGCTCCACGAATCTCCGGCATGGGCCGGTGACAAAATCGGTCCCGCCGATTCAGGTGCGGTGCGTGATTTTATCGGAACAATCTCCACATCCACATCACTGAGATCATTGTGCACGACTTTCACCCGGTCCAGTGAAAGCTCGGGTTGCAGGGGGCGCTGCACTTTTGGGGTCGCTGGCGGCGGCGAACCGCGCCAGATTGAAATGGGATTCAACTTGCTGACCCAGGCCGCTCCCCGGGGCCGGGCCGCAGGGAAGGTTGGCATTTTTTGGGTCTTGGTTCCGTCAGCGGCGATTCCCTTTTTGAGCGGCGCCACCCCTTCCTTCGGCCCCGGCTCGGGCTTGACCGGAGGCGTAAATGGATTTTTGGGTGAAATGAATTTTGGCAGATAAGCGCGATCGCTGAGGCGATAGGCAATCTCCTGGCGTCCACCGATGATGCTTTTACCGGCAACCAATAATTTTCCAAGATTCATAATTGTATTCCCTTAGTTTTCTATTCCATCAGTCTGAAGGCGTCGGGTGCCAACGCCGTGTCGGCCGCCTGAACCTTCTCATAACGGTCCGGATTCCAAATCTCAAAGCGGTCAAGCAATCCAACCAGTACCGCCTCGTTTCTAATGCCCGCCCCGCGGGCCATTTCGTCGGGCAGACAAATCCGCCCGGCCTTGTCCACGCTCGCCTGCGCCGAATCGCTGCCGATGATGCGCTTTAAAACGACCTTTTTGGGATCGCTGTTCGGCATTTCATCAATGGACTGCATCAGCTTCGCCATTTGCGTCGGCGGCAACACCCGGACGCACGCCCCCACTCCCTCCCGCGGCCACAGGATGAGCGTCAACTCCACAGCCGCCTTTTGCGGCCGCCACTTGGCCGGGATTTGCACACGTCTTTTCTCATCCACGCCATGGTGAAAGCGCGAATTGTAGTAGGACGGCTCTATGTTTTTTGTGCTGCCCATTTATTCGCAGGTTAAATCAAAAAGCTATTTCTACCCACGACGACCCACTTTTAACCACTTTAACCCACTTTAGTCAACATAAATTCACTATAAATTTTGCGAGTTATTCAGGAGTTATTCACAAGCCATTTTGGCGGGAAATAACTTGCGATACGTCCTTCTGTTTTCCCAACCGTTGTCCTGCTACGCTGAAACCGCGATGCGAACCGCCGACTTTGATTTTGTTCTGCCGCCCGAACTGATCGCGCAACATCCCGCGCCGCAGCGCGATGGATCGCGGCTATTGGTGCTGTGTCGTGCCAGCGGGCAGGTCGAACACAAAAACTTTCGCGACGTACAGGGTTTTTTCCGGGCGGGTGATGTGCTGGTGTTGAACAACTCGCGCGTCATTCCTGCGCGATTGCTCGGCACGAAGGCCCGTTCCGGCGGTCAACTTGAAATTTTGTTGCTGGAGCAAAACGCTCGTAATGATTGGTGGGCCATGTTGCGTCCCGCCAAACGTGCCCCCATCGGCACGCAAATCGTTCTCCATGACACGAATGGCAATGCCACCGACATCCACGTCACGGTTCTCGAAACAAATGCGGCCGGCCATCGGCGCTTGCAATTTTCCAACACGCCGGACCTCAGCCGTGAACTGGAACGGTTCGGCGAAGTTCCCTTGCCGCCTTACATTACGCGCACGAATGCAGGCGAAATGCGCGAAGACCGGGAGCGTTACCAGACCGTCTTTGCCAAAACCGACGGTTCGGTTGCCGCGCCGACGGCCGGGCTTCATTTCACGCCGGAATTGCTGGAACAAATCCGCAGCCAGGGCGTGCAGATCTGTTTCGTCACGCTGCACGTTGGCCCCGGCACGTTTCTGCCGGTCAAGACCGAGGTGCTCGCCGCGCATCGAATGCACGAGGAGCGCTATGAACTGGGTGAAGAAGCCGTGCGGACGGTGACCGAGGCGAAGGCTGCCGGACGCCGCGTCATCGCCGTCGGCACGACCACCGTGCGCGTGCTGGAAAGCATTGCGGCGCAAAACGGTGGAAAACTTGTAAAAAATGCCGGAAAAACGGGCATTTTCATACATCCGCCGTTTCCATTTCAAATCGTGAGCGGATTGCTGACAAACTTTCATCTGCCGCGCTCGACGTTGTTGATGCTCGTGAGCGCCTTCGCCGCGCCCGGTGAAATGCGGGGCCGGGAGATGGTCTTGTCCGTTTACGCGGAGGCGATTCGCGAGCGCTACCGTTTTTTCAGCTATGGCGACGCCATGCTCATGGTTTAGATTTCGGCGCGGGTGTTTTAAATTAGAGCGTCCCGGGACTCAAAAGTGAAGACCAAAAAATCAAAACTGCCTTTCGTGCTGGTGAACATGGCGATGACGGCGGATGGAAAGATTGCCACGGCCAATCGCGCGGTGTCGTCGTTCGCCAGCGCCCGCGATCACGGGCACCTGCTCGAACTACGGGCGACGGCGGACGCAGTAATGGCTGGCGCCCGCACGGTGGATTCCGCCCCCATCAATCTGGGTCCCGGCCCGGCACAGTTCCGTCGGGAACGGCTCAAACGTGGTTTGGCGGAATATAATTTACGGGTAATTGTCAGTCGTTCCGGTTCGGTTGATGTCCGCGCGCAGGTGTTCCAGCACCGTTTTTCGCCCATCATCATCCTCACCACGCGTCGCGCAAAGGCGGGTCGGCTCAAACAACTGCGCGCCCGGGCTGACGCGGTGAAAATTTGCGGCCGGGATGAAATCAACTTCAGGGCCGCGCTCCGGTGGTTGCGAAAGAAATGGGGGGTGAAACGGCTGCTCTGCGAAGGTGGCGGCGAATTAAATGACGCCTTGTTCCGGGCGGGTTTGGTGGACGAACTTCATCTCACCATCTGCCCGAAAATTTTCGGCGATCACCGCGCACCGACGATAGCGGATGGCCGCGGATTCAGCCATCTGGCTGACACAGAACGATTTCGCATCAAATCTGCCCGCCACCTTGATGGCGAGTTATTCACCGTCTTCGTCCGTGACTGATAATCATCATTTTACCCTGCCGCCTCAAGCTTTGTCACATAATCATTACAAGGCCACAATGAATCCGTTACACGCTTCTTTCACCCTTCGCCCGCGAAAAGAAAAACAATTTATGGCAAAAAAACTGCAGATGATTGGTTTGAGCGGATTCCTATTCCCACTTAAATTCCAGATGATGATTGCCCGGTCGATGAACTTAAATTCCAAATTTTTCCGGCGCTCTTTCATTTCGGCTGCGATTTTACTCACCATTGCCGCCGCTCCGCGGCACGCCGATGAAACAAATTATTTGCCTGATGGAAAGCCGGACGCCATCGCCCTGCTCGCGCCGCCACCGCTCCCCGATTCACCGGAACAAGCCGCAGACCTCGCGGAAGTCCGCGCCGTTCATGAAAACTGTTCTTCAAATGAACTATCTGTCGCCATGTCTGAAACCAAAGGCGTTTCCGTTTTCTTTTTTACGCCGGTCATCGGAGATGTTTTTCAACCCGGCAAACTGCCGAAAACTGAAGCCTTTTTGAATCGCGCGCAGAAGAATGCCAAAAGGGTCGTTGACGCGGCGAAAACGCATTGGGAACGCCCGCGACCATACAAAGTTGATCCTGCTCTTTTATCCGGCGAACCGGAAAAAGATTTCAGCTATCCGAGCGGCCATTCGACCGAGTCCATGGTTTTGGCGCTCGTGTTGGCTGATCTGTTTCCCGATAAGCGTGACGCCATCATTGCGGAGGCGCGCGCCATCGGCTGGCATCGGGTCGAGATCGCGCGGCATTACCCGACAGACGTTTACGCCGGGCGAGTGCTGGCGCAGGCCATTGTCCGTGAAATGAAGGAAAGTCCGGATTTCCAGCGCGACCTTGCCGAAGCCAAAGCCGAAATCGCCGCTGTGAAAACCGCTTCGAAAAATTAAGCACGTTGCTCTTTTATTGAATCCTTTTTTCTTTCAACCCGGCGCGCCGTGAACCACAGCTGGTCGGAAAGGCAATTGAGGCAAATGATGATCCTGGCGTTTTTCAGGCCGCTCGTGTCCCGCAACGCGCACATGCACCGTTCCGCCCGGCGTTTTTTCCATCGCTGCCCTCAAACATTAACTTGACAGTCGCAACATCATCCTTGAAGCTGTTTTGGTGTAATTAGCCGCGTTGGCGGCGCGAACCGCGCTTCAGGCTTCACCAAAACTCTTGCTTATTTCAATGCCAACCCCAAACCCATAATTCTGATACTGATGAAAAATAATCGCTCTTGGACGCAAACCTGTTTCGCCCGCGTGGCGAAGGTCATCCTGGTCATGTCGGCCGTCACCGCTCTGGTAACCGTGGGCCAGGTAAAAGCAGCGGACAAATATTGGCAGACCAACGGCACCAGCGCCACCTGGACCAGTTCGTCCTGGGGGACGTCACCCAGCGGACCTTTCGGCGTGGGATGGTCGGCGGGCGATAATGCCATTTTCAACACCCCGCTCATCTCCCCCAACCTGATCACCTACGTGAACGGCACCGCGATTGGGAACGTTACAGTCAATGCGAACACCACCGTGACCGCAGCCGGCACGTTGACCACCGGAGGAACGATCAGCACGTTCACGGTTGCCGACGGTGTGACCCTGACCTGGCCCAGCCAAACTTTCCCAACCACCGCCGGCACCGGCTTCACCAAATCCGGGAACGGCATCTGGGATTTGTCTTCGGAAGGGGGCGCTTACCCCGGCCCGTTCACGCTGAACGCCGGGACAATGATAGTTTCGAAGAAAAATAGTTTTGGCGCGGGAACGCTCACCATTAACGGCGGCACCATTCAATCTTCAGGCAGCAGCGCTTTCGCGCCAACCTTGCTTAATATCAGCGGCGACTTCACCTTCACCGGCACGGGCAATGACACCTGGGCAATGGCAACCACCCTTGGCGCCGCAACGAGAAACATCACGAACAACACCACGAGCGGCAGCCGCATGCTGATCGGAGTGATTTCCGGCAGCGCCGGAGTGGGGCTTAACTTTTGGGGCAGCGGTGGCGGCACGATCAACATCGGCAATGCGGGAAACACCTTCACCGGACCGATCAACATCAACGGCGCGGAAGTCCAATTTCAAAATGACGGAAGTTTCGGTCCGGTTCCGGGATTGCCCACGGCTGGCGCAATTGTCATCGATGGCGGCCGGCTGACCTCCGCCGACACAAACGGAAACGCGGTCACCTTTACGTTGAATTCCAACCGCGGCATCCAGGCTGGCTCGACGGCGGGCACTTCGATCAGCGTGAAATCAGCCACCGGTTCCCTCACCTACAATGGCATCATTGCCGACAAGCCGGCTGCGGCCGGCATCCTCGTCAAACAAGGCGCTGGCATCCTTTCTCTCGGCGGTGTGAGCACTTACTCCGGCAACACGTTCATTAACAATGGCACGTTGCAATTGACCACCGGCGACAACCGCCTGCCTGCCGGCACCGCGGTCAACCTCGGCCAGTCCGCCAGCGCCAACCTTGGTGTGCTCGATCTAAACGGTCGCAACCAGGAAATCGCGGGACTTGATTCAGTCGCGGGGATCAATGCCAGCGCCACCTTGAAAAACACCGTCACCAACTCCGCCGCCGCCGCCACGCTCACACTATCGGGCAGCGGCACTTATGCGTACGGCGACGGCTCCACCAACAACTCCGGCATCATCACCGGGGCCATCGCCATCATGAAAACCGGTTCCGGTACTCAAACCTTGGGCGACTCCAACACCTGCACCGGCAATACCACGGTCAATGCGGGCACGCTCGCATTGAACGGCACAGGTTCGATTAATCAAACTCCCGTGATCACCGTGGCGGCTGGCGCAACTCTGGATGCATCTGCTCGCACCGATGGCACCCTGACGCTGTCCAGCGGCCAGACGTTAAACGGGTTTGGAACGGTGAAAGGGGTGTTGGCCATAACCGGCTTTTCAACAGTTGCCCCCGGTTCGGTGGCGGGTCTGGGGGTGTTGACCGTTACCTCGAGCGCAACGCTGGGCGGCACGAACGTGATGAAACTCGACCAGACGAGCGGAACCAACGACGTGTTGTCCGTGGGTGGCACCTTGACCTATGGCGGGACGCTTAATGTGACGAACCTGTCCGGCACGCTGGCAGCGGGCAACAGCTTCAAACTGTTCAACGCTTCAACCTATGCGGGATCATTCAACACGACCAATCTGCCGGTGTTGGGCAGCAGTTTGGTTTGGAACACAAGCGCGCTGGCCAACGGAATATTGAATGTGATGTCAAAACCGGCGCCGCACATTACCGGCTTCAGCCTGTCGGGAACAAATTTGGTATTCAGCGGGACAAATGGTTGGGCCAACGGGACCTATGAGCTGTTGACGAGCACGAACGTGGCGTTGCCGTTGACAGAATGGACGGCAATTGCGACGAACGCCTTTGACAGCAACGGGCAATTTAACCTGACCAACGGAATCAATCCCGACGCGCCGCAACAGTTCTACCTTCTCGCACAATAAGCGGCTGAGGCCGAGCCGGGGCCAGCGGCACGTTGCGCCCGGCTGGATTTTTGCACTGCCAGACGTCGGGTCTCGGGCTGACTGTTGCAATTGATGCTACCGGCACTCACAGATTGCCGGCCCAAACATTCCGGAGCGCATTGTCATTTGCCGGAACCTGACCGCGTCTCCACCCAACGCGCAAACAGCCACAACAAATCGCTCAACCGGTTGAGATAAATCACAATTTCCCCGTTTGTTGATTCGCCGGTTTCCTTCAAGCCGCACACCCGCCGTTCCGCACGCCGGCAAACCGCTCGCGCCACATCCAGTGCCGCGGAATGCATGGTCGCGCCCGGCGTCGCCCAGCCCTTGAAACTGGCGTTCGGCGATTCGATTTTCCGTACGAGCGCTTCCAGTTTTGCAGTCATCTCCGGCGCGACCACCGAATAACCATCCTTTGCATAACGTGACAAATCCTCCGGCAACACGGCCAGCTCCCCCATCAACACGACGAGATCCTTTTGAATCGCCAGCAAGTTTTCACGGACAAAGTCTTCCCTGGCCGTCGCGCGCGCCAGACCCAGCGCGGCGTTCAATTCATCCACCGTGCCGTAAGTTTCAACGCGCGGGTGACTTTTCGGCACCCGCCGGCCGTACATCAACGCCGTCGTGCCGTCGTCGCCAGTCCTGGTTACAATGCTCATTCAAGTCCTGATCGTGATCCTGCCCGACGCGAGGTTGTATGTGCCTGAACTTGCGTCAAGCAGATTAAAGATGCATCCCGATCCAGCCGCCCTAAAATCCGGCGTCTGCGACGGGATTATTGCCCGGTTGTTTCTTCCGGCCCGTTGAATGTTTTGCGGGAGACCCGCTGCCGGACCTTCCCGGGTGATGATTCATCACCGGCGAAGCGGGCGGTGGCGGCGAAGCAAGTTTTTGGTAAGCCAGAATGCCGTTCACAATTGCCTGGGCCATCTGGCGGCGATACGCCGCGTTGTAAATCTTTTTGCTTTCGAGTGGATGCGTCATGTACCCGCCTTCAATCAAAATCGCCGGCATCGTGGCGTCGCGCAAAACCCAGTAGCGCGCCCGGCGCACGCCGCGGTCTTTCGCACTGAGATTTCTTACCAGTGCTTTCTGGACCTGATACGCCAGCAGCAAACTTTTTTGCTCGGCGCGATTTGCCGCCGTCGGGCCGGAATTTGCGCCCTCGCCCTGTGCGTCGGTCGAACTGGCGCCGACCGGTGTGATGCAATACGTTTGCGGCCCTTCGACCTCGTTTTTCCCGGTTGGGGTCGCATTGAAATGCAAACTCACGAATAAATCCGCGCCGCGACGGTTCGCCAGTGCCGGCCGGTCGGGCAACTCCACGGACGTGTCCCTGGTCCGCGTCAGGATGACATTGAACCCGGCCTTTTGGAGTTGATCGCGCAATTCCAGCGCCAGCGCCAGTGTGCAGGTCTTCTCGCTGTGCCAGAACGTGCGGTTGCCCGTGTCCTTGCCACCGTGCCCCGGGTCGAGGCAGATGGTCGTGATGCGTTTGGGATCGGCGAACCGGGGCGTGAATAACAGCGTCCGGATGGCCGTGTTGAGGTCCATTTGGGCGGCGAGCAGAGCCCCATGGTCCGCCGCCACCGGGAAAGACAGCGCCACATTTATCCCGTTGACCTCCACCATGCGCGAATCCTTGTCAAAAACCAGCCGGGTGGCGCGGTTGGTGGCCACCAGGATGTCCCCCCACTTGAGCCAGCCACAGGTCAGGCTGTTCGCGCGCGCCCACTCCGCCACCGGCACGTAACTTTGGCCGTTGATGAAGGCGGCGTGTACCGGCAAAAGGCAGGACGCCAGGCACAACGCCAGCAGCAGCGTAAATTTTTTAAGCCCGGCGAACGGTTTGCTCATTAGCCGGCCAACTTGCCCGCGCGGAGCCGGAGATTCAAGGGAAATGGCGTCGCCGAGCTGCGTTAGCGGTGATGCTATGCCAGGGCGGTAAAATGTGAGGGCGGAATGAGGAACGTTGGCGCAGTCTCATTTCCGGGTTGGGAAAACCCGTGAGGAGGTTGATCCAGCAAACACAACCGCCATCCGGCTTGCGCAGGATGGCGGTTGAGAAAAGCTTCCGAGGATTAGTTCGCCGCGCGACGACGCCGGAACGCGAGACCGGCCAGGCCAATGCCCATGAGCGCCCAAGTGGCTGGCTCGGGAACACTGGCAAATTCGTCGACCACGACCGCAGTCGCATTGTTGTCAAAGGTGTCGGCGCCCATGTATTGCAGTTCCTTGTGGAAGAGAATCACAGTGTTCACCGGCAGGGGCGCGGAGAAGTTAAAGGTCAGTGTCGTGTAGTCCGCGTTGTAAACGATGCCCGCGGTCTGGGCCGCCCCGCCGTTGATGGTATAGAACGTGTCATCCGGGTCGTAACCCCAGATGAAACCCGGTGTGCAAATCGTTTCGTGCCAATCGGTCCACGGCGGGTTGGCGCCAATCTTGACATATTCCAGCAGATTCACTTCCTGATATGTATCGAGCTGGCCGGCGCCGCTGAGCTGCTTCTGCCACACGCCCGCAGACGCACCATAGGAAAGGGCGACGGGAAGACTTGGAGTTCCGAAGGTCCACGCATTTTCACTCGGGGCATACGGATCTTGCGAGAGGCTGTAATCGTATGAAACCGCGCCGGGCGCGACATCGGTGTCGGGCCCAATAACGTAAATAGTAGGGGCCACCATCGCGAGGGCCGTTGAGCCGGTACACACCGCAAGGAGCAAACAGCATTTGAGCAGACAAGTCCTTGAACTTTGAAAAGAATGGTTATTCATAGGATTTAACAGGTTCTGATTCGAACAGCAGTATTTTATTAAATTGTCGAATCTTGTCAATATAAAAAATGAGTTTATGTTATATGCTGGCTTAATGATCACATAAAGATTCGGCATCCCCGGAAGGGGACGGAAGACCGAAGGCTAAATGCTGAATCACCCGGGAGCACAGCGCCGACATTACACCACGCACTCAACTCTCAACCTTCAACCACTTCGTTTGCGTTAAAAGTTTGATTTCCGGGTGCAATCGTTTTTAATGCGCCTGCTCAGTTTTTGAAATGAACATCCACGAGTATCAGGCCAAGCAATTGCTCGCCCAATATGGCGTCGCGGTCCCGCTGGAAATCCCTGCCCGGTCACTCGATGAGGTCCGCGCCGCCGCCGGGAAGATCTTCGCCAGCGGCAGCGCGCGGGTGGTCGTCAAGTCGCAGATTCACGCGGGGGGGCGCGGCAAGGGCCTGTTCACCAGCGGATTTCAAGGCGGTGTGAAGGCCGCGGCATCGGTGGACGAAGCCGTTTCCATCGCCGGTAAAATGCTCGGCAATGTGCTCGTCACCAGGCAAACCGGTCCCGACGGCCGGCGCGTGCAGACGCTGCTCATCGCCAGCGGCGCGAAAATCAAAAGGGAATTTTACCTGGCCGTCCTGCTCGACCGCGCCGCGAGCCGCCCGCTCGTCATGGCCAGCACCGAGGGCGGCATGGACATCGAGGAAGTGGCGGAGAAAACGCCGGACAAAATTTTCAAGGAGTGGATTGATCCTGCCGTCGGCATCATGCCGTTTCAAACAC
>Ga0265338_10000440_pt1 | contig 74544 bp, 59 predicted proteins | sample 42126metaG_FD_193579 | JGI IMG/M metagenome (GOLD analysis project Ga0265338, IMG submission 193579) | Rhizosphere microbial communities from Carex aquatilis grown in University of Washington, Seatle, WA, United States - 4-21-26 metaG | ecosystem: Host-associated > Plants > Roots > Rhizosphere...
TCCACGCGCACCGTCGCTCTCCGGCCTGCAGGCCGGAGAGCGACTCCAGCTTGGCTTGCTTTCGCAAGCATGCCAAGCAGGACAATCTGAAGATACAGGAGAGGGGACAGCGCGTGGCAGTCTTAAAAGATTTTGGAATCGCCCGGCAGACTCAGTCGCAGATTTTTCACCGAGCCGGCGAATTATTCTCCTTCTTGGGGAGAAGGCCGGGATGAGGGAGAGCTAAACCGGTAACCACCCTAGCTCTCGATGACGTTGATTTCCACGGGTTCTACGCTGACGCCGGTTTTCTCCAGCCATTTGATGGCCGCTTTGACGTCTTGGCGCTTGCCATCGAGTTCGAGGCAGACGACGCCGATCTCGTCGGTGACGCTGGCCTGGCGGATGTTGGTGATGACGTTGAATTTGTGGCCTAACTTCCAGATCAACGGCTCACGGATAAGCTTGGGCGGGTACATCAGCCACAGGCGGCGTTGAGAAGGAGAAGTGGATTTCGTGGGGGAAGATTTTTTCTTTTTGGTAGGCATAAAAATTATTGGACGTTGGTTTCCCCCTCACCCCGGCCCTCTCCCTTGGGGAGAGGGGGAATCGTTCGCTGGCTTTCGGAAAGTTGGAAGTCAGTTGTCGTTCGGGAGACGTTGGAATATCTATTAACGGACAATCGCTGTTCCCTCTCCCCAAGGGAGAGGGTTAGGGTGAGGGGGAAGCCAGCGATCATACGCGCAAAATCGTTGAATCGCCTAGCCTCCGGCGATGGCGGGGATGATGCTGATCTCGTCGCCGTCTTTGAGCGGGGTTTCGCGGTTCTTGAGGAAACGGATGTCTTCTTCGTTCACGTAGACGTTCACGAAGCGGCGGACTTCGCCTTTTTCATCGACGAGACGTTCCTGGATGCCCGGGAAGCGGGTCTGCAATTCGATGATGCAGTCGCCGATGGTGGCGGCATTGACTTCGATAAGCTCCTCGTTGTTGGTCAACTTGCGGAGCGGAGTGGGGATGCGTACTTTTTTTGGCATAAATTCAAATCTAATTTTTATGTGGGACGATATCCTGCGAATTTGTTCTTAACGGTAAAATACGATAACTGCCCTCGGGAGCAACCTGAATGGGTGCGGATGCCTCTGCTTCATTCACCCAATCTTTAATGGTGCTCCACGAGATGTCATTGGTGGTCATGATGTCTGCGTCATTTTTATCGGGACCCCTGTTAAAGACAGCCTGGACGCCATCCGGGGCGGGTAACACCTCATCCAGGTAATAGGATTCGCCGTCGTTGGTGGCGTGATGATGGCCGACATCTTCGCAGGGCTCATTCAAGAGACGCTCGGACAGCAGGACGGCGGGTCCTTCACCGCGGATCGCAAACAATTGCGAGTGCACATCGGGGCCGTTTTTGATATAGGGAACGACCGCCATAAAAACAAAGATGCCGTCGTGGCAGGTTTGGTCATCGCCCATAACCACACTGCGCCAAACTTTTTTTCCTTTATAGTAAAGAGAACAAGCCGTGCTGCCGGAATCGATCATATACGTCCGCGGCTGGATGAATTCATAATCCTCATTGATGTGGAAGTGCTTTGAACATCCGGCCAAAGCAACGCAAACCAATCCGAATGCAACTGCGTGGCACGTGCGGTTCGTGCTTTTAGATTGGGTTTGCGGAAGCATTTTTACGCTGTGATTTTTTCCTCACTCGCCAATAGGGCTTCAAATTCGCGCAGGCTGGGTTTGATTTCGCGGGCCTGGCCACAGTGGTTCTGAACGGCTTCGAGCGTTTTGAGGCCGTTGCCGGTGATGCAGAGGACGGCGGAATCGTCTTTGGGAATCTTGCCGCAGGCGATGAGTTTCCTGGCCACGCCCACGGTCACGCCGCCGGCGGTCTCGGCAAAGATGCCTTCGCACTCGGCCAGGTCGCGGATGCCTCCACGGATCTCGTCATCGGTCACATCGTCAGCCGCACCGCCGGTGTCTTTCATCACGCGCAGGGCGTAGAAGCCGTCGGCGGGTGTGCCGATAGCCAGCGACTTGGCGATGGTGTTGGGCTTGACGGGCTTGAAGAAATCGAGCCCCGCTTTTTGGGCGACGGAAATGGGTGAGCAACCGGTGGCTTGCGCGCCGAAAATGGAATAATTCGATTCGGACACAAGGCCGAGCTTGGTCAATTCCTGGTAGCCTTTTTGGATCTTGGTGAGCAACGAACCGGAGGCCATGGGCACAACGGTGTGCTGCGGGATGCGCCAGCCGGATTGCTCGGCGATCTCGTAGGCCATGCTCTTGGAGCCTTCGGCGTAGTAGGGGCGCATATTGACGTTCACGAAGGCCCAGCCGAATTTGCCGGCGATCTCGGCGCAGAGACGGTTAACTTCGTCGTAATGGCCTTTGATGCCGATGACATTCGCGCCATAGACGAGCGAGTTCAGGATTTTGCCCTGCTCGAGGTCGGACGGGATGAACACGTAGGCTTTGAGACCAGCGGCGGCGGCCTGGGCGGCGACGGAGTTGGCGAGATTGCCGGTGGAGGCGCATGCAACGGTGTCGAAACCAAGTTCTTTGGAGCGGCTCAGCGCGACGCTGACCACGCGGTCTTTGAAGGACAGGGTGGGGTAGTTGACGGCGTCGTTCTTGACCCAGAGTTCGCGGATGCCGAGGCGCTTGGCCAGGCGGTCCGCCTTCACGAGCGGCGTAAAACCGACTTGTACGCCCACGGTGGGGTCGTTGGCGACGGGCAATAGCTCGCGATAACGCCACATGCTCTTGGGGCGCGATTGGATGACAGTTTTGGTGAGCGACTTTTTGATCTTATCGTAGTCGTAGGCGACTTCGAGGGGGCCGAAATCAAATTCGCAGACGTGGCTGGCCGTGAGGGGGTATTCGCGCCCGCATTCGCGGCACTTCAGCGCTTTCATGAAACCTTGTTGTTCGCTCATAAATTTTTTGCGATGCGGCAGACCATCGCCTCATATTTTAGTCAGCGGCGCTCTGCCGAGACGCCGCTACGTTTCGGGGCAATAAAAAACCCCGACTCATGGTGAGAAGGGGCGACAAATCTTTTGTGCTCTTCTCATTTTTCCCCGGCACTTACCGGAGCTGGAATTGGCACCTGCATTGAAATCGAAACTTCAACCGGTTGCCGTGGCGTCATAGGGCCAGTCCCTCAACCACTCTGCATGAGATTCGTTGTATCAACGAATGCGGATAGATTGATATAAGCGGCGAGGGGTGTCAACTTTTTTTGTGGAGAGGCTATGGGAAGAGGGTTGGGTAATGGCATGCGAGGGACGTGTTCCGCCTACGCTACGCTTCGGCGCGACAAGTTCGTGTTGCGTGTTGCGTCAAGTGGCAAGGAGTCATGATGACGTTTCGGGAGGCAGTATGTGGGCACTGGAATTGGCGGCACTCTGCCGAGGTGTCGCTATGAAGAATATATTGACAAACATTTACTAATTTGGTAATTGTTTGCTAGTTCTTTGATAATTGAAATAATGGTGATTGGTTAAATGGGTCAAAAGGCGTCCAATGTGTTACTAGGCCAAGCAAGCAGGGAAGCGAGGGCGGGTTGCTCTGTGCCCTCCCTAAAATCAGGGTAATGTAGCAGCCAAAATGGCCCGATTTGGTAAAAAAGGCCAAGCTCGATTCAAGGTTATTCAAGGTTATTCAAGGGGGGATTTTTTTTATTTGGAGCGGCTCGTCGGTAGCCTCGCCCCACCGCGATTCCGAGCAATGCGGCTTTCCAAGCCCGCCACAAGTCAGGTGCCCACAAGGGTTGTTCGCTTCGCGAATTGTGGTCCGAGTGATTTAAAATATTTTAAGAAAAAACTTGGGGGGTGAACACGGGACAGGAATGTCCCGTGAACCCGCAGGCTGGAAAGCCTGCGCTACTGGATGGGCAATGAGTTCCGACCAACTCGAACCAAATCCGAGTGGTTTATGAAATTGGACAACGGCGCGCACGGAGTGCTCGCCCGACCGGTTCAGGCTGATTCCGACCAATGTGGCTTCCCAAGCCCGCCACCAGTCAGGTGCCCAAAGGAATTGTTCGCTGCGCGAAATGTGGTCCGACCACTTTTGAGGGGATATAATTGAAATGTTACCCATTCGTAACCGTTCTGACGTTGAGACGCGCGCTGGATGTGTTAGGGATTTAGTGTGCCGAAAAGAATATTGGTTGTAGATGACGATGCGGACTTGCGCGACTTGGCCTGCTTCGTCTTTGAGAACGCGGGCTTTATGGTAAACACGGCGGTGGATGGCGACGATGCCCTGGCCAAGGCGCGCGTGCTGATGCCCGACTTGATCCTGCTGGATGTCATGATGCCGGACGTGGACGGCTTCACCGTCTGCGAAATCCTGCGTCGGAATACGGCTACGGCCCATATACCGATCATCCTGTTGACGGCGCTGGGGAGCCAGCTTTCGCGGGTTCGGGGGATGGAATTGGGTGCGACGGATTATTTCACGAAGCCGTTCAGTTCGCAGAAATTGCTGGCACGGGTCGAAGATTTGTTGCACGTCAAGTCGCACGCCGCATAGTTGTTTCCCTTCTGTCACCCGCTTGTCACAAAGTTGGCATTGTCGGAACGACGGGCGCATGGTATCCCAAACCTGAGTGAGACAAAAGATACTGATTGTTGACGACGAACCGGAGGCAATTGAGTTGATCGAGTTCAATCTCAAGCAGGCCGGTTATGAGGTTGCGACGGCCGCAGACGGCGCGGAAGCGCTGAAAAAAGCGCGTGAACTTCTGCCAGGACTCGTGATCCTCGATCTGATGTTGCCGGAGATGGATGGATTGGAAGTGTGCAAAATCCTCCGGCGCGAGCCTGCCACGGCAACGATGCCCATCCTCATGCTGACGGCAAAAGCCGCTGAGATAGACCGGGTGCTGGGTCTGGAACTGGGCGCGGATGATTATCTCACGAAACCGTTCAGCCCGCGCGAGCTGGTGCTGCGCGTGAAGAAGATTTTGTCACGCGGGAAGGCCGTTGATGACGAAGTGCAGTCGTTCAAATTCGGGGACCTGTTGATCGATGTGCCGCGGCACGTGGTGAGCTGGCGCGGGAAGTCCATCGAATTGACGGCGACGGAGTTCAAACTTTTGACGGTGCTGGCGACGCGGCGGGGCAGGGTGCAATCGCGCGATGCGTTGCTGCGGGACGTTTGGGAATACGACAGCTTGATCGACACGCGCACGGTGGATACGCATATGCGCCGGTTGCGGGACAAACTCGGGCCGGCGTCAAAATATCTCGATACGGTGCGTGGGGTGGGCTACCGTTTCGTGGAAAACTAACTCTGGTGGTCTGGCTTGCTTGCATAATCGCGCTGGTAGCGCTGGTGACGCTGCACTTCTGGTGGCGTGGCAGATTTCTTCGCGAACAGGAACGCACGGTCCGCGAGATCGATAACCTCAAACGCATTCGCCAATTGCAGGAGCAATCCGCCATCCAAAGCCAGGCGCGGCAAAAAACCGTTTTCAACAGCATGGTGGAAGGGCTTTTGTTGCTGGACGAAAACAGCCGCGTGCAACTGGCGAACCGCGCTTTTAAAAAGCTTTTCGGCATGGGCAATGAGATCGTGGGGAAGACGGTGCTGGAGGTTTTGCGGTCCAATGAGCTTCCGAAGATGATCGATGGACTGGGAGCGCACCAGCGCTGGCTGGAGCGGGAGATAAAAATTCCCGGTGCGTCCGAACGCTGGTTGCAGGTGAGCGCCGCAACGGTGTTGAACGCGGAGGACAAGCGCGAAGGAACTATCCTCGTCTTTCACGACCTGACCCGGCTCAAGCAATTGGAACGTACGCGGGAGGAGTTTGTGGCGAACGTGAGCCATGAATTGCGAACGCCGCTATCGCACATCAAGGGTTATGTAGAAACGCTGCTTAGCGGTGCGAAAGATGATCCCCAGGTGTCCGTACGGTTTTTGCAGACGATTGAGCGGAACGCCGAGCGGTTGAAATTGTTGATTGAGGATCTGCTTACGATATCGGAGTTGGAATCGGGTCGCGTGCAGTTGAACCTGCAAATATTCCCGCTACGCTCGGTGGTGGACAAGGTGGTGGAGGATTTTAAAGCGCGCGCGACAGCGAAGTCGGTCTCCATGACGGTGGATATGCCGGAGCTGCGGGTGAACGCGGACGCGGGCCGCCTGGACCAGGTACTGGCCAACCTGGTGGACAATGCCATCAAGTATGGCAAGGCAGGCGGGCAAATGCGCATCGGGGCGCGGGAAACGAACAAGCAGGCTGAGATATTTGTCCAGGATGACGGGCCGGGACTTCCGGTGGAGGCGTTGGAACGCGTCTTTGAAAGGTTTTATCGGGTGGACAAGGCGCGTTCGCGAGAGCAGGGGGGGACAGGGCTGGGCCTTTCCATCGTCAAACATATCGTGCAAACGCACGGGGGGAAAGTCTGGGCAACGAGTGAGCCGGGACGCGGCGCCACATTCTTTTTTACGCTGCCAATGGCTCCATAGGAGCCGGCGCTAAGTCTGGTCGGATATCGGCGGCACTACCAGTTTGCCGTCTTCGTCGCTGGATACCAACGTCGCCAGCACCGTGTTGAAAAACGATTTTACATCGGTTGTGCCAACGGCAGTGATCTCCAAAGGTCCGGCGCCCGAAGATATAAAGATGACGCGGGCGTTGTGAAGGATCCCATCCTTCGTCCACTCAAGGTCGAAAAGCGGGCAATCATTACCCAGAATCTTGCGCGAAGACTCATTGACGATTTTTGAGCCCGCATAGCGGGCCAGCAACATCTCGCGATAGGTGGTTCCTTCATCCAACGAAAGTGTGCGGCGAAAGATGATATTGCAATCCTTAGAGGTGCCCTCCATGACCACGCGTTGCATCAGCGTATCGTCCCGGACACGGAAGCCGTCCGGGGTGAGGAACGTGAATTTCATTTTGTCGATATTGACAAAAACGCGAAGCGGCGGCGGTGTTCGCTGAATATCCGTTCCTTTTACGGTGACCACAAATGTGTCATCGGCACTGGCGATGAAGCCGGTGAGCAACGATACAAATATAATTAATGTTCGTACTGTCTTAGTGAGGCCAGTCATAGGTCAAATTATCAGGCGGCGGGGAATCCCATTGGTAACGTCCAATCTTTGTGATCATGGGAGCGCCGGGCGGTTGTTTGGCAGGGTCGGTAAAATTGACGTCGAAGCTGAATTTCCGGCTGGGAGCGTTATAGTAAACGCCGGGTAGTTGGAATTGGTTGGTGGCGTACACACTTGCGAACAGGTTGACGATGGAAGTATTCAACGTTAATTGGATGCTGGTGGACCAGTCTTCAAGCAACCGTGGCAGATTGTGAACGCCACCGCTGAAGGTGGAACTATCAGTGCCTGTGGTAAAGACAGTGCCAGTCAAGATGGCTGCGTTAATGGTGTCGGCGGATGGGTTGCGATTGCCGAGGGAACCAGTACTTAATCCGTCACTCCAACTGGGCGAAAGAACCGTCAAGGCATCCGCAGCGAGAGAAGCAGGAACAGTTAGTGATGTATTGGTTGTTCCCAAATAGGATGAGTTGGGTTCGTTATAGTTTCCTAAAACGTACAGCGGGTTGATGGTGGCTACGGTGAATCCAAGCCCGTTGCCGCTACCGAATGATGGCAGCGTGGCGGCATCCGTCACCCGGACGGCCGCCAATTGGGAGGCGGTCACGGTGCGCCGGTCGGCGACGTAAAGCACTGACATAGGATTGGCATTAGCGCCGGTGGGAGGCCGCTTGGCCAGAATAACCGAATTCGTAGTGGCCCATGTCTTTAAAATCCCCATGTCGATTTGGGTCGCTTTTACAGTCTTACTTTCCCGTGCATCATAGAATAGATTCGTGATGGTAAGAAAAGGAAGGTTGGTGGTAATGCCTGCCATGCTGTTTGTGCTTGCGCCATTGAAACTATAGGTGACGTTGGTCGGGCTTGGGTCGCCTGCCGTACTTTGGACGATCATAGTCACGGAGGAATTGCTGACCAGGAGAATCATGCCTGCTTTGTTGTAGTAACGGTTGGTGCCGAGAGTGGAATTTACATCTTCTCCCGGGGGTGGGATATTGATCATTTCCCAGGTGTTATTGGTGCCGAGGGGCAGCGTAAGCGGGACGTTATTGGTTTTTTGGCCCCCGTTATAGGTCTCCGACCCGGTCATGTTAGCGACTGTGTAACCCCCCAACGCTTTTTTCGTGATGGTGCCGGTTGTCGATATCAATGAATTAAACGTGAGCGACGAGGAGGAGGAAACGCCGGTGTAAATCGGCGCATTGGCGTGTACGCGGCCGTTGATGGTGAAGGGCGCGGCCCAGGTGAACTCCAATTGGTTGGTGTTATAAAAGATGGCGAACTGAAAAATGGGGATTGAATCCACCATAACATCCATTTGCGACGCGTTCGTGATGTTATAGCGGCCAGTCGTATCCCTTGCGTTTGACAATACCCGATAGATGGTGCGCCAGCGGCTCAAGCCGTCGGACTGGCTGGATATCCAATTCGTTTTGCCGGTAACAATAAGTTGAACGTAGGTTTTGCCGACGTGGCCCTGGCCATCGGTAAATTGGTAGCTGGTGAAGTAAGGATCTTCAGTGCCAGGGCTGTTCTTGCCAGGGTACATCGACTGATAATTCGTGAGATTATTAGCAACCAAACCACTCTGTCCTTGCTTGAAATCGGATAACATAAAGCCAACCACTTTTTCCACAGCGGCTTCGGCCGCGAAATAGGTCCGGTTAAACTGGTTTTGCCGCTCATTCAGGATCGCGGTGGTGGCGGAACGCCTCATGGTGGCGGCGAGGATCAGGAGCGTGATCGTGGCAAAAAAAAGAACGGTTATGAGAGCGTAACCGACTTGCTTCCTGCGGGAAAAGATAATGATATTCATACACTTGCGTACGCTAGTTTGGGACGATTCCGTCGCTTGCAGCGCGCGGAGCGGCTTTGAATTCCATTTTGTAATAGTCGTAGTATCGGCCCGGACCCACCAACGTTTTGGGGTACTTGTATTGATAAAACTGGAGGGTTACGTGGACCAACCATTTAGCATTAACCGTCGTCTGGACTGCGCCAGAAATATCCTCTGACACAAAAAGATTGGAATTGGCGCCGAAGACAGTCGTGTTGGTGAGATATTGAGCGACGACATCGTAGCCGGAAAATCCGGATTCCGAGCGGCGTAATTCTGTGCTGGCAGCATCCAGCGTGTACTGGACATAATGGTTGGTGTCCCCGTTTTGGGTCCAAAACAACTTGAGTGTATTGCCTTGTTGCGGTACGCCCGCTGCGTCCCCCGTGAAATTCGTTCCGGTGAGATAACCGATATTGTAGTTTTTTGACTTGCGGATTTCGGAGAGCAGTAGCCCAAGTGACATGCGCGATTGGTCGCTCGCGCCCAAGGCGCTTCCCACCGTGCTGTCGTATTTCATTCCGAAGAGATGCACGGAAATCAGGGCCAGTACGACCAACGTAAAGATCACCATCGTCACCATCAATTCAATGAGCGTCAGCGCCCATTGGGAAGCGGCCTTCCGCGCCGACAGGAATGATTTTGAGGCTTGTAAAGTTTTCATTCGTCAGGGCCGATATAGGTCACGACTGTGTTGGTAAAAGTCTTTCCTTTCATCTGCCAACACACATCGGACCTCAACATCTTGTAATTGTTGCGTCCGTAAGCAGCGGCATCGGCATTGATTGTGATCGTGAAGTAATTGGTCGCCATCCATTTGTTAGTGTTGGATAAGGAGATTGGAAGATCCAAGATGACAGTCGAATAATTCGTAAAATTGGCTCCATCATACTGGATCTCATCTCTTTGGTTCCCTAAACTGACGTCATCCAACAACCAACTTGCTGTGTGCGCGGTTTCGAGCTGGCGAATGCTGATGGCCTGTGCGGCCAGGGAATAGCCGGACCATTCGGCGCGGCGGGCGGTGAGAATGTAGGCGTTTATAACTCCGCCGTAGATAAGCGCAATGAGGGCGGCGGCTACGACCACCTCCACGAGTGTGAAAGCTTGTGAGCGATTCGCAATCGCCCGAGACGATGTTCCGATGCGCATAATTCAGGCTGACCTAATATGAAATCGGTCAAGGTCGCCCGGCTGAAAAGAGCATTACGCCTGCCATGCATTTGACGGTTCAAATTGTTTCATGCTGGCATAAAGTTGGACAGAAATGTCCCGCTTCCAGATAGAACCGCCAGCTATCATCGTTTAAAGGTTCGCCGGCCGGTCTGTTGGTGTGAAATTTACTTCTTCACTCCGAACCATGAATCCGGCAAGGTTTGCCATCAGATATGGACAGTAGGAGACATTCGGAGTCTTTTTTTTGTGCGTAACGGGCAGGTTTTCAACGAAATCGGCCATGTTTACCCATGGAATATTCCCTGCTGAACAGAAGACCCTGCTTGCGTTGGGGCTGGGAAACTATATAAACAAAAACTATGGCGTTGCCATTTTTGAACAGCACGAGAAAAAAGCCGGACCATATGCTGTCCATTGATCTGGGCGCGAGGACGACCAAGGCCGCCTTTGTTCAGCGCAAAGGGACCGCCTCTGTGCTCGTCAATTACGCTTTGCTCGATGCGCCCATCTTTGAAAAAGACCCTTCGGAAGATTTGCTCGCGGAGCATTTCAAGCAGGTCGCAGCAGCCATTGAAACGAAGGCCAAGTTCCTGTCGCTTGCCCTGGGCGTCAATGAATCCATCGCCCGCCATATCGAAATGCCCAAGATGCCGCCGGACGATATGCGGATGGTCCTGAAGAACAATTCCCGGCTCTATCTGCAACAAGACCTCAAGGATTACGTTTTCGACGCGGTCGTCACCTCGCCGCCGGCCGTAGACGCGGCGGGCAAAGCCCAGAAGAGCAGGGTACTGGTGGCGGGTATGAGGCGGGAACTGACTCTGAGGATCCAATCGGCCGCAAAACGTGCCGGTTTGATCGCAGAAAACATCATGCCCGGTGTCATCGCACCGATGAATGCGTTTGAATGCGCAATGCCACGTGAGTTCGCCAGTGATGTTTTCGCGCTGGTTGACATTGGATTCAAACACACAACCATTTGCCTCTTTGGGCAGGGTGAATTGATCATGAGCCGCGAAGTGGCTATCGGGGGTGACAAATTTTCCTCCGGGCTTTCCGAAGCCATGAATATCAGCTATGCCGAAGCGGAAAGCATCAAAATCGGCATGCCGGCCGAAGTGCAAAATCACCTCGAACCCATGGTCATTCCCCTGGGCCGCGAATTGCGGGCATCGATTGATTTCTTTGAACATCAGCAGGACCGTGCGCTGGCTGGCATCTATTTCACCGGTGGCTCTTCGCGCTCGGAATTGATCATGCAAATAATGAAGCAGGAGTTGATGATGGATTGCCGGCTTTGGAATCCCACATCCGGTTTGCAACACACTCTGCCGGCGCAAAAAGCCGCTGAGCTTGAACATATTGCGCCGCAGCTCGCGGCAGCCGTAGGAGCGGCATTGACCGCCTTGTAATTATGCCCTTACGCATCAATTTATTGGCTGAGCAACACGCGCTGGAAGACATGCGACGCCGTGATCCCGTCAAGCGCGCGTTATGGATCGGAGCCTTTCTCGCTACTGCGGTCCTTATATTCAGCAGTTCACTATTTGCCAAATCCATGCTCGGCAAGAGTGAATTAAACCGGCTCCAGACCGATCTCAATTCGAGGACCAATGATTATCGACAGATTCTGGACAACAAACGCAAGCTGGAAGACAGCAACCTGAAGCTCCAGGCATTAAACCGTCTTTCCACCAACCGTTTCCTCCTGGGTAATCTCATGAACGCGTTGCAGCAGACCGCCCGCCCGGAAGTGCAATTGCTCCACATAAAAATCGATCAATCCTATGAGATGAAAGCTGAGGTCAAGGCCGTTCCAGTGGACAACATTCCGGGACGCCCGGCAAGTTCCACGGAAAAAATTATCGTCACCATAGATGCCCGCGATAGCAGCCAAAAACCCGGCGCGGCTATCACCCCTTACCAGCAGGCGCTAATGGCCATGCCTTATTTTCAAAGTTCGTTTGGTAAACCAGTGGATATCAACCTGAAACAATTCGGCATGCCCCAGGTCGACGCCGATGGCCGAGTCACCGTTAGTTTCACTTTGGAATGCCATATTCCGGATAGGACGCGATGAATAAGATCACCAAAGAAAAGCGGGATCAGCTGATCCTTGTTTGCATGCTGGTAGCAGGCGTGCTCGCAGGACTTTATTTTGGGCTGATCCGTTACCAGCAGCAAGGCCTGGATGAATTGGCCGACCTGCGTTCCGCTGCGGAGGGCAAGCTTGCCCAGGTGCAGCAGGCCATCAAAAGCGCGCAACAGATCGAGACCGAACTCGCCGCCAGCCAAAAATTATTGGCTGCCGAAGAAAGCAATATGGCCTCCGGTGATAAATATTCGTGGATGATCAATTTCGTCACTAAATTCAAATCGCGCTACCACGTTGATATACCTCAATTTGACCGTACCACTGAACCTCAGGACGTGAAGCTGCTGTTGAAATTCCCTTATAAACAGGTCGGCATGGGCGTGTCTGGCGCTGGTTTCTATCACGATATCGGCAAGTTTATTTCCGATTTTGAGAATCAATACAGCACATCGTATATAACGGATTTCGAGCTTTCGCCGAGCGCAAATCAAAGTGGCGAGGAACATGAGAAGCTTTCTTTCCGGATGCAGATCATGACCCTGGTAAAATCTGATGCTCCATGAAAACCATCGCACGCTCAACTTTATCACGGGCTGTTGCCTCAGCGTTCGTGGCTGGTGCTTTCTCACTGACTGTCACCGGGGCACTGGCGCAGGCGGGCAACCCGGCGGCGGGTCCGGTGCTCAAGCCGATCCCAAAATCTGTTTTTATCATACCCACTTCGCCCGCCGAGGGTCGTGATCCATTTTTTCCAAATTCCACGCGTGCACCTGGCAGCGTGCAGCCCGAAAAACAGGCGCACACCGATTCGGGCCCTTCCCTGTTCATTCTGAACGGGGTGAACCTCTTGCCCGGCAACCGCACCGCCATGATCAACGGACGGACCATCGCCGAAGGGGAGACTGCCCAAATACCCACGGCCAATGGTGACGTGAGCGTACATCTTTTGGAGTTCAAGAATAACAACGTTGTCGTCATCCAGTTCGGTACGCAGACGCAAGAACTGCACATGCGCAACGAATAATTTGCCTGTTTCCGGCAGCTTCTGCTTGTCCTAATGCTGGACAAGCTTTTTTTTTAAAGGGGTATTTTCACTCACTTACCCCGTTTTTCCTCAATAAATCCCTTGGCACTGTGGTTGCTAAAATCTTGTTTAAATCGCAGCCAGTGTCTTGGTTGCTTTCGTTAGTGAACTCGGAAAAAGCAAAGAAAATGAAATCGACAATCGCTGTTTTGACCATTGTTGGGTTGGTTGCGAGTAGCCACGTTGTATCGGCCCAGACCAATACCGCTGAAACCGCCGCGCCCGCAACGACTGCTGATGTTGCGCCCGCTGCACCCGCATCCACACCTGACACAGCGCCCGCCGCAGTGGCTGTCGCACCGGCAGCGCCCGCCGATGCCGCGCCTGCCGCACCAGCGACCAGCGCGAGCGCAGTCATTCCGCTCATCGCCATGGACGATGTGCAATTGACCGATGCCATCAAAAATCTCGCCCGCCAGGCAGGGCTTAATTACATGCTCGACCCGCGCATGTCGCTTGGCCAAACCGGGCCCAACGGAGAAAAGGGATCGCAACCCACTGTGTCCATCCGCTGGGAGAACATCACCGCTGAACAGGCTTTGCAGGCGCTTCTGGATAATTATGGCTTGCAGATGATCATCGATCCTCGGACCCATATTGCGCGCATCACCGTCAAAGATCCCGCCGCTCCCGAGCCCATTGTCAGCAGAATCATCCAATTACAATATTCTGATCCCAATAACATGGTCGCCGCTGTCCAGGCCGCGTTCACAGACAAACGCAGCCGTGTGATGGCAGATGTCCGCACCAGCCAGATTCTTGTGGCCGCAACTGAAAAGGAGCAGGAAAGCATTGCCGCATTAGTTGTGCAGCTCGATAAAGCCACCCGCCAGGTCTTGATTGAAACCCGCCTGGTTGAGATCTCCAGCAACCCCAGCACAAAAAAGGGCATGGATTGGACGGGCACCCTCGCCGCGCAAAATCTTTCGTTTGGTAACGGCAATGTATCCGGTACCACGACCTATAATCATTCAGGCGCACCTGTTTCCACAACAGTCACCGAACCCGGTGGCCGCGTTGTGACCACTACGACTCCCGGCGGTACCACGAAAAGCACTGTCTTGGACAGCCTGATTGGCAACGGCGGACTTTCATTGAATACGGCCAAAGGCCTGATGCCCTCCACGTTCTTCCTCAATGCCGATGGCGTTCGCAACGTGTTGTCATTCCTGAATTCATCCTTTGACGCGCAGGTCATATCTACGCCGCGCATCGTTACTTTGGACAATCAAACCGCGACCATCTCGGTGACGCGCGGCTTCCCCATCTTTGCGACCACCGCCGGTACACAAGGCTCGCCTGGTGGTTCCTCGGTAACTTACTCCAACATCGGTACAATTTTGCAAGTTACGCCCCGCATATCCGCCAATGATCGTATCTGGCTGAAGGTTGTGCCGGAGGTTTCCAGCTTCTTTGGCACCGTCACCAAGACCGTCGCCGGCACGGTCAACCAGGCAGACGTGTTTGATTCCCGCAAGATTGAAACGCAGGTCCTCATTCCCAATGCGCATACGCTCGTGATGGGCGGCATGGTGAAAAGCTCGCCTTCGGCTTCCTTCACCAAAGTGCCGTTGTTGGGAGATATTCCCTTCCTCGGTCATGCATTCAAGAGCGAAAGCAAACAGTTGGATAAGGACAACCTGCTGATCTTCATCACGCCCACAATCGTGCAAGAAGATGATTTCCATCCGACCGATACGGACTTCCTCAAATCGCAGCCCTTCAAAGGCAAGCAATATATGAATCCTGACAGCATTTGGGATGGCGCACGCCCGAAGGATTGGAGCGATGATCCGAAGGCCTTCGGCGAAAATGATCAGGTCAACACCAAATAGTTGCCGGCTGGTTAACACCTCGAACCGCAATTATTTAATTCTGAAAATTGAAGTATGAAAACTACATCGTTGAAGTTTTTGAAGTGGGACTTGAAGCTGAAGCTGCCTGGATTTGGCCGCGCCATTGCCCTCGCAGGGATTCTCGCAGCCGGCAGTGCTTCCGCCACGGTTGTCACCACGTTGGGCGGCGGTCCTAACCAGACCAACACCCATTATTATGGTTTTGTTGACGGTAACACCGCTCAATATTCGCAGTTTAACTTCCCCACCGCCACGGCGTTAGATCCTTCCGGAACGCTTTTGTTCATTGCCGATTACACGAACAACGCGGTGCGTATGATCACGCTTACCGGTAACGCTGCCACCAGCACGACAACCACTTTCGCCAAAAACAGCGACGGCATCAACCGTCCAGTTTCGCTACTAGTGGATAGTCAGACCAATGTTTATGTGCTGAACTACGGCAACGGGACCAACGGTAACATCCTGGAATATAACGCTCTCTATGCGACCTTTAACGTCCCGCCGATATTCCTGGCGACCAACGCCTACAAACTGACCAATGCCACAGCCATGGCGATGGATGGCCTCACGAATTTCTACGTGACCGTCCGGAGCAACATGGTCATCAAAGTTGCGCAATCCGGCGCTGTGAGCATTGTTGGCATCATCACCAATGCGAACACGTCATTGCGTGGCATCACGATACTGGATAACGGCCAGCTTGCCCTGACCGATCGCGGCAACCATGGCATTTGGATCATGAACCCGTTGAACGGAAGTTTGTCGAATAATGCTGTCAAGCTGACCGGCTTCCATGGCCCTGGCGATACCAATGGCCCCCCGATTTTCGCCGCATTCAACCAGCCTGAAGGCATTTCCAAAGGCGGCAACAATGTCCTCGTTGTAGCTGACCGCGGAAATAATAAGGTGAAACTGGTTGATGCAGTTTCCGGCACGGTTTCCAGACTTTATGGTGTACGTTCCAACCTCTGGGTCCAGGGTACGGCGCAAAATGGCATCTATCCGGGGTGGTGGGACGGAACTGTGGATCCCAATGAAAATGATGTGGGTAGCGTGGAAGCGCGTCAACCATTCGGCGTGTCTGTCGCCCAGGATGGCAGTGTGTACACGACCGAAGTTTATTACGACATCATCCGCAAAACGACCGCCACCAACGTTACCAGTCCGGGCGGACTTGTTATGCCGGCGTTGTTCAACAGTCCGCGCGGGATCGCGCTCGACATTACGAGCACCCATTTGTATATCGCGGACCAAGCCAACAACTCGATTGATTTGTTGGATCTGGTCGGCAATTCGACGATCCAGTTTTTAACCTCGGCTAACGGAATCAATCTTCCGTCCGATGTCGCCGTCGATGCTTTTAACTCCTTGTTCGTCTTGAACCAGGGTACGGGCGGCAATGGGAATATCCTGGAGTTTGATTCTAACGGAAACTTTGTTGGGACGAATGTTGTAGGATTACTTTCTCCTACGGCCATGACGATTGATTCTGGAGGTAACTTCTATGTCGCGGAACTTAATGGTGTCATCCAACAGTTCAGCGGCGCCACCTCAAACACGATAGTCACGATCACGAACGCTGGCGTTCAACTCCAGGGGATCGCTATATTCGACGATGGTACCATTGCGGTTAGCGATTCCGGCAACCAGGTCATTTGGCAGGTGAATCCGGTGACCAAAGCGGTCTCGGTCCTCACCGGTACCATTGGTGTTCCGGGAAGCGCGCTGGGCTCATTGAACCAGCCCCAACATTTGACCAAGGCCGCCGGCAACCAGATAGTGATTGCGGATGCCGGAAACAATCGCCTGGATGTGATGTCACGTTCTGGCTCGGTCACGAATGTTTTGAAATCCACGAACTCAATCGTGTGGTTTGGCCGCGCGGGCGACCCTTATGCCGCCGGTAGCTCGAGGTGGGTGCCCATGGTTTCTCCCTCTGGCGTGGCCATTGGGAGCGCTGGTGAAGTTTACGCTTCCGAGACGGCTGATAACGATATCCGCAAGATATTCAGCACTGGGCTCGCTCAGTCGCCTTTGTTCAATAGTCCGCGCGGGATCGCGCTCGACCTTACGGGCACATATTTGTATATCGCGGACCAAGCCAACAACGCGATTGATTTGTTGGATCTGGTCGGCAATTCGACGATCCAGTTTTTAACTTCGGCTAACGGAATCAATCTTCCGTCCGATGTCGCCGTCGATGCCTTTAATTCCTTGTTCGTCTTGAACCAGGGTACGGGCGGCAACGGTAATATCCTGGAGTTTGATTCTTACGGGAATTTGGTTGGGACGAATGTTGCAGGATTGTATTCTCCTACGGCCATGGCGATTGATTTTGATGGCAACTTCTATGTCGCGGAACTTAATGGGGTCGTTCAAAAGTTCAGCGGCGCCACCTCAAACACGATAGTCACGATCACGAACGCTGGCGTTCAACTCCAGGGGATCGCGGTATTCGATGATGGTACAGTGGCGGTCAGCGATTCCGGCAATCACGTCATTTGGCAGGTGAATCCAGTGACCAAAGCGGTCTCGGTCCTCACCGGAAAAATCGGTGTTCCAGGAAGCACCCTCGGTTCTGCCGCCTTTGCTAAATTGAACCAACCCCGCCACCTGGTCAGGGCCGCCGGCAACCAGATACTGATCGCGGATGCCGGAAACAACCGCCTGGCTGTGGTGACACGCTCTGGCTCAGTCACGAATATCTTAAAATCCACGAACTCAATCGTGTGGTTTGGCCGCGCAGGCGATCCTTATGCCACCAATAGCTTAAAGTGGGTGCCCATGGTTTCTCCCTCTGGCGTCGTCATTGGGAACGCTGGCGAAGTATACGATTCCGAAACGGTATATAATGATATCCGCAAGGTGCTGAACACCGGTCTGGCCCAACCGCCCGCGCCCTCGCCCGCACCCACTCCCAAAATCGGCTGGATAGATTTTCAACCGCCGATTCAGCCCGTGTCCGTACTCGTGACAGCCCTTAATAATCAGTTTATTTTGAATAATGATGTTGCCGTTGCAATTCTCGGAACAGGAGACGACCAGGTTTATTACACATATGGCCCGACGGCATCGGCCTCGCTAATCCCTGAACCCAACGCGACAAATGGTGCGACCGCTCCCTTCTATCAAAATGGAATGTTGCCTGGTACGACCCCGTCATCCATCGTTCCGATAGCGCCTGATGTGACGATTAAAGCCATTGGTTTTAATTCCAGCAGTCCGTATAGTGCCGTGGTCCAGGCTCGTTTCGAATTCGAGACCGCCAACCCACAGATCAGCGGCAATAACGCTGCGTTGTTCTCAGTTACCAATGTCACTTCCGGCACCCAATTCTATTACACGATAGATGGTTCCGACCCTGATCCGACCACTAATGCATTGAGCAGCATCGGACCAATTTCGAGCGGCGTTCTACTGTCTTTGGATGGGAGTGGTGACTTTACCTTCAAGGTCCGCGGTTTCAAGGCCAACTACCAGCCTAGCGCGGTTATCTCCACTGTATTTGCATCCAGCAATTTTATCCCGAACAAGATTTCCTTCGGGGTGACCAATGCGAATGTCGAACTGCATAGCACCTTTATCACCCGCCCGGGCCAGTTCTTCTACGCCCCGGTAACCCTCCAGTTGCAACCTGGCGGGGACACTATGTACAGCCTGCAATTCAATGTCAGCGTCACTAACTCCACGGGCACGACACATCAGATCCAGAACGGCTCGGGAATCGATTTCTTCTCGATGTTGCAGACCCAGGTTAACCCGGAAGAGGGCGATCACTATCCGCCAAACAGTGGCCAATGGTATTTGGATATTTTGCCGTTCCTCCTTAAAACGACTACCAATGTCAATGCGCACCCGTTAACGACGTTCGTTAACACTAATAATAACCTGCTTGGCATCGGTTGGTTATACCGCCAGGGATTTCGTTATCAAATAACTGATCCTTTCAACAAAATGTTGACGGATTTTGACACCAAAAAGCAGGATCTGATCTCCTTTTCCATCGCTCACGATACACTGTTTCAGAAGGGCGATGGAACCGTGATCGTAGGCGCCTTCTCGTTCCAGGTGCCTAGCAATGCAGTTGTCGGCGACGCTTATTACATGCAATTGGGAAGCCCTTCCGCGACCAGGGATGGTATCGGTGCTCCTGGTTCGAGCGTATATATCCGTTCGCCCGGAAATAATCAAAGAGTCGATGTCGGAGCACCGATCTACCTCGTCGGCGATGCGGCGCCGTTCCGCTGGTTGAATGCCGGCGATTTCGGTGAAGGCAAATTGCTGAACGACGACGTCATGCAGGTGTTTCAAGCGGCGGTCCTGTTGGTTGATGTTCCGCCCACCAATTCAGATCTTTATCTGGCGATGGATTCATGCGGTGACCTGGGTTCCTTCGATTTTAACAATAATTATTACACCAATGCCGGCCCCATGAGCCCGGGTCAAATCAATGCCATACTTGATGGTGGTGATAAAACAATCGACCAGGTTGCTTTTGGCGATGGTCAACTGGATATTAATGACGTCTATGTTACGCTGCGCCGGTCGCTGGACTCGAGCCTCTTGTGGTACGAGCGTTATTGGACGAACGGGCAATTCGTTGCCATCACTACGACTAACCTCGCGTTCAACAGCAATAGTCCCGTATCCCTCCCGCCCATGAAACTCGATTTGGGTCAATCGGATAGTGGTGATTTTGCAGATTCGTTCATCTCCTTCGGAGCTGGCGATGTGATTGCCTCCGGTGGCCAAACCGTTCAAATCCCGGTTACTGCCAATGTTTTTGGAGGTTATGCGTTGCGGGTACTTGGCCTGAACATCACCGTCGAGCCATTGGACGGCTCACCTGCGGTGACGAATGACGCGAACGCCGTACAATTTACGCCTTCACCTGGGATGGGCCAGCCCACCTTCATAGGTTCAAAGAACCCTGCAAATTATTCTGCTGCCTGGTTGGACGCGAGCATCGCTGGCCTGCGGGGGAACAGTGTCATTGGCACATTAACCGTTACTATCCCCAGTACGGCCGGGACCAATTCAGCATACGCTATACACTTCGACCATGCGTCGGCTTCGCCGGATGGCGTCGCTCTGTTCCCGTCACAAAAGACCAGTGGCCTCATAACCCTGTCATCGCGTACCAATTCCACCTGGAACGATGGCATACCGGATTCCTGGCGCCTGCGTTACTTCGGCTCGGTTAACAACGCGCTGTCACAGGCAACTGCTGATGCGGATGGCGACGGCATGAACAACCTTCATGAATATATCGCCGGTACCGACCCGTTGGATCCAAATTCCAACCTGCGTATTGGGAATTATAGCGGTACCTCATCCGGGTTTAGCCTTACCTCCTTGGGCTCGGGTGCTGACTCGGCTGCCTCAGATTGCGTTATCCACTGGCCCAGCGTTCTCGGAAAGACATATGTGGTTGAACGCGCCTCGAGCCTGTACTCGCCGGTATGGACTGCGGTCTCGACCAACATCGGCACTGGAACGGATATGCAGATCGACGATACCGATGGCGGCAACACCCGCTTCTATCGCGTGCGGGTCCAATAGGATCTACTGAAATCAATAAACAGCGCGTCGGCAACGGCGCGCTGTTTTATTTTTCACCCGTCGCACTCTGGCCAGCCAGCGCATGAAGATAATCGTACGAATAGATTCCTGTGGAATGGCCGTCATCCCAGACCGGCGCGATGGCATAGCCGCCCACCCGGTTCAATTGCCGCAGCAGGAATGAAGCAGGGGATAGTGGTTTCAAGGGGTTTTTATAGACGTTCCCCATCACATCCGTCTCGCCCTTGCAACCCGCACAAGGACAACCCCGGCGCAGCTGCTCCAACCCAATGAAGCTTTCGCTGCCATCATCCCATTTCATCGCCAGTTCGCTGCCGATCTGCTGGATATCTATCAATCGCATTTGTCGCAAGTTATCCGCAATTAGCTCGCTAGTCCACTTCGGCCAAAATTGGCATTGTCTGAATTGCTGCTGCTTTTCAGCCTCGTTTTTTGCCCTGCACAAGCTGTGCACGGTTTTTCGCCGTTTTTAGGAGATACGAGGGTGATGAATGGCCCGTATTTATTGGGTTTTCTGTTCCTGAAAGATTTTTCAATAAATCTGCGATTTGTGTAATGGTCACAGTTACAAGATGAGAGCGGTGTGATATAACGATGGGATGAATAAAGTTAGAAGTCAGATTGAAGAAGGAAGAGGGGATGGGAGGAATTGCAAATTACTCATTGGTCATCATTCATTGCAACTTGAAGACATGGGCGCTGTGTCTACCCCCACGCAAAAAACGAGAAATCGTGGATCATCGTGAAAAATCGACTTATATCGTGAATCAATCGTGTTTCGCATCGTGTTATTTTTCGAAGGAATCGTGCATTATCGTGTTACATCGCGTTAAAAATAAGAAATCTTTTTTCCCGATGAATCCAGACGCCTAAGAACTACCTGCAAACGCTGGGTTTAAATGTTAGCTCTATCTAATTTTATTACTTGCAACAAACATCTTGTGCGTTACTGTGTAGAGCGGTTAATCGTATAAAAATGAGGGCGCGGCGGGTTGAATCCGCTTAGCGGTGCCAGCGAGAGATGTGGATCAGAACAACATGAACGAACTTGGCGACCCCCCCAGCGCCACGCCTGACACGAGCGCGTGGCGTCGTCATTCGGAGCAGACCTCTTTGCCGGAAGTTCACCGTAGTGTGATCGTGCCCATCACGGCTTCATTTTGGCGGAAATTATGGGCATTCTCCGGCCCTGGCTTCCTCGTGGCCGTCGGTTACATGGATCCGGGTAACTGGGCCACCGACCTCTCAGGCGGCGCGCAATTCGGCTACACGCTGCTCGCCGTGGTCCTGGTTTCCAATCTCATGGCGATCTTGCTCCAGCATCTCTCCGTCAAGCTCGGCATCGCCACCGGACGCGACCTCGCCCAGGCCTGTCGTGATCATTATTCGACCCCAACCGTTATTTTCCTGTGGGTACTTTGCGAGATTGCTGTTGCCGCCTGTGACCTGGCGGAAGTGATCGGCTCAGCCATCGCCCTCCAATTGCTCTTCGGCATCCCGCTGGTTTGGGGCTGTGCCATCACGGCGGCAGACGTGCTCGCTGTTTTATTTTTGCAATCAAAAGGCTTCCGCTATCTGGAAGCGCTCGTTGTGACATTGATTGCCACCATCGGCACTTGTTTTGCCATTGAGCTGTTTTTTTCCAAGCCGGATATGACCGGCGTCTTGTTGGGATTTGTTCCTACATCGCAGATCATCACGCATCCGGGCATGCTCTACGTCGCCATCGGCATCATTGGGGCAACGGTCATGCCGCATAACCTCTATCTTCACTCCTCCATCGTTCAAACACGGAAATACGAACAAAACGCCAGCGGCAAGCGCGAAGCCATTAAGTTTGCCACCATCGATTCTACGATGGCGCTTATGTTCGCCTTGTTCATCAATGCAGCCATCCTGGTATTGGCCGCCGCCGCCTTTCACTGGTCAGGACATCGGGACGTGGCCGCCATCCAGGACGCCTATCAACTGTTGCCCGGGGTGCTGGGCGTCACTGGGGCGAGCATCCTGTTTGCACTGGCATTGCTGGCATCTGGCCAGAACTCCACGCTCACCGGCACGCTCGCCGGCCAGATCGTGATGGAAGGCTTTGTGCACATCCGCCTGCGTCCGTGGCTGCGGAGATTGATAACCCGTTCCCTGGCCATCATTCCTGCCGTGTTCGTCATCGGGCTATATGGCGAGAGCAAAACCACCCAACTGCTGGTCGCCAGCCAGGTTGTGCTATCCATGCAATTAGGGTTTGCCGTCTGGCCGCTGATGCGGTTCACTGGCGAGAAGTCCAAGATGGGTGAGTTTGCGAATCCACTTTGGATCAAAATTCTCGGGTGGACGGTCACTGTGGTGATCATTGTCCTGAACGTGAAGTTGCTATTTGATACATTCATGCCAGAGACATGGCTCAAGGCGTTTTACCACGGCATCGGTCTGCCGATTCCGCAATAACCGGTTATGTATCGGAAAATTCTAGTCGCGTTGGAGAACGGCTCGGCCGATGACAATCTCATCGCGCATGTCACGGAGTTGGCCTTGCGCCTGAAATCCGAATTGCTCCTGCTCCACGTCGCCGATGGCTGGGCTGCCCGGAATTATGACCAGCTCAAGCTGGCCGAATCTGAGGAGATCAGAGCTGACCGCGCTTATCTGAAGCGCATCGAAGAAAAGTTCCATGCGGCAGGAATCCCCGTCGCTTCACAGTTGGCCCTGGGAAATCCTCCGCAGGAAATCCTGAAGGCTGCGGATGCCGGGCATTGTGACCTCATCGCGATGGGAAGTCACGGTCATCGGCTCATCGGCGACCTCATCCACGGCAGCGCCGTTCATGAAGTCCGGCACAAGACCACTATTCCCGTCCTGACCGTGCGGGAAAAGAAGTGACCCCTCACAACAGTTCCAATACGCGTTTCAGTTCCGTATCCGTATTGTAGAAATGCGGCGAAAGCCGGATGTAATGATGTTTCTTCCGGTCAGTTCTTAACGACGTCAGGATGTTGGCATCAGTCAACTTCTTGCTCAACGCGGCGAGGTCCGCGCCTGTTTTATGAAATGAAATGATGCCACTGCTGTTTTCAGCCGGCGCATCAGCATTCAACACGGTATAACCTTTGGCCTGTAACGCCGGCACCAGCCAGGCCCGTTTGCGCAACAATTCGGCGGAGATATTTTCCAGACCCACTTCCTCTATCAATTTCAATGACGCCATCAAGCCGATGATGCCGATGAGGTTATGAGTGCCCGCTTCATACTTGCGCGCATCCTTGCGGAACTCGATATGTTCCTGCGCCACAAAATCCGGGCAACGCACGTTATGCCACCCATAGATCGGCGGATTTAGTTGCTCCTGCACCTCGCGCCGCACATACATGATTCCGGCACCGCACGGCCCCAGCAGCCATTTGTGGGCGTCCGCCGCCAGAAAATCCACGTATTCAACCGTCGTGGGAAACGCGCCCAACGTTTGGATAGCGTCCAAACAGAACAAAATCTTCCGCGTGCGCAATGCCTTGCCGATATCCGCATAGTCGATCCGATAACCGCTGATGAAATGGCACGAGGCCAGTGCCACCAGCCGTGTGTTCTCATCGATCTGCCCGATGACGTCCTTGGACCGTATCACACCCAGTCCACGCGTGTTCATCAGGCGCACTTCCACGCCGCGCTCCGCCAAGGCCATCCATGGATAAACATTCGATGGATAATCGTCGAAATAGACCAGGATATTGTCTCCGCGGCGATATTTCAGCCCGCTGGCGACCAGACTCAAAGCCAGCGACGTCGGTCCCACAAACGCAACTTCCTCCGTCTGGCATTTCAGTAATTTGGCCACGAGCTTGCGTCCATCGTCCAGCACTTGTGGGAAAACAAAATGCTCCTGGTCGCCAGTCGCCGCTTCGTGTGCGTAATCAGACATCGCCTTGGCGACGCGATGGGGCAGGGCACAGACGCCGGCATGGGCGAGGAATATTTTGTCACGCGCCACGGGAAATTCTTTGAAACGCAGTTCCTCGGATGACAATATTTCGTTCAGTGTCATGGTACCTTTGAAGCCGGGCTAGAAATTACTCGCCTGCATCACTTTTTGGAAATAGGTGACCCAGAACCAGATGACAAAAGCTCCGCCAACGACGAGCACGAGGATGTAGATGCCGATGGGCACCCATTGCGCCAGGATCTGCGATTTTCGTTCGCCTTCGTCTTGATAATAATCCCTTAATCGTCGCAGGGTATCTTCCAGTTTGCCGCTGATCTCACCGGAGGCATATTGGTTCGCAAAGATTGATGGAAATATGCCGGACATCTGCAGGACTTCCGCAGGAGTTTGGCCGGCTTCCAATAGATGTCGCCAGCCAAAGACGGTTTTTTTGATTTTGATCGAACCACTGGCAGTGGCCGCCATTTCCCATGCTTCGATGATCGTCACTCCGGCGCTGATGAGTGCTTCCAATGAGGCACACAGCCGGGACAGAGCGAGGCATTCGCGGGCTGACCCTAAAACCGGCACGGCACTCAAGGCCGATTCAACCTTACTTCGCCATGCTTCGCTGTGTTTGCTCTGGACCGAATAGATCGCCAGAAACACCAAAATATAGATAACGAACAGACCGGTGATCGGTAATAACACTAGGTTCGCATACCAAAAAAACAGGACCAGCGTGGCAACGGCGACCGACAGATGTAGAAGAAATGCCGGGTATGCCAGTTTGGTGATAAGACTTTTTGCAGTCTTGGCCCGGATGGCGTAATAATCGCCCAACATCCGAAAACTGGCGTCCAACCGGCCGCTCTTTTCTCCGGCTTCCAACAACGTGATATCAAAATCTGGCAGCCAGGGAGGCATCCGCCGCAGTGATTCGCCCAGGGGATTGCCAGCCGCCAATTGGGCGAGCAATTGTTGTATGTGCTGCCGGTAAGACGGGGAAGGGGGATTGCGGCTCAACTGTTCCAGCGCCCGCACGAGAGTTATTCCCACAGTGACCAGTTGGCTCAACTGTTGGTATAATTCCGCGCGTCGTGTCAGTTCCCGCGGCGTGACGACTAGCGACATGGTTCAACAGTAATGGGTTCGCCAAAAACTGCACGAAAGAAACGGCTGTATTCCGATTTGCCGCTATTCCCTCTCCCTCAGGGAGAGGGTGCTGCGCAGCAGCGGGTGAGGGTATTTTCTCGCGGAGCGAGACTGATCAAGAAGGCAAATTAAACACACTCAAAAAGACTCAACCGTCGCAACCTGCTGTTAATTTCCTTAAGCCAGCGACTCGTCGATCAATGACTTTAATTTCGGCTTGCCGCCAGAGATCCCCAGGTGCTGGGCATTGACCTCGCCGCCTTTGAAGACGATGAACGTGGGGATGGACCGCACGCCGAATTGTACCGCGAGGTTTTGATTGGAAGCTTCTTCGATGTTCACTTTGGCGATCTTCACCGCGCCGGCGTATTCTTCGGCGAGTTCATGGAGAACCGGTGCGATCTGTTTGCACGGCCCACACCATTCCGCCCAAAAATCCACCAATACAGGAGTTTTGGATTGCAATACTTCCTGGGCAAAAGTCGCCTCAGTGAGATTTACGATATGCGGTGAAGCCATAAAAGTTGTCGCGCCTAACAACCAACTATTAATTAACCGGAGTAAACACCATGAAATTCAGGTAACAGGTGCTGCCAATGGCTATCAGTGCTGCGACCATGGCCACTATCACCAAAATCTTGTCCAGGGTGCCGATGGTTGCGGCTCCAACCGGTGCCGGAGCGGCCATGGGACGGGCCGCCGAGGAGGCTGGCGCGGCGACGGCACGCGGGGCTTGCATAGCGGGCGCGGGCGCGGCCGCACGGGGAGCCGGTGCGGGCGATGCGCCGGGCGCCGGCATATGGCCAGACGGCCCACCAGGGGGCAGGGTCGGCAATTTAATGGTCGGGGCGGCCGACGGCTTGGGCGGCAAATTGATGCGGACGGTCTCTTTCTTGGGTTGGACCTTGCCGGTTTCTTTCTTCGGGGGAACTGCGCCCGCCGGGACATTGGGGATGTTGTCAGCCATATGTATTTGCATTTCAAGATAGGCCGTAGCGTTAACCTGTCAAACTCTTATTCCCAAAAAATAGCCCAGCCCGCTGTCTCCTAATTTGCCGCGATCCCCTCGCCCATGAATGGGAGAGGGTGCGTCCCGCAGAGCGGGGACGCGGGTGAGGGTCCTCTCCCGCGCCAGCGGGACTGTATAAGAAGGCAAATTAGGATACTGCCGCCCAACCTTGCCATTGCGCGAAGGGCAGGGGGGCGGTAAAACATCCCCATGCATTCTGCTCCGAAACCGATCGACCTGAAAAAAATCAAGGTCTATCCGGTCGCGCAACGGCGCAGCCTCAGTTCCATCGAGAAAATCCTCGTCAATCCAGACCGCCCGGCGCCTGCCGCATCCGCTGAGAATCTGAAGCTCATCAAGGACTGTGCTGAAAAAATCCTCGCCGCCAAAAAGCGCGGTGCCAGCGTCATCCTGCTTTACGGCGCGCATCTCGTGAAGAATGGCGCTTTGAGCATCGTCAACGCCCTCGTCGAACGCGGTTGGGTCACCCATCTCGCCACCAACGGCGCAGGCACCATCCACGATTGGGAACTCGCCTTCTTTGGCCGCACCGAGGAAAGCGTGCGCGAAAATGTCGCCACCGGAACCTTCGGCACCTGGGATGAGACCGGGCGCAACATCCATCTCGCCTTGCTCGCCGGCGCCCTGCGCGGCGATGGCTATGGACGCAGCCTCGGCCGTTTCATCCAGGAAGACGGCGCCACGCTGCCCACCACCGACGAATTGGAACGGCTCCTTCGCAGCGAACCAACGAATGACCTCGCTCCCGCCCGCGCTGATCTGTTGCAAACGATGCTCGTTCACAAGATTCCCAGTGGACGCATCACAGTGGATCATCCGCACAAAGCCAGTTCCATTATCGCCAATGCCTTTCGCAATGATGTGCCGTTCACCGTCCATCCCGGCATCGGTTACGATATTTTTTCCAACCATCCCATGTTCAGCGGCGCAGTCATCGGTCGCGCTGCCGGGATAGATTTTTCCGTCTTCGGCGGTTCGGTGGAAAATCTCGACGACGGCGTCGTCCTCAGTGTCGGTTCGGCCATCATGTCGCCGCAGGTCTTTGAGAAAAGCATCAGTTGCGTGAACAACCTGCGCCTCCAGGCCGGACGCAAAATCGTCCACGACCACTCCATTTACATCGTGGACATCCAGGACGGCAGCAATTGGGATTGGTCCCACGGCGAGCCACCCAAGGACAATCCCGCTTACTACCTGCGTTTCTGCAAAACCTTCGCGCGCATGGGCGGTGCCATGACCTACGCTCAATGCGATAATGTCGCGTTCCTGCATAATCTGCTTCATAGCCTGTGAACCAAAAGGGTGACCAATGAACTTGCTTAAGATCCGCAAAAGTCTGCTCTGGAGTTTTATCATCTTTCTTTCCATCACTGCGCTCATCGCCATTGTTACGGTGCTCAGTGGAGACTTTGGCGAGACACAACTGAAAGTATTGGGCACCACCTTTGCCATTTCCACGGCCAGCATATGCGCCATGTCCTGCGCAGCGTATATCGAGAAGCATGGAAACAATGTTTTTGGTTTTGCCGGAATTGTTTTTGCCGTCGCGTCCTCCGCCATGAGCATTGCCGGCATGTGGGCGGAGCTCACTGGGCCTGTTTATTGGAAGGCCACCGTCGTGCTCATCATTTCGGGAGTTTCAGTCGCCTACGCGCTCTTGCTTTTGATACCGAACCTTGCCGAGAGCCACCAATGGACCCAGGCCACCACGGTCATTTGTATCGCCATCCTTGCCTTCGAGCTCATCGCCGCCGTTTGCGCCGAGATCGACGACACCGGATTTTATCGCTTGGTCGCCGTCACCTCCATCATCACCGTGCTGATGACTCTCGTCGTCCCCATCTGCCTGAAATTGCGCGGCAAAGAACCCGAAGACCATCACGACCACCTCGTTCTCCGCAAAGTCTCCGACGACCTCTACACCGACCAATCCGGCCGCCGCCTCCGCGTCACCGAAGTCGAACCCTGAAATAAAACCCGCAAAACCGGTTTGAATTGGTTTGAATCAGCCTGATTTCGAACCTCATTCGAATCGCGCGAAGCGTCTTGGAGTGCGCCTGTCCTCTGGCGCTTTCCCGGCATCCCATCAAAATTCGATCGTCATGCCACCCCCTCGACGACCCTGAATTGGCCTGATTTACCGTCGTCCTCGCACTCCCTCTCGTCCGCGTCTTCGATTCCAATCTCGATGATCGCATTTATATTCCTTCATCGTCCTTCGGGCTCAATTTCTCTGGCCTATGATTAGCGTTAATAACGTTATTGGCCTGTCTCTATTTAGAGCGTTTTAAATAATACTGTGGCCACTTGGGGCGAGGATTTTTGGATTTGGGCGAGGCTTTGGCGAAGGCGCATGCCCGCAGTGGCCTGTAACTGAGCCGAAACGAAGCCAAAATCCAAAAAGACCGCCTCCCATCTTTCTTTCCAAGTGGCTACGGCATTATTTAAACCGCTCTAAGCCGAAAAATACGCCTCAAACTCAAGAAACGCACTTTTAGCTCATTTTTAACCGTTCCTACCAAACCACGGCTTAACCCATTTAACGAATCACCCTACCATAAATGTCAAAGAACTGACAGTCATTTATCATAAAAGTAAAATATTGTCAAATAAAAATTGGGTTTTCTCCCGTAACGGCGTGTCGGCCAGACCGCCGCCAATCAACCTGACACCTCATTCCCCTGTTCCGCGAGGCAACATCCACCAAATTATTTTAGTGATACTACGGTCCCAAAAAGCTAACGGGATGATTCAAGGCATGCCGGGGAGCTTATTGTACACAGATAACTCGTAACAGGGCTGATGCGCGCGGAAATATTCCCGCATCATCTGACATCCTTTCAAAGACTGTTCGTCCCCCGCCTTTTCTGCCAGTGAACAAGCCATATCGGCCATGGCGATGGCTTTATCGAATTGGCCTGTTTCCGCATAAGCAGCCGCCAATGTGTTCATATAGGCCGGATGATTAGGAATCAATTCGCAGGCGCGCGTCGCCAGTTGGACGGCTTCGTTTCCGTTTCGTTCGTCTTCGGACAGGGTGGTGGCCAAAAACCACGCCAATTTATTTATCAACTCCGCATGGTCAGGCTCTTTCTCCAGGGCAGTCCGCAAATCGGCATTTTGTTGTTTTGCCTGCGCCTGGCGTTGGAGAATCTGGCTGATCATTTCTTGGGCGGGCGCGTTGGTGTCTATCGAAACGGATTTCAGGCAATAACCCAGGGCATGGTTTAACTGGCCCATGCACACACAGGTAACCGCGCCATTATACCAGCTCTGGGCATCTGTCGGCTCGACGGCGAGACCTTGATTGAAATGGTCCAGTGCTTCAGGATAACGATGCAGTTCCTCGAGAGCGCTGCCCAAAAACTTTTGTGCTGGCGCAAGATCCGGTTTGATGCTGACCGAAGCTCGTAATTCATTTAGAGCGTCGTCCTTGAGGGGGGTATGCCACAGCGCCAACCCCAGCTGATAATGGGCTACGTAGTTATCCTTCGCCACCACTATAGCCCGGCTCCAGATATTGATATCATTGGTCCAATACTGGATCTCATCTCGCGTTCGCCAGATGCATACAATCGTCAGCGCGGCCAAAAGGGTTGATAGCCCCACGGCGTGCAGCCGCCAATGCTGTGTCAATTCGCAGACTCCCCAGACCAGTAGCATTACAATGCCGATCGTGGGGATGTAAGTATAACGGTCAGCCATCGATTGTGAACCGATCTGTACAATCCCGATGACCGGCACCAGCGTACCCAGATACCAGAACCAGCCGGTCAAGACATAAGGCACCCGCCGCCGCCCAGCCAAAACCAGCACAGATATCCAAACCACCAACAAAACCGATGCGATGACGAGGCCCAATGGCCATTGTACCGGATGCGGGTATTGGATGCACAGGTCCGCAGGCCAAAACAGTTTCCCCAGGTAGCGCGCATACGAAACAAATGCATTTTCCACCCGGTAAATGAGTGCCAGATTCTTCAGATCGTCGAACATGCCGCCTAACTTCTGGGCCTTGCAGGCAAGAATACTTGTAATGATAACAGGTATGAAAAAGGGCAGCTTTTCTTTTATCAGGTTCCGCGTACTGGTTTGACGCCAGCGTTCCAGCGGCCAGTAATCCAATAGCCATAATACAAACGGCATCGTCACCAGCATCGTTTTGCTCATCAGGCCCAATACCAAAAACAGGAAAGTGAGGCCGTAGAAGTATTTTGCCTTTCCACTTCGCACGGTGGATTCTTCCGAAAAGCACGCATAGGCCCAGATGGTCAGCAGCCAGAAAAAAAGACTTAATACGTCCTTACGCTCGGCGATCCAGGCTACTGATTCGACGCGCAGGGGATGTATCCCGAATAAAAGTGCGGCCGCCCAACTTCTCCACGTCGCCCCCGTCAGTTTCCGCAACACGAGGAAGACGAGCATCACGTTACAGGCATGAATGATGACATTGGTCAGATGGTGCCATTTCGGCTTTAGCCCATAGAGCTGGCAATCCAGCATATGGGACAGCCATGTCACCGGATGCCAGTTGGAATTTCCCATGCTCGTGAAAGCGGCCCCCACGTTTGTCCAGGTAAAACCATCCTTTACATGCGGATTCTCAACCACATAGGATTGGTCATCCACGAATAGGAAACTGCACTGCAACGTAGGCAGGAAAGTCCAGCCGATGACTACCAGGAGCACCACGCAAAGCAACGGAACCCGCCACCGGCGTTTGGCTGCTAGCGCTTTGGTGACGGTCATACCGAAGGTTAGAAGAGTCAAAAAAAATTCTCAAGGGCGGTCGCAAACATTAAGATGTGCGACTTGAAAATGCTGCTCAGTTGAGCCATTCCCTGCCGTTTATAAAAACTCCAAAAATTGATCCTCGCCCAATGATATCGGGCGTGCCGAATACCCTTGTTCCAAATCGGCAATCCCCGCCACGTTTCACGTGGGGCAATCTGAAATCCGCAACCCCCAATTACTCCCCCCGATACACCGCCCGCGCCGTACACGTCTCCGCCACCACCACCTCCGTCAGCATCGGCAACTTCGGCTTCAGCTTGCGCCAGATCCAAACCGCCAACGCTTCGCTGGTCGGATTTTTCAGGCCCGGAATCTCGTTCAGATACCGATGGTCCAGTTTTTCCCAGAGCGGTTTGAACGCCGCCGAAATGTCTGCGTAATCCATCAACCAGCCTAGCTTCGGGTCGCATTCACCCGACACCACGATCTCCACCTTGAAACTGTGGCCGTGCAACCGACGGCACTTGTGAGCCTTCGGCAACATCGGCAACAGATGCGCCGCCTCAAACTGAAACGATTTCCGTAATTCCATTTTCATAAATTAAATAATTAATTAGGGTCTAAGCCTCGCCCATTGAACCCTGAGCTGGATTCGTTCTGCCGTATTCACCGTCATCGGCGTACAATTCTCCCTCTCCCTAAGGGAGAGGGCAGGGGTGAGGGGGAAGCCATCATCATTTTCATAACGAAAGGTTGTACGCCCGGAACAGTGCGGAGCCCAACGGCTCGCTTTTTCCCCATCCGTGTTTATCTGTGTTCATCCGTGGTTGATTTTTATTGTTCCCAATCCGTCCACGTCACCAAATCTCCCAAGCCCGGCCGCCCATCATGCCGCCAGAGCAACGGCGGATTCTGCATTTGCCCCAGCGGACACACCCGCGTCACGCCCCACTTCGTGAGCTGCCCCACAATCACCTGCGCCCGATGCTCCGGCGCCGCCAGTCCCACCGTCGAAATTTTTCCGCGCAATTCATCCACGCTTTGCAGCGCATGCGTCAGGTCGGTAACACCTTTCACATAGATGAACCGGTTCAGGCACGACATCTGGAAGCGCGAATCGGCTTCATACACCACCGTCCACGCCGTCGAGCCCTGGCTGCACCAATGCCGTGTCGATTCCGGCGCATGCGCGGCGCGCACTTCGTAGAACGCCCGGCGCGACGCGATGGTCGCCGCTTCTTCCACTGACAACGCCCCGCGCGGCTCGATCTCCTCGCGCTTCGCCAATTCCTCCGCCAGCATCTCCGCGAATTGCTCCGCCGACACCCCGCCGCCGTGTTCCACATAGATGACGTGCGGCGAGAGACAACCATTCTGGTCCCACGCCGTTACATCATCCGCCGCGCGCGTGATGATTTTTTTGGCCGCAAATCCCGTCAGAGATTCGCCGGTCACATAGCCAAAACTCACCCGATGGCCATAGCTGAGATACCGTTTCCGCGCCGGCACCTGATGCCGGATCTTATCCAGCGTCTCATCGCTGCCCGTTGCCGTGATGCAATCGGCTTCCGCGAACAAAATTTCCTCCAGTGCATGATTGCCGCCGCGCCATTCTGCGACTTCCAAACACGAAGCAATCTTCGAGTCCAACTCGTACAGCGAATGCGCGAACAACCGTGGAATGAATGATGCGCCGCTGCCACATTTCACCAGTTGCGCCGACCGCGTCAAAATCCCCAGCGCAATACTCATCAGTATGGGGTTGGGAATATTGCCCGCTGCGATGTGAAAAATAAATTCCGGCCCGCGCACCATCCCGCCCCGATTCAGTTTCAATTCCGGGTTCGTCGACACCGGTTCATCCAGCCGCTGGATGTGCCCAAAGTCCTGTGTTAGGAGTGCGTGGAAATTCTCCGGCGTCAGTTGTTTGAAGAACGAATCCAGCCCGCGCGCCAGCGTCGCGCTCGAAAAACCCGTCGCCGCTGGTCCTTGCTCCAGCGCCATCACGCGGAACGGATAGGTCGGTTGCAGCCAATTGTCCGCCACTTCGCTCAACAGGTTGATGAGATTTTGCGTGGACCGCGCCGCGAGATATTGCTCGCGATTATGTTTCAGCGCCTGGCACGCGTCCGCGATCATCGCTGCGGACAAAGTTGCATCCGGCGGCAGGTCCGCGAGAAAATAGTTGGGCAGGTTCATTCGTTGTTTTGTCGGAATGATATCAGTCACAAGAAGTTGTAGGACATTCGTAGCCGTCCCCTCGCCCCGCCCAAACGGGGAGAGGGAAAGGGTGAGGGGTTCAACTGCTCGTGTCTTTCTGTTTTATTCATCTATTCTCATCTTTTCTACAGAGCAGTTCATTCAGCAGGAACTACGTATTGTTTAGGTAAAGCACCAGGCTTCGGCTCGATATGCTCGCGCTTCCGTATCGCCTGCAGGCACGGCAGGCCCAGCAGCGTCAGCAGAAGCATTCCGGCCAGCACATAATACAGCAGAAAATAATTTCGATAGTCATGCGCATCATCGCCCATGCGCCGCACGATTTCTCCGACGATCCAGTGCGACAATTGCCCAACCAGCCCGCCCACTGTGATGAACATGCCATAGATGCGTCCGCGCACCGAGTCCGGCACCGATTCCATCAGCGCTGCCTCAATCATCGGGTAGCTCGACATGAAGAAAAACCCGTACACGAGGAGCAGGGGAATCACCCAACCTTTCGACACATGCGGAAACAACGCGACCAGGATCGCTGAGAGAACCAGCACCACCGCCGTCCACCGCTTCCGCCCGCCGTCGCTCAATCTTCCAAAGAGTGGATTGCCGACCGCAGCGGCCAGAAAAAGTCCGCTTAACGCATAGCCGGTGGCATTGGTGTCGTAGCCATGCGCCTTTTGCAAAAACAGCGAGCCCAGGCTGCCCATGCTCGCCCCCACAAAATCCCTCAGCCCAAACGCGAACGCCGCCGCAAAGAAAAAAACATACAACGCCCCCGCCGGAAATAATTTGTCCAGATGTTTGGGCCGCAGCTCGGCGGCATCGGGTGCTTTTTCTTTATCCGCCAGCCACGCAAAAATAAGTGCCACTACAATCCCAAGTATTCCCAGTTCCAATACCGGTTCGCGCCAGGCCGCCGCGCCATGAGTGGCCTCCAGCATTCCAGCCCGCCAGCCCGCATAGATTGGCCCCAGAAAAAATCCCACGCCCGCTCCGATTCCAACGAGCCCGAATGCCTTTCCTGTTCCCACTGGAAACAGCCGCGCAATCATCGCCGTCGCCGCCGGATGATAAAAACTTCCACCGATGCCCGCCACGATACACGCCGCCAGCGCGCACCAATAATTCGGCGCGAACGACAGCGCCACAAAGCCCAGCCCGTTCAATGCCAGCCCATAACTCAGCAGATTTTTTCGGTTCAACCGGTCCGCCAATATTCCCATCCAATAACTCGGCACAAAATACGACAGCATCATCACCGTCATCAGCGACGTCGCCTGGCCTTCGCCCGCAAACCCATAGTCCCGTTTGATGAGCAGATACAGCGGCAGCAGCGCCACGTTGTAGATGTGCGTGAACGTGTGCAGCAGGCCGAGCAGCCAGAGCGTGCGGGTCTTATGTTGGGCGTCCGAACTCATAGTTGGATTTGTGGTTCCTTGCGCACAATTAGCGGCGAATGATTCTCCCTCTCCCTAAGGGAGAGGGCCGGGGTGAGGGGGAAGCCGCCGTCCAACAATGCTACTGTGTGTTGCGCTTTCATCTGGTCATCAACGAGCATCCGCGCGTCTCAGCCAGTTGCGCCCGGCCAACGAGTTCAAAACCTTCATGGCGGCAAAGTGCCAAATCCTCCGTCTGTATCGCCATCACAGAAAACACATTGGCCAGATCAAAGATGCGCAACAATCCCGTTTCGCCATTCGCAACCGCTCGGCCCGTTTCGGGTGAAACAACCTGTGCGCGCGCCCAGGGTGGAAAATGAAATGCCCCGCCCATCGTTTGATACGCCTGCGAACTCAACTCGCTCATCCCGTACTCACAGATGATGTGCGATTGCGGAACGCCCAGCCGTTCGGTGATGAGCGCATGCAGTTCAGCCTTCGGCATCGTGCGCGAACGTCCCTTGTAACCACCCGTCTCCATCACCCGCGACCCCGCCGGCAGCGCCAAGCGCAAATTTCGTTCCTCCAAAAAGTCCAGGAGATGCACGAATGAAAACGCCGTGCCCAGGAGTAGTTTGGGGATTTGTTGACCGACCCTTGTTTCTAACGCGTTGTAGGTTCTCGCAAAATCCAGCGTCCACGCATTGTCATTCCCCATGTCCCCGAGAAAAGCAGATCCATTGGCTCCAAGCTTCTGCTGGATGGTGCTAAACATATGGACTAGAGAGGAGTGAGGCGTCTGATGCGGGTCAGGGGTCAGGACGCGTAAATCGTAAATCGTAAATCGTAAATCCGACAGGCTGTGTTGAAACCACTTCCACAAAGATGCCTCATAAACCGCCAGCGATTGCGCATTATGAAAATGCCGGCTCGGCCTCTGTTCGGTGGTGCCGCTGGAATGAAAAACGGCGGTGCGCTCATCCGCCGGAATCGAAGACAATTCCAATTCCTTGAAAGCGCTCGTGGGAACGGCTGGAATCTGCGTCCAATGTTCGATAGTTTTGGGCGAAACGCCACGCGCTTCGCAGATCCGCCGGTATGGCGTATTGTGCGCGATTTGCAGGGCAAACAATTCCACGGCCAGTTCGCCAAATTGCCGTTCGTTCCATGAGGATGCCAGCTGGAGAATCAGTTCGCGCAAGCGCGCGGCGAATTTCGAAAGTTCAGATGTCATGCGGTGTTTGGTTTCGGCTGGTTTTCCGCTACAGCCGGTCAGAAAGTCTAGCGGATAAACGCCCGCCTGCAAGCGATGTTTTCCTATCAAAACTTCCACCATACCTCGCTACGCGTCCTGGAGTGCGGCAGTCCTCTGCCGCTTTTTTGCAATTGAATCATCTAACAAAATTATAGCCCGATGCTTGTGACCTTCGGAACTTCGCAAAGCGTTTGGACTGCGTGCGCTTCAGCGCCGCTTTTCGTAATGACGCATGTGCGCGTCAATGGCACTGAATCAACCAAGCTAGGGCTATCTGCCGACTGCTCTCCCTCTCCCATCCGATGGGTGAGGGAAGCCCTTCATATTTCACCGCCAAAAATGCTTCGGATATTTCCGCTGCAGCTCCGATTTTATCTTCGGATAATGTTCCCGCCAGAAACTCGGCATATCCTGCGTCACTTGGATCGGTTTCATCCCCGGCGTGAGGATATGCACCGTCACCGGCACGCGCCCCATCGCGATCTTCGGTGTCTGCGTCACGTCGTAAAGCTCTTGTATCCGCAACGCGATATGCGGCGACTGGCCCTTTTCATAGACCACCTTAGGCGTGCGGTCATTCGGCAGGGTCAACCGCTCCGGGGCGTGTTTATCCAGTAATTCCTTTTGCGCATGCGACAGCCACGACATCACCACCGGTTTCACTTCGCGCTCCTTGATGTCCTTATAGCTCACCGCGCCGTGACACAACTGCTCAATGATGTCCTTCTTGTCATCCTCGGAAATGTTCGGCAATTGCAGTTCCGGACAATGCGTGCACAGCAGGTTCAACCGCGCCAGCCACTGCTCTACGGAATGGTCCCAGTTGGGCAACAGTAATCTTCCCACGAGGATTTCATTCGCCAAAATCTTCGCTGCCGCATCCGCGGGCGGGGGATCGATCCGTTTGGCCGCCAGCGCCAAATCACGAAAGCGCAACAACTCCGCCGCCATCACGCGCTTCTGCTGCGCATCAAACTGCACATGCACGTCGGAAGTGATGTCTTCCGGGAACAATTCGCGTAACCAATCGGCCTCGATAGCCGTGGCCAGGGAGAGAATCGTGTTCAATTCCTTATCGCGTCCTTCGATCTCGCGTATTTCTGCGACCACGATCAACGGACTCTGTTGCACCACGCTTTCGCGACCCAAAACACCGCGACGATTATGAACGAGTTCGCACCGCAACGTCCCCTGGTCCAATCGCCGCGCGACCCGGTCGCTGAATCCAATGAGGATGCACTTGAGCAAGGCCTCGTCCTTTACCTCGCGCATCTGCGTATCCAGCTCCTCATCCTTCGCGATGCGCAGGAATTGGTCGAACAACGGCCCGACCTGCCGTGCCGTCACCGCATGAATGCCCAGTTTGCGGCATGCGTCCATGCGATAATCGTTTTTCTGCGCGAAATTCCACGCGCGCATGAGTATCCAGAAATCCGACGAGGCCTTTTCGCCCAGCAAATCCTCGCGCGTCTGCTCCACCTCTTTGCCGACATTGCGCAACAGCAGATCGCGCCCTTGTGTGAGTGCCGCGACGAGGCAGGCCTGATAGACGCATCCGTATTCCTGCGCCGCGAGCAGCATGCGCGCGTAGCGCGGATGCAGCGGAAACGCCAGCATCTTGCGGCCGACTTCTGTGATCCGTAGCGCAGACTTTCCAGTCTGCGGGTTCACCGGACTTTCCAGTCCGGTGTTTATTTCTGCGTTCTGAGTTTCCTGCTTCAACGCCCCCAAATCCGTCAACAATTCCTCGGCATGGGTCAGCGAGATTTCATCCGGCTTTTCCAGCCAGCGAAATTTTCTCAGATCATCGACGCCCGCCGCCTTTAAAGTCAGCACCACTTCCGCGAGGTCGAGTCGTTTTATCTCAGGTGCTTCCTGCGCTGGGCGATGTGAGTGTTCTTCCCGCGACCACAGCCGCATGCAAACACCCGGCGCAGTGCGTCCCGCGCGCCCGGCGCGTTGGTCGGCGGACGATTGCGAAATCTTGTCTATCAACAATGTGTTGATGCCGCGATTGGCATCGTAACGCGCCACCCGCGCCAGTCCTGAATCGATCACCAGCCGAACGCCATCAATCGTCAGGGAAGTTTCCGCCACGTTTGTCGCAACGACCACCTTGCGCTTCTCATAGCGCGCCACGGCGGCGTCCTGGTCGCGTGGCGGCAATTCTCCATGCAACGGCAGAAGGATGAAGCCCTTTGACTCATTCGTATGCCGTATCGCCTCGATGGTCTGCGAAATCTCAAATCCTCCTGGCATGAACACCAGCACATCACCTTCACCGCCGGATAAAATGTAATGACTGAAGGCGTCCGCCGCCTGTTCCCAGACCGGACGTTTATCCGTGTAACTCGGCGAGCCGGTGTATTGCGTTTCCACCGGATACATCCGGCCTTCCGATGACAGAACGGAACAGGTAAAGCGCTGAATTGACTTTTCTGGAACCGGGTTGTTACTACGGTTCCCGGAAGTACCGGCGGATAATTCTCCCTCTCCCTGAGGGAGAGGGCCGGGGTGAGGGGGAACGGGTCGTTGTTTACTTGAATTTGTCTCAGAGGAAGAGCTGTTCAGATATCTTTCCAACTCACCCGCATTCAACGTCGCCGACATCACGATGATGAGCAGGTCCGGTCGCAACGTCTCCTGGATATCCAATGCCCGCGCCAGCGTGATGTCTCCGTAAATGTGCCGCTCGTGAAATTCGTCAAAGATGACCGCTGAGATGCCCGCGAGCTTCGGATCCTGAATCAATTGCCGCAACAAAATGCCTTCCGTCTCAAACTTGATGCGCGTGGCTTCGCTGATGCGTCTCTCAAAACGCACTTGATAACCAACCTCGCGCCCCAGTTCCACACCCAGTTCCTGTGCTACACGTGTCGCGAGCAAGCGGGCCGCGATACGACGCGGCTGGAGAATCACCACCTGCCCATTGCCGAGCAGCCCATGTTTCAACAACATCTGCGGCACTTGCGTGGATTTGCCCGAACCCGTGGGTGCGGACAAAATTATTCGCCGGTCGGTTTTCAGTCGCGCGATGATATCGCTTTCAATGTCGTAGATGGGCAAACGGTCAGTCATCAGCTTTTGGATAATATCAGGCAAGATTCGTTGAGGAAATAAAACGTCACATGTTTGAGCTGTATTTGCGCTGTTATCGCAGGTCAATAAGCCTCACCCATTGGCTTAATAAATGCGCGAAACCCACCCGATGAGAATACCCATTCGCTATTGTCTTTTATTTGGACAAACCATAGCCGCATTGATGCAGGTATTGAGCATTGACCAATCAACCTACGCCGCTTCATGGGCTACGAACGCGGCAATGAACAGCCCACGCTATCATCACACGGCCACTTTGTTGCCCGACGGTCGGATATTGGTGACGGGTGGCGCAATTGCCGACCAGTATACTTTTACGAACAGCGCGGAAATCTATGATCCGGCTACTGGCATATGGACTTTAACTCCGCCGATGCACCATAGCCGGGAATTTCATACGGCGACGCTGCTCAACGACGGAACCGTGTTTGTTTTTGGTGGAGGCGAAAATCCTGTCACTGGCGACAACACTCCAGAAACCTACAATCCCTCGACTGGCTTATGGACGACCAATAATACTTCAACAGTCTTACGTAGAATACAAACTGCGACGTTGTTGCCGAGCGGCCTCGTTTTGATAGCTGGAGGGTGGGGTGTTTATAATTATACCGGCGGTGCTACTTTCGGTCCACAGGCACTCGCAGAACTCTATGACCCGGCGACCGGAAATTGGACGAATGCCGGTTTTATGAATATTTCGCGCTACAATCACACCGCTACATTGCTACCCAACGGAAAGGTGTTGGTGGCTGGAGGTTTCACCTCCAATGGCACCACGGCACTCACCAGCGCGGAACTGTTTGATTCGAACACCAGGACGTGGACCAATACCGGTTCTATGCTCGAACCTTATGCTTTCCACGAGGCAACCCTGTTGCCGAATGGAAAAGTTCTCGTAGAGCCTGCGCTCGACGGCAATCTCAATTTCACGACTAACGCGGAACTTTACGACCCGTCTACAGGAACTTGGAGCAATACCAGCGGGGTGCTCGTCACGCCTTCGATTCACGAGGCTATTCTCTTGCCCAACGGAAAAGTATTAGCAGCGTGTGCTGCAAGTAGCAGCACGGAGATATACGATCCCGCCGATCAGACCTGGTCACTGAGTGATACGATGACTGTGAATCGTGTCCTTTCAAAAGCTACGTTATTGCGTAACGGAAATGTGTTGGCCACAGGCGGTTATTCCGGAGGAGCTCTGGCCAGTACGGAGCTTTACAACTCGTCCAACATCGCGGTTTCCGCCTTCAATTCAATCAGCGCGGTGAAACCCTCGGCAGGTGCATTTCAATTCTCTTTCACCAATACGCCCGACGTGAGTTTCCTGGTGTACAGCGCAACGAACCTCTTTTTGCCATTAAACGCATGGACAATCATTGGCGGCGCTATAGAGACCGCTCCAGGGCAATATCAATTTACAGACACACAGGCCACAAACTCCGGCCAGCGCTTCTATCGCATCCGCTCGCCGTGAGTCAGGCCAGCACCCAGCCCGGCTTGATCTCTTCATCCAGCAGGGAAGTTGCATTGTGATGCGTCAACTTCCGTTCCGCCAATATCCCGATCATGGCGGCGTTATCGGTGCATAGCGATTTTTCAGCGAGCCGTAGGATAAACCCATTCTGTTTGCACGCCTGCTCCAATTCTTTCCGCAAGCTTCGGTTGCAGGTGACGCCGCCGGATGCCGTGATGCAATTCACGCCATGTCGTTTGGCAGCGCGGATGGTTTTCTTCACCAGTACTTCCACGATGGCGGCCTGCACACTGGCGCATAGGTCGCGAAGTTTTTTGGGATCATCCAGCAACGTCGGATTGTCGCGGATGAAATAGCGCACGGATGTTTTCAACCCGCTGAAGCTGAAATCGTCGTTTGGCTCATGCATCAGTGGACGGGGAAAATCATACACGCTGGGATTGCCTTCTTCCGCGAGGCGATCAATCTCCGGCCCAGCGGGGTAGGGGAGCCCGATGAGTTTGCCAGTCTTATCAAAACATTCGCCCGCGGCGTCATCTATCGTACCGCCCAGCACACGATGATTTAGGTCCGATTCCACCAGCACGAGCATCGTGTGCCCGCCGCTCACGATGAGTGAGATATTCCGCTGGAATTTTTCGAAATGACCTATCCACGGCGAATAAAGGTGCGCCTCGTGATGGTTGATGCCGATGAATGGTTTTCGCAACGCGAACGCGAGCGACTGGGCCGACCTGAATCCGACCAGCAAGGCCATCGGCAGGCCAGGTCCCTGTGTGGCGGCCACGGCATCCAGTTGTTCTGGAAGGATTGATGCATCGCGCAAAGCTGATCGCGTGACCGGGATCAGATTGCGGAGATGTTCACGCGCGGCCAGTTCAGGAACCACGCCGCCGTATTCAGCGTGAAGCTTGATCTGGGACGAGACTGAGTTCGAAAGAATAGCTCCATCGCGCACCACGGCTGCGCTTGTTTCATCGCAGGACGTTTCGATGGCGAGCAGAGTCATTCCCGCGCCGCCATCTTGCCGGAAGCACTGGCACGTTTGTTGTAGATCAGGATGCCTTTGAGCAGGTCTTCTGCCCGGTCCAATTGAGAATCATGGTCCGCTTCCACCTTTGCGCGCTCCGCATCGCTTAGGCTTTCCAATCCACCGGGCATGCGGCGGATGGAGATGTCATGCTCTTCCTGGTCGGAAAGTGGCACAACCACATCCGGCGTGATGCCGTGCTCGTGGATGACCTTATGGCTGGGCGTATAATATTTGGCGGTCGTCAACTTGAGTGCCGATCCGTCATCCAGGTTGATGACGCTCTGCACGGAGCCTTTGCCGAAAGTTTTCTCACCGAGCACGGTCGCCCGATGCAGGTCCTGCAAACAGCCGGTCACGATTTCAGCGGCGCTCGCGCTCCCGATATTGACGATGATGACGATCGGCGCACCCTTTAGTTCATCGTGGCCATCGGCCTTGCGGGCATAATTGTCCGCGAGGTTGCGGCCTTCGGTGGATACCACCGGTTGACCGCGCTGCAAAAATTTACTGCAAACTTCCACCGCTTGGTCAAGCAGGCCGCCCGGATTCCAGCGCAGGTCCAGGACCAATCCCTCCATGCCCTGTGCTTTGAGTTTCTTCAAGCCCTCTTCGAGCTCATCGCTCGTTTTGTCACCGAATTGGAGCAACCGGATGTAACCGATCTTATCCGGGCCTAGCGGAAACTCTTTCTTGTTATTGATGTCTTTGACCGTGTCTACGTTGATCACCGCGCGCGTGAGCGTGTAATCTTTGGTGACTTTGGTCGAGGGGCGATAGATGGTAAGCGACACGGATGTGCCCGGCTCTCCCCGCAGTTCCTTCACCGCATCCGGCAGCGGAACGGTCTCCGTGCTGGTCCCTTCGATCTTGACGATGCGGTCACCCGGCAAAATCCCCGCTTTGAACCCAGGAGAATCCTCCATTGGCTCGATGACGGTGAGCCAATCATCTCTCATGCCCACCACGATGCCCAGCCCGCCAAAGTTGCCCTCGGTATCGCTCTGCAATTCCTTATACTCATCCGGGTCCAGAAATTCACTATGCGGGTCGAGCGAGTTGACCATGCCCTTGAGTGAGCTATAAACGAGCTTTTGATAGGTAAGATTCGTGCCGTCCACGTATTCCTTGCGCACGCGGTCCAAAACGACCGTGTACAATTCGAGGTTGGAATATGCCGAATCCTTCGGTGTGGTGGCAGCGGACGCGGAATAGATTCGCGCGCCAATGATGAGGTTCACCAAGAGCGCCAACGTCACAAAGCCAAAAATCAATCGTCGTTTCATAACAGATTTCCGCATGCACGATAAGTGCGGACGGCTGAATTGGCAAGACGCGTGAATGCCTGAGCAGTAGTAGTTTTCTTATTTAACGGTTGCCGCGCAACGTCGTCTCAACAAAACTCATGCGGAATCGAATGAAACGGCGCTTGCTGAAAATACTCCTCGGTCTGGCGATCGTCGTCCTCATTCTCCTCACGCTCGCCTGGTTCTTTCCGCAGCAGGTTTTGACCGTGGATAGCGGGCCGGTGAAAGCCGATGCGCTAATTGTTCTGGGTGGCGGTTCCCATGAACGCCCCCAACGCGCCGTGGAGCTGTTCAAGGAAGGCGCGGCGCATGTCATCATCTGCAGCGGCAATGGCGATTCGCTTCCCAACGCCAAACGGATGATGAGCATGGGTGTCCCCGGCGGCCTTATCGAACTTGAGGACCAATCCACGAACACACAACAGAACGCCACGATGACCATCGCCAAATTACGCGCCCAGCATATCCGTAGTGCCATCATCGTCACGTCCTGGTACCACTCACGCCGTGCGCTGGCCACCTTTCAGCATTATGCGCCAGAAATTAAATTTTACTCACGTCCGGCCTACTTCGGCTATCAACGGAGCGAATGGAAAACCTCCGGCGTCACGAAATCGTTCCGCGCGGAATACCTGAAGTTGCCGGGTTACTGGGTGCGCTACGGCATTTGTCCTTTTTGAGTTCGGGCTTTTATCTTCGGACAATTCGTTGCATCCTGCAGATTAAATTCATCTATGGCGAAGAAGAAAGTTTTTGTCAGTGGTTGCTACGACATGTTGCACAGTGGGCACGTGCGCTTTTTTGAAGAGGCTGCGGCTTACGGCGACCTTCACGTCGGCATCGGCTCCGACCGCACGGTCATGGACCTGAAAGGCCGCCCGCCGGTCAATACGCAGATCGAACGCAAATACATGGTGGAAGCCATCCGCCACGTGAAGAAATGCTACGTCAATTCCGGCTCTGGTATCATGGATTTTCTCGCCGAGCTGAAAGAGATCGGGCCGGATGTCTTCGTCGTGAATGAAGACGGCAACACGCCCGCAAAAGCGGAACTGTGCGAACGACTGGGCATCCACTACGTTGTCCTCAAGCGCACGCCCTACGAAAATCTACCGGCACGTTCTACCACCAGTCTGCGCACGGAATGTCATATTCCGTATCGCCTCGACCTCGCCGGTGGCTGGCTGGACCAGCCATTCGTCTCCAAATTTTATCCTGGTGCCGTGCTGACGATTTCCATCGAGCCCACGATGGAATTCAATGAACGCAGTGGCATGGCTTCCAGTTCGCGTCGCCGCGCCATCGAGCTGTGGCAGACCGACATTCCTGTCGGTAACCGTGAGAAACTCGCGCGGGTGTTGTTCTCATTCGAGAACCCACCCGGCACCAAGGAATTTTCCGGCTCGCAGGATTCCATTGGTATCGTGTTTCCCGGCCTGAACCGCCTTGAATACGCGGGTGGATATTGGCCGGTGAAATTCGTGTCCGTGCACGATGAGGAAACGCTAAGCTGGCTGGAAAACCGTTTGTATTTGATTCCGCTCGGCCCCCGCAAATCCAGCTTCCGTGTCCTGGCTGGGACCAAGATCAACAAGACCCGTGCCCGCGCCTTGGGCGTGGCGGCAGATAATTGCTGGCAGGCCATCTTGAAACGCGATGCGAAAACATTCGGACAATCTTTCCGCGCATCCTTTGAAGCGCAGGTAGCGATGTTCCCGAACATGATGACGCCGGACGTGCGCCGTACGATAAAACTTCACGCCAAGAAAGCCTTGGGCTGGAAGTTGTCCGGCGCAGGGGGCGGTGGGTATCTGGTTTTTGTGACGGAAAAGGAATTGCCGGGCGCGATCCGTCTAAAGATTCGCCGGCAGGGAATCTAGGCCGCTGGGCTTTAGTTGAATCAGATATAGTAGTCTGTCCTTAGTACTTTATAGCTTCGTAATAGGAGCAAAGTGCGTGAGTAACTCAATCACGCATCGACTTATCCGAATATTCGAATGTAAAAAAACTTCTATTTTTTGCAAAAAATAAATTGCATTGTAACCAAAGTCTGCGATAAACGTCTGCGTATTCGATGAAGACCTGTATGAACATAAAAGTCACGATTTGGCCGACTGTGTCGGTCGCGAAAGCGACACGTCATAGCCGTTTAAACCGGGGTTTTATGCTCAGCCCCGGTCTATCCAGCTCATATGGCGGACAAAAGCCTGAAGTGAATTTGGATAGAATTGAGGTAGGCAGGTAAAGTATCGAAATAGGATTTCTACACCCTGCTTACTCTGAGTAAGCAGGGTTTTTTATTTTCGATGCGGACCGAAAGATAAATAAAAGTAACTAAAGGTAATAGACTGTGAACGCTAAGAAAGCGGCGTCTAGATGATGCCAGATAGTACCAAACTAAAGATGGCGCAAGAGAGCCGAGGTTCTCAAACGGTGGGGTCTGCCCACAGGTTACTAAAAAGTGCGCCCGAATGGTCTGAAGAGATTTTACAATCCAAGGGCTTCGTAGGAGGTGTGCCCCTAAACACCGAAACAGCCGCCGTGAAACCGCGGGTTGGTAGCGCAAGCTAGCAAGAGGTGTTTGTTCTTTGTTGAAATGGCACGGGCCGGAAGCGATTAAACGCAAAGTGTATAATGCATATTCCTTCCGGCCCTCTTTTTTACCGATGTGTTTCACTCTGCCGTTTGAGAATTTAGCTCCGCGGTGTTGATCGATGAAATGCAGATGGCAACTAACTGATTAGCTTCTTTCAGATATGGTTCGGCTGCCTTCTGATTTAGTTTGCCTGCGTCGGCAAGCAGCTCGATCCAATAGCTGCTTTCGTCCGCCTCTTCCAGTACATCTCCCATTTTGGAAATAAAGGCTGGTTTAGATTTTGCGCGGCACGCGGCGCGATAATTCGCGCCCACCGGGGTTCCTGCTCGCAGAAGCTGTCTCTTAAGAATTTTGCTCGTTTCATCGTTCGGGAGTTGTTCGCATAAACGAATCACTTGAAGTGCAAATCGTTTCGTCCGGACTTGAAGGTTTTGCGAGTTCATGGGCGATATTCTGCACTCTCCAATCACAAATTTTCTATTAAATAGGTCGCGCACCAGCGTGCGGCAGAGCCTCCAAAACTCAGCTTGTGTGGGGCGGCACCACAGCGACCTGCCATTCTATGATCGATATTATCAGTTCTTTGGGACCGTGGCTGAAAAGTGAAGCGCCTGCCTTGCAAGCAGTGTTAAGCGGGAGCGTTACCCGCCGGATTCCACCAATGTTTGCGGGAAACTCGACGAATGCACAGAGAGAAGCCTCATAAACTTCTTCAGGTGGGTGTGACTCCCACTCCCGCTACCAGCCGTCGCCAACGCTTCGGCCCGGCAGCCAATCATAGGGATGTGATCCAGTTATCCGACTGTAAATCGGACGTCGTAAAATAAAGCTGGAAGAGACGGCTGGAGCGTTACCAGCACTTCCCACCATTTCGCTCTCGTAGCTGAATAGCAAAGCAACCCGTTGTCTGCGGGAAGAGTGGGTGCGAGTCCCATCGAGAGCGCCAATTTCATCGGAGCGTAGCTCAGTCTTTAGAGTGCCGGGCCTGGGACCCGGAGGCCGCAGGTGAAAATCCTGCCGTTCCGACCATTCCAAGCATGAAAAAGAAAGGGGGCCGGTACAGGACCGGCCCCCATGAATTAACATCCAGAAATGCCAATATTAAGGCGTCGGTGTCACCGAGAGCACCCGCGCATCGTAGCTGATGGGACTGCCGCTCGGATTAATGAACTGGAGCGTGACCGTCGCGGTTTCAAACGGCATGAGAACGTTGCTGTTATTATTGTTGTTACCATTGTCACGCCCATCGCCGTGTTCGCCGTCATGTCCGTTATCAAATCCATTGTTTTGGTTGTCGAAATTCACGCTGACATACGCGCTGCCAAGCGGCGCGAGTGTGGTTGAGCGTAATCCGCAGGAATTGACCAGCGTCGCATTGCTGCTCAGATTATCCAACACTAGGAACAAAGGCGCCGCGATTGGCGTTTTGCCGGTATTCCGTATCTGCACCTGTTGGGTGGCAAGGCTTGAGCGATGGAATTGTTGCACAAAGCCACGTGTCACCGTCACGCTCGGCGCTGTGGGAATGGTACCCGCAACGAACAGATCGCTGAGGTCGTTGACCGAGGCGACGTTATTGTAACTGCCATTAATATTGGTTTCGGACAACGGGATAGAATTGTTGACTGCTGGCAGTTGGAATAATTCCTCCATCGTCTTGATATCCGAAGAATGATTCAAAGTCACCGTGCTGGCATAGGCGTTGCCCTTGGCCCGCGGCGAAATGATGATTTCGGGGATCGTGAAGCCTGAGTTATCGCCGCCTTCCGATTCATCCCACCAGATGATGATCATGCCGTTGTTCTGGTAAGCGCTGGAAGCCATGATTTGCGGTATGATCTGCGCCAGGAAATTGTCTCCTTGCGCAATGGAGGCTTGGTCGCCGGTATAGTGCGTGCCCAGATACGTGAAACCACCATTCAACGCGCTATGCGCATCATTGAACTGGTTCGGTGTGATCCAGTTGTACTGGCCCACCGAATTGTTATTGAGATCCTGGAACAATTGTGCCAGCGGGTACACGTTCCTGACCGCCGTATCCGTGAAGAAGGCCATCGGATTGTGCTTCACGGCATAATTGTACTGGGTAGTGCCATAGAAGGGATTGGCGCCTGGCGCATTGGTCCCCGAAGCGCTGTTCGTCGGGCTCAAGCTCAACTCTACATCTTCTTGATAGTTTTTCCACGAAATGCCTGCCGCATCGAATTGCGCGGTCAGATGGATATTGTGGCTATAGAAGGTATTGCCGTTGGCGGCGAGCGGGTCCGCGTCCGTATGCACGCCGAAGTCCGATCCCGCCTCCGCCCACACATAGTTGGGCTCAGACGGATGCACACCATTGCCGGCATTGTAGTAATTCAGCGCATACGAAACATGGGCTGCGTTTGGATTGCCCGGCGTGATCAGACTGTTTAGGAAGGGTGCGGCTGGGTTCCCAAGAATCTGCTGCGGGCTGTTTGTCGGGATGGGTTGGGTAAAGTTGTGATTCTCCATCGCAATCACAAAGATATCACCGGCACTGGCTGGTTGAGTGGCCAGCAGGATCCCGCCGAGGGCGGTTCCGAGCAGCGCTGTGGTGCGCAGCAGCTTTCTGGATTGAGGCGGAGAGGATTTGCGTAGGCCATTTGTACCCTGAGTCTCATTGTTGTGTATTTTTTTCATATGGGTGTTGTTTTGTTTAACTTGTGCGTCTCTTGGTCGCACATCACTACAGGAGCACACCCCTTAGCCGTGCGAAACGCGAGAATTGTGAAAAGCTGCTAACGCATTTGTCGATCACGCAACAGTTGTCACAGATGCGTTTCAAATAAAAATTCACCGAAACTTTCCGATGAAAATTTTTTAATGTGTGGATTTTAAATATCGCTCCTATCGGGATTTATGTTGTCGTGGCCGAATCAGATGAGGCATCCGACTTCTAATCGGAACGATGCAGGTGCGACCCCTGCCGGCAGCGCCATTGCTCAGTGGGATAATAGTAGTCCGCCCGTTTGTTAAACGGAGCAGTGCCGGTGCGACTCCAGCCTGAGCAGCCATTTTCGGAAGGCAGGCAGATATAAGCTGGCTGCACCTGTCTTGAAAACAGGATCCGCAAACACGGAGGTCGGAGCGTTACCGACGCCTTCCGCCAAAAACCAAACCAACAACCAAGGGACATACATGAACATTATCGGTCAAATCGTAAATCATTCATTCGCCCTCAAGGGCCGTAACTCTAATCGCTTTTTCTGCGTGCGCACGACGCGCATGCAGAATACGCAAAGCCGGCCAGCGCGCTTCATTCCCATAGGACTGTTCAATGAGTGCGCACCATTCACCTGACGAGCCGCCACCTCGGCGGGGCGCCAGGATTTCGTTGGCCAAAATGCGGGTATATAAACTCGAGCGGCTCGCCTACACCGATGCCGCCAATATCGAGCCTCGACCCTGTTTTTCGACCCGTTGGCGAGCGCGATTGAAAACTGCCGCGCATTGGTTGCGTGCGTTGTTCAAATAAGATCATCCGTTGGATGAATCACCACCTTTTAGACCCATAACCAAAGGAAATATTATGAAGCCTGTAATCCGTTACCAAAGCCAATTGCTCTTTCGCAAGAGCTACAAACCGACGCGCGTCCTCCGCATCCGCACGGCCAAAGTGAGCTTCACTTTCAAACCGGCGCATCGGTTTGGCGCGAAGCCACGTTTCAACAGCGTCCCTTAGCTCAAAAGCAGAGCCACCGGTCGATAACCGGAAGACCACGGAGCGTTACCGTGCGGGACGACCACATATCATCGTACGGCCGCCATTGCAGAACTCATGTTCCGCATGGTGGCCGTGCGCCAGCACCCCTGGGTAGCTGAGATAGATTAGCGCAGCGCTGAAGCCGCTGAGACGTTGGCGCGCTACCAACCCCGGGGACCAGTTCGTCCGTGAATGCAAAGCAGCCCGCGCACCCGGATTTTCAATTCGGTCTTAGCCGGTGCAAGTCCGGCCACGGATGCCATTTTGTCCGCGTAGCTCAGTTAGATCAGAGCGCCACCGTGCGAAGGTGGAGGGCACAGGTGCGAGTCCTGTCGTGGATGCCATTTTGCCTCTGTGCCTCAGGAGCCACAGGAGTGATTTCGTAAATCACCATTCGCCGGTGCAAGTCCGGCCAGAGGCTCCATTTTATCAGGATTGTGGTGTAACAGCAGCATTTCTCCCTGTGAAGGAGACGGTTCGGGTGCGAATCCCGGCTTCCTGACCAGTTAGAATGAAAAATGCGTGACGAGCGCTCAAATGAGATTGGCCTTTTCCGCAAGCGGAATACTGCTCGTCGAGCAATCCCAGCCCCGGCACAAAGATCTCAAAGCCGGAATTTGGATGCGGAGCTGTTCGTCACGCATAATTGTTTTCGCCCCATTTGTGAGGAAATGCAAGGGCGAGTTGTTCACAGTCATTCACAAATTTTCGATGGGCCGAACGTTGCAGGTTATCGCTCCAAAACATAGGGGTGCTTGCTCGCCGTGAGAGAGCCGCCGGATGCAAATCCGGTTATGCGGGTTCGAGTCCGGTTGCGAAGCCCCATACCTGTGGCAACACTTGTCCATCGAGAATTTGTCCAAACTGCAATTGTTTGCGTTTGGAAAAAGACATCCACGCGCCGCTTGCCACTTGTTGGATAGCGTGGTGGACCGCTCCGTAGTTCAACTGCGATAGAATAACCGGATTTTGATTCGGAAGATGTGGGTTCGATTCCTGCCGGATGCGCCCTGTTAGACGGGCCGTTGAGTTTGGGTTATCGTAAGTCCCCTTTAGGGGATGAGTGGGTGCAAACCCCACGCCATCGGGCAACCGATGTTTTCCCAACTCGCTCCTTGTCCGTCTTCCATTTTACGACGGGTCGCAGTATCGGGTTATCGTTCATAACGACGAAGTCGCGGGTTCGAATCCCGCCTCCAGCCTTCGCTCTTCGAGTTTCGGCTCGGCAAGCCGGCTTTTGAAAAGCGAAGGCCGGAGTAGATCAGTGGTAGATCGCGTAACTCCCGGTTCGTTTCTTATCCGTCGGTATTTTCGCGGGCCGTAGATAATGGGTTATTGTTAAACTGTAGGTTGGCGGTTCGAATCCGTCCTCGCACCGGTGCGAGTAGCTCAACTGGTTAGAGCAACAGTATATCCACTATCAATCTCTTGCCCGCGTTTCTTTGATGGGCCGACGCTGTGGGTTTTCGCCGGTTGCTGGTTCGATTCCAGCCTGCTCCAGCGATGGGGCAGTAGCTCAAGGGTAGAGCGACCTCCGCAAGGAGTAATTCCACGGCATACCTTGCCCATAGCTATTTCTGCGGGCCGACGAGTGTGGGTTATCATTGATACTGAACCTCCCACGTTAACCAACTTGCCCGCAATTCAACCAAACAAAACGCACCGCGAGTTGGCGGCGCATTCAAATGAAAGGAGCCGTTATGGCTATCAATTACGCAAAGATCTTTAACCGCCGTGTCACGCCGCAGTCGCTGCCCATCCCGGGCACGACCCAGGTCGCCAACTCGGCCAGCGGCTATTCCTGGGAAGTGAATGACTGGGTGCGCCTCGACCGTTTCCTCATCCTCGGTGCAGAAGGCGGCACGTATTATATCTCCGAGCGCGACCTCGTGAAGCAGAACCATGATGCGCTCATCCGCTGCATCAAGGCGGACGGTGTTCGAGTCGTGAACCGTATCGTTGAGATCAGCGACGCAGGTCGAGCACCGAAGAACGACCCAGCCATCTTTGCCCTCGCGCTCGTCGTGACCCACGGCGATGCACAGGCAAAGACCGATGCATTCGCGAAGTTGGGCAAGGTCTGCCGTATCGGCACGCACCTGTTCCACTTCGCGCAATATGTGAACGCAATGCGCGGCTGGGGTCGTGGCCTTCGCAATGCCGTTGGCCGCTGGTACGTGGATCGTGGTGCCGATGACCTCGCGCACCAGGCCGTCAAGTATCAGCAACGCGATGGCTGGTCGCACATTGACTTGCTTCGCCTCGCCCACCCGAAGGCTCCGTCACGCCAGCACGATGCGGTTTTCCGCTGGATGCTGTCGGGCGCAGATTCGTTGGGCGAACGCGAAGTGAAGCGCAAGGTTCACGGTGAAGATCGTGTCGCGAAGTACGCCGCTGTCGGCGAACTGCCGAAGCTCATCAACGCCTTCGAACAGGTAAAGCGCGCAACGAACGTCTCGGACGTTGTGAAGCTGGTCGTCCAGTACGACCTGCCGCGCGAAGCCGTCCCGACGCAATGGCTCAGTGAAGCCGTTGTGTGGGAAGCTCTGCTCGAACGCATGCCGATGACGGCCATGATCCGGAATCTTGGCAAGATGACGAGCCTCGGCCTGCTGGCGCCGTTCAGCGATGCGAAGCGTTTCATCGTCTGCAAGCTGCAGGATGAAACGGCGCTCCAGCGTGCGCGCATCCATCCACTCGCGGTCCTCGTGGCGCAGAAGATCTACGCCCAGGGCCACGGTGACAAGGGTTCGCTCAAGTGGTCGCCAGTATCGGCTGTGGTCGATGCGCTGGACGAGGCGTTCTACGCCACGTTCCAGAACGTTGAACCCTGCGGCAAGCCGATGCTGCTCGCGCTCGACGTGAGCGGTTCGATGGCTTCATCCATGATCGCTGGTTCGTGCGTGTCGGCGCGGGAAGCCAGCGCGGCTATGGCGCTCATCACGGCGGCGACAGAACCGGAACATGAGATCATCGCGTTCTCAGCTCCGTCCGGCGGTGGCTACGGCGGCATGCACGGCGGTGGCGAATCGGGTATCACGCGTGTCCCCCTCTCGCCGCGCATGCGCCTCGCCGATGTCATCAAGCACGTCAGCGCCATCCCCATGGGTGGCACCGACTGCGCGCTACCGATGCTGTGGGCCGCCCGCAACAAGCTGAACGTGTCGGCGTTCGTGACCTACACGGACAGCGAGACGTGGGCGGGCAACATCCATCCGGCGCAGGCCCTGCGCCAGTATCGCAACGAGTTCGTTGGTGACGCGAAGGCCGTCGTTGTAGGCATGACCTCCAACGGCTTCACCCTCGCCGACCCGAATGACCGCGGTATGCTGGACGTGGTGGGCTTCGATACCAGCGTGCCGGCAGTCATCTCGGACTTTGTCCGGTCTTAGTGGCTGGACGGCTCAAGGGAAACAAAGCGGGCGGAGGCGCGAGCTTCCGTCCGCTCTTTTTTTAACTGAAATATTAATTTGTGTGAAAGGACGTATGAAAACCAAACGTAGATGCCCGGCAAAGTTGATACTCAAGTTGAGATACAACTCTTGCATTGATGAGGCATGCAAACTCGAGACCATGCTCGCAAAGAAACCGGCCAGCGTGAAGATCGATATTCTCGGTGTCGGAGAATTGCCGCCGGATTCAGCGCTACTGATCCGTTCCGTCCTGCTCGCCCGCTCGCCAAGGACGCACGTCATAACCAATGCGCGTTCCAGTTTGCAAGGCGCTGCGGTTCTCATCTGGCTGCTGGGCGATTCCCGGCTTATCCGGGAAGATGCCAGTCTATTCTTCCGTTCCGCCGGCGAATTCGAGACCGATAAAGATGGCCAGCCAAGCTGGAAGGACCGTGATTTGTTCGGCGACGATGGGCAGGAAGAGTCGCAATACATCCGCGTCCTCCAACTCATCAACGAGTTCCTACCGGTAAAGGAACTTGCTGATGAACCAGTTCAACCATCGGTGCTCAAGCAATTCGGCCTGGTGGACAATGAGCAGGTGGATGGCTTTCTCGCCACCGTCTTCGCAAAAAGTCCAGGGCCATCAGAAACCCGGCCGGGCCAGCCAGAAAAACGAGTGAAACGAAACGCAAAACCGGACCGTTCTCGCGAGGAAAAGAAATAACAAAGCGGGCAGAGGTGAAGATTTCTGCCCGTACTCAATTTCATATCCCGTTGGCCGAGCAGTTCAGGCGGCGGCCTGCAAAGCTGCAGAGGCTGGTGCAACTCCAGCACGGGATTCCAATTCGGGAAGAAGAGTGAAGAGGTCAGAAGTAAGAAATTGTGTGCTCATGCATAACAATGTTCGTCGGTACATTCTGCATTTTTGCCGGGCATAGGTGTTTATAGACACACGCCGGTCTTCCAAACCGGAGTAGAGGGTGCGATTCCCTCATGCCCGTCCATCACAGAGCGTAGCCTAAAAGTGAGGCGCTTACTTCGGGAGCAAGATCAAGCGGGAGCGTTACCCGCCGCTCTGTCCATTTTCTCGCGATGCGAAATCCCGGTGCCAGTCAGGACTTCACAGGTCTGGCTGCGGTGGTTCAACTCCGCCTTCGTGTCGCGTTTGGGTCGCAAACTTTGATAGTGAAGTCCCGGTTCTTACCCGGTGAGAACACGGTGCGAATCCGTGGCGACCCACCAATTTCTTATCAAGGATTGATCAGTCGATAAAACATCGTGCTGCTGGTATTGGTGTTGATGACGAAATTGTGGTTGCCGATGGTCACCGGGATGTTGGTGATCGGTATCCAATTGGCAGGTGACAAGTTGGTAGTTGCCTGTAGCCGGAAAGTGTTGGTCGGCACGGGCCAGTTCAACGTCCGGTTTTTTCCGGCGCTTATGATGGCCAGAGACGGAATAGTAACCTGCGCAACATGGCCAACGCGGATGGTGTAATTGAAAGTATCAGCGACGTATATATTTCCGAAAGCGTCGATTGTGATGCCACGGGGTTGTGCAAAACCGGCGGCGGTATAGAAACCGTCCGCAGAACCATTGCTGCCTGCAAGGGTGGTGACAGTACCGTTGGTGGAGATGAAGCGGATCAATCCACTGCTGCCCTCAGTAAAATAAATATTTCCGGCGGAATCGGATGCCATCGCATAGGGCTGGCCTACAATGGCATTGGTGCCCAGTCCATCGTTATGCCCATATATGCCAGCCTGTCCCGCGATGGTAGTAACCACCCAATTGGTTCCGGTGGAATCGGTGGTAAGCTTGCGTATAGTATCGTTGCTTGTATCGGCCACGTAAACATTGCCTGCAGGATCGCAGGCCACGCCCGCCGGTGAATTGAAACGAGCCTGGCTGTTGGTGCCATCGCTGCTGCCTGGTTGTCCGGGCATCCCGGCAATAGTCGTTGCGACCCAGTTGGCAGTGGCACCGACGCGGAAGACCTTGCGTATGACATTACTGTTGTAATCCGCCACATAGATATTGGTGAGGCTGTCCACGGCAATGCCCCAGGGAGCCGAGAACACGGCAGCGTTGTTGGTGCCATCCGCCCAACCTGCCGCTCCGGAGCCGACCAGAGCGGTGACGGTGCCAGCAGGACTGATGCGCTTGATTTTGTTATTTCCGGAATCGCAGATGTATAAATTTGTCGCCACGTCGATGGCCAGGCCTTCGGGGCCAGCAAAGGTGAAGGCGGGGACGAAATTATTAACGACGCCCGCGGGCGTGATTTTCCGGATCGTGCCGTCGTAATATTCGGCCACGTAAAAATTGCCCGCCGGGTCACAGACGATTCCCCATGGATAACCGAAGGTAGCATTCGTTCCAGTCCCGTTGCCGGTGCCGAGCGTTCCCGTCTTTCCTGCCAAAGTTGAGATGACCAATGCTGCCTTAACCGTCAACGATGCCGCCGGATTGTTGGTGACTGCCCCCTGGCTGTTTGAAGCCACGCAACGATAAAAATCTCCGGAAAGGCTCAAGGCGGTGAGAGTCGCAGCCAGATTGGTGGTGGCGGAGCCGGCAAAGTTGCCGTTGTCGGATAATTGGACCCAGCTCGTGGTGCCGGCTGGTTCACGCTGCCATTGATAGGTCGGTGCTGGATTTCCACTGGCCGCGACCAGAAAGTTCACGGTTTGGCCCAGGATTCCCGACTGGTTGCCGGGTGTGATCGTAAAGGTCGGTGCAGCGGGCGGAGCCGTGCCAAAAGTGATCTGGATATCCCGGTATTCATTGGGCGGTGTGCCACCCCGGTCCAATGGATGAATGGTCACGCCCAGGCCACTGGCAGCCGCAATGTCTGTAAAAATGCCGCCGATAAGGAGGCCCGCGTCCTGGTCACTTGATCCAGGCGTATTCATATCCAGCAGATCGCTTTGGCGCGTGAAGTTATAACCCCATTGCACATACACGCCATTGGTCAGGGAAAAATTATTGGTGAAATCCGTGCGGCAGGAGACCCAATAATTGTAAGTGCCGTCCTTGACTATCTTGAGCGCGACCGATTCACCGGGCGCAGAGGCAGTATTGTTTTGGTCGAAAGCATAGATGCGATAAGTGCCACTGGTCGTGACCGTGATCACCTGCGAATCGGAGACCCAACCCAATATATTTTTGAACCACGGACCAAAATCCGTCCGGAGATTGTTGGGACCGTTGGCCCCCATAGTATCGAAATCGTCGCCGTATTCGGTGTCGACACCCGACAGGCTGATGGGATTACCATCGCTCACCTGCCAGAGGTTGCCGTGGTAAAGACCGTAGGTGTGACCCAGCTCGTGGGCGATGACCCGGAAATCAAATTCGCCATTGCACCAGACGCGCTTGGCGCCGATATCGGCCAGTCCGCCGTAGTTGATCTGGGAATTGGGGAGGCTGCCCAGGCTGGCGAAGAACACAATGACGCGGTCGTAGTTGGCAATGGTGTAATTGGCGGCGGCGGCGTTTTCTGCGTCGGTATGCAAGGTGTCATTAGCGTCATTGGTGGCGTAATAAGCCGCCGTTTGCGGCATGCGATAAACCAAAGTAGACACGGTATTCGTCATCGACGTGAGCCCATAGGAACTTTTGAGATAGTAAGGCGCGATTTGCGAATCAGCGACATTCTGGACAGTGGCGGCAGAAAAACCTTGGGGTGCGCCGCTGAGGTCCGAAAAATCGACGCGAATGATCAATATATTTTTCCCGCCTGTCGTCCACGCAGAGGGCGGATTGGCTTGCTGGGACTGGGGTGTGGCAGCAGGTTCCTCCAGCGCGGCTTCGTTGTCCAAAGTGATACCGCTCAAAGGCACATCGTATTGGCTCACGCCGCCAAGGCGTTGGCCAAAGACATGAGCACGATAAATGTGAGAGCCGAGTCGCACAAAACGGCGCACCGATTCCACCTGCGGCCCACCTTTGGCCGCTATGGCTCCCTGCACGATAAAATCACCTTTGGTGGTGAATGGTGTCTCGCGCTCACGCTGGACCTCCGGCGGCAATTCTGCCGCATTCGTCACAGAGCGACTTAGGGCGAGGGCCGTCCGCGGATCAGATGTTATTAAGGATTTTAGCAGGGAGCGGCGTTGGCGGGCAGCGGTCACACCTTCGGCTACCATGGCGGACCGGACCTCGCGATTGGTTTGGGCCACATAGCGTTCCGCCCAGTTGGAAAATGCCGTGATGGCAGGTGACGACAGGCCCTGGGCTTGAAGTTGATGGATGGCCGGGGTCAGGAGGAATGCGATGGCGCCCCAAATTGCCACCAGAGGTTTATTTACTGGCCGCATGGGTATTAAGATGAATCCGAACAAGGCAAATCGCAATGAAATTTATTCGAAGCTGCGCGTCAACGGCAACGTGAGCTTATGGCAGGGGATTGGTCTGATTGACAAACCATGACCAATCGCACTGCCTTCCTCATATGCCTCGATACCGCCATGCTTTTGCTGGTTTGTGTGCTTGAACCCATCAAGTTCACCGGCCTCGCATGGCATCAATGGCTGGGCTTCGCTCTTTGTCCGCTGGTGTTGCTTCATGTGGTCATACAATGGCAATGGTTCGTCACTCAATTCCAGGGCATGGGCAGAAGCGGTGGTTATCCTGTCCGGCTGAGCGCCCTGTTGAATTTGGCACTGTTCGTCCTGATGGCGGCGGTATTGTTCTCCGGCGTGTTCGCTTCCCGCCAATCCACTGCGCTCGTCGGAGATAGCGCCGGGCGCGTTCGTCTCTGGCGCGAAGTTCATGGCTGGTTGAATTTTGTTCTCGTGGTGTTCGTCGGGTTGCATCTCGCGCTGAATTGGGACTGGATTCTCGCTGCGTTGCGCCGCAAGCGGCCCCGCCGACCGGGTAGTGGCACAGTTATGACCGGCTGTCGCTCGCCGACTCTTGTCGAATATCTCGGTCGCAGCTTCGTAGTGCTCCTCGTTGCGTTGCTGGCCGCGGATGCTGCGTATTTCGTGATCAAGGCGACGCTGCCTCCGGGAAAACGTGCCTATTTGCAACACCAGCCCGTTATCACCGCAACGGCCGACCCCTCGCAAAAAAAACTACTCGCCCCCGAACCGCGAGCTGCATATGTATCGGACGGCTTCTTCGGATTTGTGACTGCCGTTTCAGTAGTCCTGTTGTTGGCCATCATTTGCCGATATGTTTTCCGCCTCCGTTTATAATCGCCAGGTGTGACCAGGCCCAGCCATGGGCACCGATTTGGCCTGAGCCGAAGTCGAGCGTTGATGACTCCGGCCAGGCGATAAGCTGGCTGGCAGTCAGACTGCAACCCCGCGCGCTCCGGGTGCCAGCACCATTTCGCTCTCGTAGCCCAACGCAGAGGCAGCGGACTTAAAATCCGCAAAGTGTCAGTGCAAGTCTGACCGGGAGCACCAATTTCTATGTCCTCCTCCGCCGTCGACGGGGTGAGCGTGTCGGATTTCCCGTGCTTCCCGTGCCCATTAGCGCAGGAATCAACTGGCGATAAAGCCAGACGCCCACAGCGGCGAGAAAAAGCGCTCCCCCGATGGCCACCGCCACTTTCACACGTGCCGCGCTTACCGGGCCATAGTCCATTTCATATTGCGCCTTCCAATCAGCGCCAAAGCTGTGCTGGTAACGGGATTCTGTGCTCAATTCATTCCAGACGAAATATGAGATGCCGGCCACAGCGCCGATGGGCAGTAACAATACGAACCCTACCAACGACAACATGTTGATGAACCGGCCACCACTGGTCCGGCCCAGTGCGTGCGTGATCAGGTGTCCAAACATGACATTGGGATTCTGCCACCCCGATCAAGTTTCGTCCAGTAGCAGCATTTGGGGCGCATAGAGCCCCAAAGGCCGTTAGGCCGAATGCGCGGGAGCGAGGGAGCCCACCCACATTGGTCGGAATTGGTCGGAATCAGTCAGATTGTCGTTGAGTCCCGCACAGCGTACGAAATCCCGATTCATCGGGAGTGAGGCGGGATTCCGTCGAGCCTCGACGTTGCCCCCCCCAATTTTTCCTTAAAATATCTTAAAACGGTCGGATCACGATTCGCGAAGCGAACAGCTCTTATGGGCATCTGACTCGTGGCTGGCTTGGGAAGCCACATCGGTCGGATTTGTGGTAACTCAAGCGTACCCGCGAACCGATCCTCGAGGTGGGCGAGCACTCCGTGCGCGCCGTCCCTGCCTGATACCTGCCTCGCGCACCTGAGACCTATTTAAACGATTTAACCAGTCACCGATTTAACTGATTACTATTTTCAAAGAACAGCTTGCCGCGCTATAGCGTAGCGACAGCAGGTGCCGGTTTCTCGGCAAACAGCTTAGTTATATCACACCCCTGCCGTTTTGTAACCGTGATGGTCACGCTAATAGCATTTTCTTTGAAATTTTTTTAGGAGCAGAAAACTCAATGGAGACAGGCCTGGTATGGCGCTCACAAACGCCAAAAACTTGAAAAGCCCGTGCACAAGCTGTGCAGGCGGGAAAAAACGGCGTTAAAACGCGCGTTACGACAATTAAAGACACAACCAATTTTTTGGCCGGCAAGCATTAAAGTGATGCAGCGGACTTTTAATCCGCAGAACAGGGCGCGCTACCCTGGCTAGCCACCATCCTTCGCCAACATCTGATCTACCGTAGGCCAAATGCGACGGATGTCCTACGAAGGCTCGGCGGCGGAGGGCCCTTCATAAGCTACCGATGGCAGGCCAACGTTTTGCCTCGTGGTGACTGCGATTCGCGAAGCGAACATCTCCATTTCTGGGCACCGACCGCAGGGCCGGGAGGCAACTTGGAGCGCGCCGGTCTTTGACACCGGAAGACCTGGAGCGAAACCAGGCGAGACAGCCATTTTCATTTACGATTTACGAATGACGGTTTACGCGCGGCGCTACCGGTCCGGGTGGAAACTCGTAAATCTGAAATCGTAAATCCCAAAGGCCCGTTAGCTCAAAATCAGAGCGGCAGTCTTACAAACTGCGGACGCTGGAGAATTACCAGCACGGGCTACCAATTTCCAAAGAACAAACACCTCAAACGGTGATCGGTGACGGGTGACAAGTGGCAGGAAAACAAAACCTGTAGATTGGTAGTGTCCTGATTTGCCGCTATGCCCTCGCCCATGAAATGGGAGATTTGAGCCATTTGGGAAATGGCGAAAAGAGTTCGTTCCGCGGAGCGGAACGAAAGCCCGTCAGGGCCGAGCGAGCGGGCGCGAGCGAGTCCGCGTGGTTGAGCGAAGCGAAACCGGGTGAGGGCTGCTCTCCTGCGTCAGCAGGACTGACTAAGAAGGCAAATTAGGACACGGCCCTAAAATCTTGTCACTCGTCACCCGTCACATGTCACTTTTTTATGACCGACATACTAAACAAGACCATCGTCCTGGTGCTCAACCGCAACTGGCAGGCCATCAACATCCGCACCCCGGCGGAGGCCTTCTGCCAGATGGCCACCAACGTCGCCACCGCGCTCGATATCGAGCTCGGCGCGGATGCCCATGCCGAAGCCCTCCGTCCCGTGAAGTGGGACGAATGGATCACGCTGCCCGTCCGCGCTGGCGATAACGCCGTCCAGACCGTGCGCGGCGCCATCCGTGTGCCGACCGTCATCGTCTCGGTCAACTTCGCGAAGGTGCCCAAGAAGCGTCCCAAGCTCAGCGCGAAGAACATCCGTGAGCGCGACGGCAACCGTTGCCAATACACCGGCAAGCTGCTCAAGCCGGACGAGGGCAACCTCGACCACGTCCTGCCCCGCGCACGGGGTGGCGCCGACACGTGGGAAAACCTCGTGTGGGCGGCAAAGGACGTGAACTCGCGCAAGGGCAACCGCCTGCCGCACGAAGCCGGCCTCAAGCTGCTCAACGTCCCGCGCGCGCCGAAAGAACTGCCGGTGACGTCGTTGCTGCGGAACTCCCACAGCATCGCGGAATGGAACCTGTTCCTGCGCGAATAAACCAACGGGAGAGCGGGCATCAAAGCTCGCTCTCCTTCATCACAATTTGACTGCTAGATTTGAAAACGTAAATGACTCAACCTGTTCCAATCATGAAGCCAAGTACATCTGCAAAGCTGGATAAAAAGTTTCCTGCCCGTCTCCATGTGTTGCTGGCGCGGGACGCGAAGATCGGCCTGGTTATCCGGCGTGGTCCTTCGAAGTCCGTTTGCACTGTGATCTGGAATCGCAAACAGAACACTTTCAAATTAGGCCAGTGGATGCGTGGCCGAATCTATGAGAGACGTTGTGATTTGTCCCCGGACGGAAAGCGATTCATATATTTTGCCATGAATGGCCGCTGGGAATCTGAAACCAAAGGGGCCTGGACAGCCATTGCCAATGTTCCTTATTTGAAAGCGACGAGCTTGTTTCGCAAAGGCAATTGCTGGCATGGCGGCGGCTTGTTTCTCACGAATAAGGAATTCTGGCTAAATGATGGTCGCGGGCATGTAGAGTTGAAGCTGGCGAGAGATTTGCGTCGAAATGTTGATCACTCTCCAATGGGTAATTATGGCGGCGAATGCCCCATGGTTTATTATAACCGATTGCAACGCGATGGTTGGGTCATGATCAAATGTGAATATGAGGGCGCTGCCCAGTTTGAGAAGAAACTGCCTAAATCCTGGCGATTGCGAAAATTGGCGTTCGCTGAGTCGACCATCGGTGGTCCGCCCGGGCACGGTTGTTATTGGGATTCTCATGAGTTGCGGCACGAATCCACAAATACCGTTTTGGCCTTCCCGAAATGGGAATGGGCGGACTACATAGATGGTCGCTTGGTTTTTGCTGTCGATGGCCAACTGCGTATGGCGGGATTTGGTCGTGGAAAACTTGTGAATGAAAAGTTACTCCACGATTTTAATGACATGAAATTTAAGGCGATCGCTGCGCCGTATTGATTGATATGAACACCAAAGATTTCATCCGCCTCGGCGTCCCGCTCGGTGAAGCGACCCGCCGGGCGACGGATTTTATTTCCAAATACATTCTCGGCGGCGGCGATAAGTCGCGCTTGCACGAGGAGGTCGCGGCCATTGTGGCTGCGCCCGCCTCGTTTGTGGACGACCCGTTGCGCGGCGAGTTCGCCAAAGCCTTGCTCAAAGCCCCGGCACCGCCGCGTGACAAGCCCGTTGCGTATCGCCAATGGGGCGAAGGCCTGGAACACGAGGCCATCATGCAGATGGAGAAGGCCTGCCTGTTGCCGGTCTCCGTCGCGGGCGCGCTCATGCCGGATGCCCATGTCGGTTACGGCTTGCCCATCGGTGGTGTGCTCGCCACGGATAACGCCGTGATTCCCTACGCCGTCGGCGTGGACATCGCCTGCCGCATGAAAATGACCGTCCTGGATATTCCCGTGCGCGACCTGGAACACAAGCAGGACCGTCTCACGCGCGCCATCGAAGCCGAAACGCGCTTCGGCGTTGGCGCCATGTTCAAGGAACGCCGCACCCACGGTGTCATGGACGCCGACTGGTCCCTCAGCAGCGTCACCAAACAGAACAAAGACCGTGCCTGGTCGCAGCTCGGCACCAGCGGCAGCGGCAATCATTTCGTCGAATTCGGCCTGTTCACCGCGCATTCGAAGATCAACAACCTCGAGGCCGGCACCTACGTGGCCTTGTTATCACACAGCGGTAGCCGTGGCACTGGCGCAGCCGTCTGCGACCATTACAGCAAGCTCGCGTTCGCCCAATTCCCCGATTTGCCGGCAGAGCTTAAGCGCCTCGCCTGGTTGTCGCTCGATTCGCAGGAAGGCCAGGAATATTGGAACGCCATGGAACTCATGGGCCAATACGCCGCCGCCAACCACGCGTGCATCCATCAGCACATCGCCGGAAATCTCGGCGCACAGGTGTTGTTGGATTTGGAGAACCATCACAATTTCGCGTGGAAAGAGAAACACCTCATCGACGGCGTGGAGCGCGAAGTCATTGTGCATCGCAAAGGCGCCACACCCGCCGGCGACGGCGTACTGGGCATCATTCCTGGCTCCATGGCCACCCCCGGCTTCGTCGTGAGCGGGAAGGGGAATGCCGCATCGCTTAACTCGGCCTCCCACGGTGCGGGCCGTGCCATGAGCCGCAAAGCCGCCAACGAGAAATTCAATTGGAAAGACGTGAACCGTTTCCTCCGCGAACGCAACGTCACCCTCATCAGCGCTGGCCTCGATGAAGTGCCGATGGCCTACAAAAACATCCGCGAAGTCATGGCCGCGCAGAGCGACCTCGTCACCGTCCTCGGCCAGTTTGACCCGCGCCTGGTCAAGATGGCCCCCAGCGGCGAGCGCCCCGAGGATTGAAGATGAATTTCCTGATTTGCCGCTATGCCCTCGCCCGCTCGCGGGAGAGGGTGCGGAGCGACAGGGAGGCGGGTGAGGGCTGTGTCCCGCGTAGCGGGACTGATCAAGAAGGCAAATTAGCACTATCATTTTCCTACGGTAGATTGGATTATTTGGTATCATTCAGATTGACAGGCGGCGGTTTTTACTAGAAATAATGCCGCCCCGGTTGCCAGAGTAGCTCAGGGATAGAGCAGAGGACTCATACGTTTACCCAAATTTTCCACTTTTTCATCCCGAATCCTCACTCGTCCTCCAGCGTCATCAATGGCCTGTCGCCATTGATTGGAATCCATGTTTGAAGTCCCCGAGTCATCCGCTGCAATCATCCCTTGTAATCTCAGATTTTCTCATGGGGTTACACTTAAGGTGACAAAACGGGTGACAACGCCGAAGGGGGGCGGGGGGGTGCGAGCTAGGTGTGTGGGGAATTCAGCCTGATGGGTTTGCTGCTCGCGAAATATTAGCCAATAGGGTCCTCAACGAGCTTCAAAAATAAGAAATTGCGGTTAACCAAAGACGGGGCCAATCGGGCAAGATTGTTTTGGAAAAAGGCTGCTGGCTTATTTCATTACCCCTATATTTGCTTGCGCAAAGGGGGAATGTCTCAAAAATACAGGTTTAAACAAAGGCGACGCATATGAGTCAAGGCATTTGGAAAATGTTTTACGATCAGACAGAGGAATTTTGCGGAATGCTCTCGGCGGAAGTAAAGAAAGACCGTACCGGCCTATCAACTCCATCACCTAAACTCGCGGAAATTTTTGGCGAACAATTGATTTTGTGTCCTTCATCGGAAGCAGTTCAAAAGTGTATGCGGAAAGAGTTGGAGGGAGCCAGATCTTTGCTCATGGCTGCGGACAAGGTCCAAAAACTTACCGATACAGGCCCAGGACCACTCGAAAACAAGCTAAAAGGAAACACGCCTTTTTTTCTTTTAGCGTACGTGGTTTTGGCAGAATTAAAAAATGTTGAAAGCCAGACATCCCGAATGGTGGGAAGAGTGATTTAAATTTCAATGGGGTTATCGCCAAAGTCGACATTGCGGGTGTGAGTCGCTGATCACGGATAAACCATTCGAAAAAATACACTTTTATTGGTGGGTACTATTGGCATCGCCATCAATTCATTTGAACTGGAACCGGAGACATCGACCCAATTAGTGCCTAACCCGGTCTCTAAAGAATTGGTCTGCGCCTGCAAATGCCACCCTATAAATTTATGCGGCCAGCTTAGCTGAAGCTGGTTGCTGTTGATCTGAGAGTAGATTTGGGGAGGCGTCAATGACTGCAATTGAATCCGCACATTATCAATAAAAACTGTATTGCCTCCAGCACCCATGTCCATTCCCACAAAACCAAGGGTATGGGATGGTTCCGAAGCGATGAAGTTTGTGGAATAATCAACGTAGTTCGTTGCGTCTGCAGGCGGATTAAAGCTCGCTATCGCATTGCCATCAATCTGAACGTTCCATGCTTCCCTTCCATTCTGATAGGGTCCTGCGCGTTCAGCAGCCGCGAACGTGATTTGGTAAGTTGCGCCAGGGATAAATCCCAAAAGCGTTTGCGAAAGGGAACCTTGGGATTGTACAAACCCCGCCTGCACACCTTGAGGAGCCGGTGAATTGAATGATGTGAAGCCGCTGTTATTCGCTGTAATACCGGCGCCGCTGTCTCCTGAGCCGGTGAAAGTCCATGACGCACCCAAAGGATTGTATTGATAAGTGCCGACATTCGGTGTTTCAAATCCCAAATTCAATATCCATGCAGGGGTGGCAGTTGCCTCGGAAGAATTTGCGCTTTCCCCATTGGTTCCTACGGTCGTAACCACGTAATAGTACGGCACCTCGTTCGCCACTGCGGTGTCAGTATAATTTGTATCAGGGATACCAGATGCAATCGCGCTGTAGGGTCCGCCCGTGTTTGATGCGCGTTTAAGTTTGTAGCTGCTGGCACCAGCGACGGCATTCCAGGTCAAAAAAACCCGCCCATTTCCTGCGCTCGCCACCAGGCCTGCAGGTGGTGGAAAAACACCCCACGTGAATGTGTAATTGCCCGAGGCAACGTCCCACAACAAATAAGTTTGCTGTGCCGAATCTTCCGTTCCGGCGAATACCACCCCGTTGGCCTCGATGGCCACGCCGTTTTGGAAAATCGTTAAGCCGCTCTCCTGTACGACCAGATTGGAAGCGCTGGTTCCAAATGTTGGCAGATAAATTGTGGCGGTGGCACCGACGGGCACCGAGACGTTCATCGTCATCTGATTATTTGTATAGATCCATTGATTGCTCACCACGCCGAGAATGGAATTATAACTAGCCCCTGCCTGCGTGACGTCTCCAACCACGCTTGGCTTTATAATGATTTTTCGAAAGCCCGCACCGGCTGTGTCGGGCTGGATGCCGGCTAGGTCGTGGTAAAACCATTCAACTGCCTGCCCGAGCATGAAATGATCTTGGGAACTGCTGCCATCCCAACCTTCGGTCAAACTGGTCGCTCCTTGTGAGAGAATGAAGCCATATCCCGGCGCATTGCTCCGGTTCAGCATATCGAAAACCACATCAGAGCGGCCATTGTCCGCCAGTGCGCGTAAAAGATAACGGAAACCAATGTCTCCCGATGTCCAGGTATTGCCGCGATTTCGGATGTTTTGAACCAATCTATTTGCGACTTTGGTGACATTAGTCGAATTCACCAGACCAACGGCCAAAGGCATTGAATCTGCCGTGTCGCTGTCAGTGGAATAAAAACCTCTTGCATCATAAAATTGTGAATTGAAAGCGAGGGCTATGTTGGTCGCCAGCATTCCGTAGTTTGAAGCATCGTTGGTATTGCCCAGCAAAGCCGCCATTCGGCTCAACGCCACTACATCGAGATAATAGGTCGCCGTGCCGGTCAGCGCCACCGGTGTCAATTGCGCCTGCCCAAGAGTATTGGGACCGAGATCGAACCAATCGCCCAAGCCATAATTGACAATGCCACCATTCGCCTGGCTCGTGAGATAATCCGCATACTGTTTCATGGGCATATAGTATTGCCCGATTAATCCTGTATCGTTGGCGAACTCATACTGCTGCCATGGTATCTGGACGACCGCGCTACCCCATTCCGGTGAATCGGTAAAACCTCCGCCAAAAACTGTGTACTCCGGTGCGATATCCGGCACCATTCCGTTTGGTCGTTGTGAATCGGCCATGTTATTTTCCATCATTTTGAACAAGGCATCCAAGTTGCGCTCATAGCGCAGGCCCGGGCCATTGAGATAATCTTGTTCCAGCCAGCCAAGTCTTTCCCTAGTAGGACAATCGGTGAAAATGCTCATACTGTTGTTCCGCTGCGCCCAAAGCACAATTCTACGAATGTCGTTGAACAGCGCCTTTGAGCAGGAAAATGTCCCGGTATCTTCTGAAGAACTGGAGACGGTCGTGCTTACGATGGAATCTAATGTCGGCAAAGTGCCGCCCGTGCCGCCCGAAGAATCGCGCAGATTTACCTGCAGGTAGCGATAGCCAAAATAATAGAACCTTGGAGTGAACGTCTCGCTGCCGCTGCCTTTGAGCGTATACGTCATATACGTGGGACTGACGATTTGGTTGAGGGTGTGATCCCCATTGATCAATTCCGAGGGTGTCAACGTCACGGTGGACCCTGCCGGACCATGCACCGTGATGCTCGGGATTTCAGCCGCATTCTGGCCAAAATCATAAACCGTTATGCCTGTCGCCAGTGGCCATGAACTAACTGCGGTGAAAACCTGTTGGGTCGTTACGGGAGGACTGCTGAAACAGATTCCACGCAGTATTCCACCCGGGCCGGTCGTCACTGTGACCGCTGGCCAGTTGGAATCGTCTGTGCCCGCCACGTTCCAGCCGGGGATTTCTTTCCGCGCGTCGTAGTCTTCACCTCCATAAATCGTGTTGAATATGATGGGGCCGTTGGTTGCCTTCCAATTGGCGTCTGTTCCGATGACGGTGGCTGATCCGTCGTTATACTCCAGGCGGATTTGCGCAATAGCTTTTCGCGGACCGAATGAACCAGTGAACTTATCGTACCGGCTTGAGCTGGGCACATTGTACATGCCGTTACCGAGCATGATGCCGACGGCGTTGGTTCCGGTTATCAACAACGACGTAATATCAAACGTATCATAAAGAACGGTTTTATCGTATTTCGTCCAGCCTGGTGACATGAAATTTGAGCCCACCTTCGTTCCATTAAGGCTCAACTCATACTCGCCGAGGCCGGAGATGTTGATGAGGGCGCGCTTCAGCCCTGTGCTTATTGAAAAATTGTGGCGTAAAAGCGTTGAGCCGACGTCGGCGCTCCCGAAACTGATCCACTGCCCCTGCCAACCAGCCGGATTTAAAACGCCCATCGTCCAGTTAGCATTCGTGCTCCACGCCGAAATATTTGCGCTGGCGTCCCATGCCCGGACTTTCCAAAAAACCTGCTGGTGATTCGTCAAAATTACTCCGCCGTAACGGATCTGGTTCTGGGCATTAGTGAAGAGTTGCCCGCTATCCCAAAGATCTCCGGTATTGCTGGCCAGCAGAGCGGGCGTCGAAGCCGCTAAAATCTGATAAGCCTCCTGTGCATCGCCTCTTAGATCCGATTCAAGCTTCCAGCTTAATCGTGGTTGCGGGTCATCAATGCCCAATGGATTTGTCCGGTACTCGCAGCGGAGGTCCGTCACCAGCATCGTCGCCATCGCCGCGCGGATACTAAAAAACAACAGCAACACTATTCCGTACGGGTATAAACGAAGGACTCTGGCAGCTTTTGTGGGTGTTAGAAAACTCATCGCGCGTAGAGTTAATAGGTGCGGACTATGCCTTTGTCAGAATCGCGCCATTTTAACACAAATGCAACCCAAATAAGGAGGTTTAGGGCTATGCGGACGGGTTACGGACTCGGGATCTTATCCATCGGACGGCCCTTGGCCAGAAAGGGAAATTCAATCCACCGATACGTCAGGGAACACAGCCCCGCGATCCCCGCAGCGGTGATGATGATGACCGGCCAAAAATAAGCCTGCAGCCAATCGAGCATTCCCATTTGGCGGAATACAAATATCAACGTGTAAAAGACGATGCCATGCAGCAGATACAGGCTATAGCTGATGGTGCCAAGGCAGCGTATGGCCGGATGGGTAAGAAAACCGAACAAGCTGTTGCCCGCCGCAACGATCACAAATAACGGAAACAACGCACCAGCCACAGCCAGATAACCGTCGCTGCGGCCATTCAATATCCAAACCACTACGGCGAATACAAGCGCCACCACTGCGACGGTTGGCCGGCGCATTTTGGCCCGCAAATGCTGGTCATGCAACATTACCGGGCAAAGCATTCCCAGGATAAACGCGAGCCAAAGCTGCGTTTTGAAATACGCACCAAAATAAAGCGCTGTGACCACAGCTAAACAAACTGCGAGGGCCAGGGCATACGTCCTGCGTCCAACTGCGAACCAGGCGATGAACGGCAGTACCAGGTAGAATCGCCACTCGTACCACAAGGTCCAGACGACCCGCGCATTTATGTCCTCAAGATTGCTCGTACCAATCAATGGCCATTTTCCGACCCCTAAGGTGGCGAACCGCGCCAGCAATTTCAGATTGGATAACGCAAAGATGTGGGGACCATAGCGGAATAGGCCGATAGTAAACACACACGCAACGGCGAAAAGATAGAGCGGCGCGATGCGGAACACCCGCCCACGCCATAATTTCCATATATTCATCCGGCCCCCAGCCGCGCGGGCCTTGCCCCAAAACAGACAGCCGGTGAGCATGAAGAAGATAACGACTCCACCCGGTCCAAGGGCTTGCAAGAAATGCGAGTGGGCATTGCCCCAGTCACCATCAGACAACGATGTGCGAAATAACGAAGCGTGATGGGCCGCCACAACGAGGGCCGCCATGCCGCGCAAGCCATCCAGCGCCAGGTCACGGTTCCCTGTGTGAGAGAGTTCATGCCGGTAAAAGCCGCTGTATCGCGCTACGAGTGCAGCTATCAACATGATAGCTGCCATCGCTGCACCCGACCCCGCAAGCAATGCCGCTGTGGTCATTCCAAATGATGGTCATCGGGTAACCGTTTCAGAAGGAAAATCTGAGTATTTGCTATGATGAAGTTTCGAGTGGGGCACATGACAATGCGGAAGGGCGGGGGATGGTGGCGGCAGGCAATGACGATGAGGTGCTATTATGTATTGGCGGTCAACTTATCGTTAACGCGTGGTTCGGGCAATCACCCGCAGAATGGTTTGGCACGACCCCCTCACTGGTTGCAGGCCGAAGATACCCGATCACCATCGAATATTTTCAACTTGGCGGCGGCTCGGTTGCGCGACTCTTTTGGAGCAGCCAATCCACCATCAAACCCAACTTTCCGAGTCAATTCTACTGCGCTTACCAACTCCCTTGAATGGTGAGAGCGTTGCGGGTCATCGAATCTTTGGATGAAAACACTCCATTTGTCATCTCTGCCCTCCCTTTGTTGCATTGGTTAGCTTGTACAATTCATTTTATTTCTATTGAACAAATTTTTTACTTTTAAGCTCAGACACGTTCTGCAGTTTGAGATTATTCTCACCCAGGACCTCCACCTTTTTAAGAAACTCTGCTTCATTCATTGGCCCATAACGTTCTAGGGTCCGCACGTTGATAATCCACCACTCAAATTTTCCAGGTGCCGGAACAGTGACTTTGTCTCCCGGAAACATTCCTCGACTCTCCAGACTTTGCTGTTTGACGAGAATAACGTCGTCGCTCCAAGCGATCTCACTCACGTTTGCAGGGATTCCTCCTTCTTTACCCACCTTCCTGTTATATACCTCGGTTAGGTCAGGAGCGGTCTGGATCAGATAGTAGTCTCCCGTCAATCGGACAGAAAAATCACTTTCCAAGGAAGACGGAGAACACCCGGATAAGTAAGCGATAGCACAAATGCAAATCAAAGCCTTCATAATAATAACTGTTTGTTGATTATCACCAGAATCTTCATAACCCAGCCGCAGGCAGCACCCCACCTGGTTTAGAACCCCACGTTATCCCTTCAAGTGGACTTCTTTTGCCGGTACCTATCCATTGTATTTCATTATTCAAATAAGACTGGTTGATGATGACGGTTTCACTGTATACATCAAAGTCTCTTCCCTGGAAAAAGTTAGCGACCGCCGCACACTCATTATTGCGCTCCGCGGTGCCGGTTGGACTCTGGTCGAATTTTATCCTATCTCTAAAATCCATAACGCCACTAAAAGTCCAGGAATCAGGCGAGCCGCTGAGTTTTCCACTTACTGTAGCAAAGAAACGCCCTAACGTGGATCTTTCGGTCGCACCGAGTAACAGTCGCATATGATTAATTTGAATGGGCCCCGATGGCAGTTGGTTCCTGAATTGATCAAATCCCTCTCCCTCGGTGATCGTCGGTGGGTCTAGCGTAATCGCTGAAATTGCACCTATCTCCACCATTTCGTCTTTTGTGAGCATTATGGGGGTTCCCTGGCAACTGAGCCAATGCCCCACCAACATTCGGCCAACAGGGCCGTGCGTGAAAAGAGTTTTCAGAAGTACATTTGCACCAGCCTGCGGGTTGATTGCCATACCGTCAAAGCCGATGAATAATGAGTCAAAATTGCCGCTGGGATCAATCCTATTGATTGAATTATCCTTACAATAAAGATATTTATGCAAGCTCATCGGGTCTTCGCTATTTCCCTCGTATGAATCCATCGTCCAAAATCTTCCAGTCCCCGTGTTCAGGTACCGAGCACGCTGATAATAGAACCCGAGGTCCGCATCAAATTGTTGTCCGCAATACAGATAAGCCGTCTGCGGCACTGAATTAGATGCGATGAGCGTTCCATACGCATCATACGCAAACGCATTGACCACATTCCCGTTGCCGTCCGTCAGCAGCCGCGTGCTGCCATGCCCATCCGTGATGAAGAAGTTTGTCTGGACGCCAATTTGCCGTTCGCTAATCAAATCATGCCCATACGCATAAGCCCTGGCAAAGCCTGCGCCTCCACCGGGATAATTGGTGAAAGGGTCAGTCCTAGAAAAGTGACATTTTTCATTTGGGTTTTGAATTCACGGTTTTCAGGGCCAGCAAGGTTTCGCGCAGGCGGCGCAATTTCCGGCCCGGCTGGCGGCTCATCCGGCTCACCGCCTGCGTCACCCGCGTATAATGCCCCATGCCCAAACGTTCCCCGGCCCACCGCAACCTTACCGTCGTGTTCCGCCGCAGCCACCATGCCAGCGCCACTTTCTCCGGCGCTCCCTTCCCCAACTCTGCCAGTCCCGCCCCGGTCAGTCCCAAGGCCTTCATACCCTCACGCAGTCGGCGTTCCGCCGCCGCTTCATCATGCCCCGCCCGCGCCCCGCCGCTGATCGACTCGCGCTGCTGGCCGACCACCGCCCGCGCCAGCCGGTCCTCCAGCTTTGCCAAAAAGGTCCGCTCCCCCAAATACCATCCCCGCCGCAAGGTTTTCCAGCGCTCCTCCCATTCCTTCCGCCCGGCCGGGACGCCCAGTTCCAGCACCCGGCTTTCCAGATAGGCCTCGTAGCCCTGATGATCCCCGGGGCCCAATCTCAGGCTGCCCAACACTTTTCCACGCACCAACCACGCCGGACCTCTCCGGCTCAAATACCAGGGATAACTGCTCCACCGATAGCCCTTGAGCCGGTCCCGGCCGATCCGGATCAAGCCCGCCCGCGCGGGATTCAAGTGGATGTAGGTGCTCACCACCTGAAAATACTGAGGGTCTTTCGCGTCCACAATCACCGCCTTATAGCGACCTTGGAACAGATGGCCAAAGACCTTGTGCCGGCTGTTGTACCGTTGGGTATAGGTCCCTTGCAGCCATTTCATCCCCGCGACCAGGTGGCCGCCCGGCGTTTCCACCAATAAATGATAGTGATTGGACATGAGCACATAGGCGTGAATGAACCAGCCGGTCTTCTCACAGGATTCGGCCAGCGTTTCCAGGAAACGCCGCCGATCCTGGTCATCCAGAAAAATGGCCTGCCCATGGTTGCCGCGCGCCATCACGTGGTAGGCGGCGCCAGGATATTCGATGCGCAAGGGCCGGGCCATGACGCTGGCCAGGATGCACCCCCAGCCTTCGTTTGCAAAGATAATTATGTCACTTTTCTAGGACCGACCCTTTCACCTGCCCATCTTTAGCCGGTCGGCGCCCCTTTGCAAGGCCATCATCGTCTCTCGTTGTAATCGCCAGGTCAGCTTCTCGCCCTCACACCGGTGAGTAGCCCTGTTGGGTTTTGCACACAGGTCAATTTGGGCCAAATTTAGGCCAAAACGAGCAAAAAACCTTTGTGACAGAGCAGGTTAGTAACGTGAAGCTGCACCGGACTTGCTTTTCAAATAGGAGGCTCTTCCCTCGCTATTGGTTGCCGTTATGCGCATGGATCCAATTCCTTTGTATTAGATTGGATCAAGAACCCTGTTTTGGTAGGTTGCGGCCTCATTGATTAAGAGAAGGTCATGGCCAGTCTGTTCACCTAACTGCAAACGGCTTGTCATTTCAGTAAAGGCCCTTTGCATCAAATCAGTGTCCGATTGCTCGTCTAAAAACATATGTGCTTTAACTGCCTTCGCGATCTTCAAGGAGCTTGCGGTCGGATGCATAAACTGTTTCATTTCAGACTTAAAATCTGTAGAGAGGTTTCGCACTTCATCAAATGGAAGCCATGATGGACTTTTTACAAGATGTCCTTGAGGTGAGTCGGGATCAGGTAGACCAAAGGACTCAACGAGATGATAAAATTGCCTTCCCATGAGAAGTAGCTTTATCTTATCTACGTTCCAATTAAATGTTGGCAAAAGCGCTTCAATAAGTGCGAAAGACGATTGACTTACTTTATGAACTCCAGAAATATGTTTTGCCACGCACACCTTGATTAACTTTTCCATTCTATCACGATATCCAGTAGTCTCACTTTTCCAATCTTCCCGATCAAAACATAAGTCCTCTAAGAACTGCATGCCAAAACCATTACAAACAGTTCGGTCAATTTGGGTATCATAGACAGAAATTGTAAGTTTTTTCTGTAAGTCAAAGCATTCAGCTAAATCTAATCCAGTTAGCTGACGATCAAACGAGTATGCGTAATGGATGATTCCCATAATGAATAATTGTACTTAAGGTTCGTCCACTTGTGAATATTGAGGAAATAGAGGGTTTTTTATAATGGGAGATTTTTTGGCATAATTTGACAATTCAGTTGATGTTTGTTCGCGAGAGAAACCGTTGATTCCCTGAATTGACCAATGGTAGGACGGTGGTGCAGTATATGTCGCCTCAACTTGTGGAATTCCAAGCACTATACCCTTTGAGGCATTCGGAATTCTTACCCCAGGATTTTCAATTAAAAGGAGGAAACCAACGAGATAAGGTTTCTCCCCTGGAAGACCAGGAAGCTCAAAGTTAGAAACACCATCCGGATCTTTGTCCGGTTTGTTCCGAAATTGGGCAGGGTTCAAAGCAGGTTTTCGATAACGAACGGGCGTGCCGTATTCGTCTTTGGCATCAAGCTCATGCCAAATAAACAGGAATTGTCCAAGATCATCCTCTGGGGGGGCGGTTACTGGCGGCCTGTCTCCAGGGATAAACACCAACGGTAACGTTACAGCAAATGTTTTGATTAATGCAAGCGCCAGCTTCTGCTGTGCTTCTTTGGTTAAAAGTGCTTCGCCCTCCTTTAAGGCAAGTTCAAGCTCTGCATTAGCAGTCCCCGCCGTTTCTACCTCAAAGAGGGTTTCGTGACCCCTTGGATCAATACCCATGACCGGATTGCCTTCTGCATAGAGATACTTATGCAAACTCATCGGTTCTTCGTTATCACCGTCGTAAGAATCCATCGTCCAGAATCTGCCCGTATCAGTTTTGAGATACCGCGCCCGTTGGTAATACATTCCCAAATCCCCATCAAACTGCTGTTGGCAATACAAGTACGCCGTCTGCGGCGCCGAAGTGGAAGCGATGAGAGTGCCATACGCATCATACGCAAACGCATTGACCACATTCCCGTTGCCGTCCGTCAGCAACCGCGTGCTGCCATGCCCATCCGTGATGAAGAAGTTTGTCTGGACGCCAATTTGCCGTTCGCTAATCAAATCATGCCCATACGCATAAGCCCTGGCAAAGCCTGCGCCTCCACCGGGATAATTGGTG